>Ga0111179_1029_pt1 | contig 14074 bp, 11 predicted proteins | sample DeeMarSWOR324_28_FD_80226 | JGI IMG/M metagenome (GOLD analysis project Ga0111179, IMG submission 80226) | Dehalococcoidia bacterium SM23_28_2
GCCACCTCCTCCGGAGCCTGGATGACATCGAAGTCGCTTATCCTGCGCTTCTCGAACTCCTGGCGACTGTAGCCGAGCGCCTGGTGCGCCCTGTCGTTGAACTCCACGAACGCTCCGGTCTCTGCGTCGATGAGGACAATCGAGTCTGCCGCTTGCTCGAAGATGGCGCGGTATTGCTCCTCGCTCTCCCGCAGCGCCTGCTCCGCCCGCCTGCGCTCGCTGACCTCCACTTGAAGTTCGGCTGTGCGCTCCTCTACCAGTTCGGCAAGGTGCTCGCGATGTTTCGTCAGTTCCTCCTCCGCCCGCTTGCGCTCGGTCACATCGCGCACGACCCTGACCAGGCCGGTCCGCTGCCCTGAATCGTCTACTATCTCCGTCACGGTGTGCTCCGTGATGATAGCGCTGCCGTCCTTTCGCCGCACCCGATGCTCAGTGTGGAATGCCTCATTGCCTTCCAGAGCGAGGCAGAATTTCCGGCCGAACTCCTCAACTGAACATCGTGCGCACGAACGCCTCCAAGAACGTGAATACGGGCGTGAAGAAGGCGTGAATTATTATATCGATTGACAGGAATTCTGCAAGCTGTGAAGAAAATAAGAAGATCAAAAAACGCCGGCGACGGCGCTGAGCCCGTCCGGGGGTTGCCAGGCTAGTCCAGCCCGGCGCGGAAGCGATGATAGTTTATGACCTTGCTCAGCACGTCGGCCGCCTGCTGGAAGCCGGCGAAGGTGGCGATCCCGCGCTCCAGGAGCTTGCCGCGTATCTCCGCCATCTCCCCTTCCAGAAGCCCCGGCTGAAGGATCACCAGGAATGGCTTCTGGCAGCGCTCCTTGTAGTGCACCAGGAGGTCTAGCAGCTTGTCAAACAGGGTGGTGCGAATGAGCCCGCGACGCTTCAGGAAGGGGATCGACGACTCGAAGACGACGGCGTCGATGTTGGCGTCCTCGACCAGGATGTCCAGCATGCGCTCTAGATTGCCTGTGCGGAAGCCCATGGCCACAGTGTGACCGGCGTCCAGTGGGTTGCGATAGCTGCCGCCGATGATCTGGAAGAAGGAGGCCAGCTTCTCGTAGGAGGCGGGCGTGAAGGTAGGCACCTCCAGATTGGCGCGGCCGAAGGCATCGGCGATGACAACCGACTGGCCGCCGGTCATGGCCACCAACCCCACTCGCCGGCCAGTGCCAGGCTTGATGTAGAGCAGGCCCTTCAAGACGTCGACTATCTCCTCCAGGCTGTCGGCGGTGACAGCCCCTGCCTGACGCATGGCGGCGTCCCAGAGGACCTGTTCGGTAGCCAGGGCGGCGGTGTGCGAGTAGATAGCGCGGGCGCCGGCCTCCGTCTGGCCGCCCTTCCAGACCACCACCGGCTTGAGGCGGGTAGCCTTTCGCAGCGCATGGAAGAAGCGGCGGCCGTCGCGGGGGCCTTCTACGTATATGCCGATGAGATCGCTCTGGGGGTCCTGGGCAAAGTACTCAAGGTAGTCGCCGATATCCAGCACTTCGGCGTTGCCGTAGCTCACCGCCTTGCCGCACTTGACGCCGTGGCCATAGCCCACGTAGGTGAAGTCGATGCAGTGGGTGCCGCTCTGGGAGATGAAGCCGACATTGCCCGCTTCGCCCCAGGGCTGGTCCTCACCCTGGCGAACGCCCAACGTGGAGTTGTAGATGCCCACGCAGTTGGGCCCAATGAGGATGAGCCCGGCCTTGCGCGCCATGTCGCCCAACTCCTGCTGGAGCCGAACGCCCTCCTCCTCTTCTATCTCGGCGAAGCCGGAGGCGAACACGGTGACCGCTGTTACCCCTTTGCGGATGCAATCCTCAATGATGCGAGGGCAGATGTCGCGGCGGACGGCGCAGACCACGTAGTCGACCCTGCCGGGGATGTCCAGAAGGCTCATGTAGTTGGGGATGCCCAGGGCCTCGATGCCGGGGATCTCTTCCTTGTTGATCTGGACGGAGTAGACCTTGCCCACGAAGGATTTCATGGCCCTGAGCCAGAAGTAGCCCATTGCCCGCTTGTCGCCGACGACGGCGACCGTGCGAGGATTGAAGGCTTTCTCCAGCTTCCGGTTCAGGTCCTTCACGTGGGCGACTCCCTGTGGGCGGCCTGCCAAGAGGAGAGACTGGTGCGGAGGGCCATTCCCTGCCTCAGGACAGCACGATGCGGGCGTCCACGGCCAGGGCGCCGTCCTTGTAGGCGAAGATGGGGTTCAGGTCGAGCTCCTGGATCTCCGGGTGCTCCTCCACAAAGGCTGACAGGCGCATGAGCATGTTTTCCAGGGCAGCGAGGTCGGCGGGCTCCTGCCCACGGAACCCCTCGAGAACGGGGAAGCCCTGGATGTCGCGGATCATCTGGCGGGCATCTCGCGCCTCGAGGGGGACGATGCGGAAGGCGACGTCCTTCAGCACCTCCACGAAGACGCCCCCCAGGCCGAACATGAGCACCGGCCCGAACTGGGGGTCGGTGGTCATGCCCATGATCACCTCTACGCCGGGGCGGGCCATCTTCTGCACCGAGACGCCAAGGACGGCGGCCTTCGGCTGGGCGCGGCGGGCGGTCTCGACGATTTCGTCGAAGGCGGCGGCCACCTCCTCCTCCGAGTTCAGGCCCAGCTTGACGCCGCCCACATCGCTCTTGTGGGTGATGTCGGGGGAGACGATCTTGATGGCGACGGGCAGGCCTATCTGGCGGGCGGCTGCCATCGCCTCCTCGCGGGTGGCCGCCAACTGGGCGTGGGCGACGGGGATGCCCTCCTCCGCCAGGATCTGCTTCGATTCCACCTCCGTGAGGATGGTGCGTCCCTCGCTCTTGGCCTTATCGATGATTTCGATGGCGCTCATAGGAGTGCGTGCCTCCTTTTCTGCAGTACGAAGGCGGTGCTAATGATAGGGGAGGCCGGAAGTAGGATCAACCAATCGCGAGGGAGGGGTCAACCCTCGCGGAGGGAGCGGCGGATGGCCTCCTCGTAGTATCCCCAGTAGGCGGGCGGCAGCAGGCGGCCGACGGCAACCATCACCTGCTCGCGGGCCCGGCGGTCCTGCTCCTGACGTGAGCCCTTCCTGTCTGCGGAAAGGGCGAAGGGCTCGCCGAACCTGACGACGAGGGTATCATCCTCTTCCCACACGCCGGCCGGCACGAGCGGCAGGCCGCGTTCGCTCAGGGCTCGGAGGAACAGGCCGCTGCCCTCCAGGGGCTCCCTGAGGGTACCTGAGCCGCCCGCCTCGGGCATCAGGCCGACGGGCTCTCTCTGAGCGAGCCTGGCGAGGCGTCGGAGGACAGCGGCCCGCCCGACGGCCAGAGAGGCCTGGCGAGGCATGACCACCAGTCCGTACAGGTTGGCGACTCGCCTGAATATCCAACGGATGAGCCAGACGGGGATGGGAACAACACCAAGGTGGTAACCATACCACTCGCTGGTGATCACCCAGCGGATGTTGGGGGCATGCGGTCGGTGCTTGGCGATGACGGTGGTGATGAACATGGCATGGTGGTAGGTCTGGAGGCCACGGCGGCCATAATGATTGGCGATCAGAACGAAGGGGCCCTCAGACGGTACGTTCTCCAGCCCTCGCACCTGGCGGGGGTAGGGGTTGGCGGCCATCACCGTCCGGCTGTCCTTCAGGAAGGAGCGGCGGCGGGCCAGGAGAAGGTCGAGGGCGAAGCCGCCAAGGGGCAGGCGAGGGAACTCATACTTCGGTGGGCTCAGATTCGCTCTACCAGTGTCCGTACTCATGAGGGCATCGTGCGAAAGCTCGCTGTGTCAGCCCTGCCTGGGAGTGAAAGGACCCACCGGAGGCTAGACCACCGGCTGCTCCTGATACTCCCCGAAGGCCTCCCGCATGACATCGCAGATCTCGCCCAGGGTACAATAGGCGTTGACTGCGTCGAGGATGTAGGGCATGAGGTTATCGGAGCCCTGGCAGGCATCTCGCAGCGCCCTCAGGGAGCGCTCGGCGTGCTCCTTGTCACGCTCACTGCGGAGCCGGGCCAGGCGCTGGCGCTCGCGCTGTTCGCCGGCGGGGTCCATCTCCAGGATGGGGATCTCGATCGGCTCATCCATAGTGTAGTCGTTGACGCCGACGATGACCCGCTCATTGGTCTCGATCTCCCGCTGGTAGCGGTAGGAGGCCTCGGCGATCTCCCGCTGGAAGAAGCCGGCTTCGACGGCGGGGATGACGCCGCCCAGGTCCTCGATCTGGCGGAAGTAGCGGTAGCACTCCTCCTCCATCCTGTTGGTGAGGGTCTCCACGAAGAAGCTGCCGCCCAGGGGGTCGATCGTGTTGGCCACCCCCGACTCGTGGGCGATGATCTGCTGAGTGCGCAGGGCCAGGCGGGCGGCCTTCTGGCTGGGCAGGGCCAGGGCTTCGTCCCAGGAGTTGGTGTGTAGAGACTGGGTGCCTCCCATGACGGCGGCCAGGGCCTGTATGGCGGTGCGCACCAAATTCAGCTCCGGCTGCTGGGCGCTGAGGGAGCAGCCGGCCGTCTGGGTGTGGAACCGCATCCACCAGGAGCGGGGGTCGCGGGCGCCGAAACGCTCCTTCATCTCGCGGGCCCAGATGCGGCGGGCAGCGCGGAACTTGGCGACCTCCTCGAAGAAGTCATTGTGGCAGTTGAAGAAGAGAGAGAGCCTGGGAGCGAACTCGTCGACGTTCAGGCCCCGCTCCAGGGCCCAGCGCACGTACTCGAAGCCGTCGGCGAGGGTGAAGGCCAGCTCCTGGACGGCGGTGGAGCCCGCCTCGCGGATGTGATAGCCGGAGATGCTGATGGTGTTCCAGAGGGGCATCTCACGAGTGCCGAACTCGATGGTGTCCGTGACCAGGCGCATGGAAGGCTCAGGCGGGAAGATGAACTCCTTCTGGGCGATGAACTCCTTGAGGATGTCGTTCTGGATGGTGCCGCCCAGTCGCTGCCGTGGTATGCCCCGCTTTTCGGCGGCGGCGATGTACATGGCCCAGATGATGGCGGCGGGCGAGTTTATGGTCATGGACGTGGTTATCTCGTCCAAAGGTAGGTCAGCGAGAAGGATCTCCATGTCGGCCAGCGAGGATACACAGACGCCGCACTTGCCGAACTCGCCGGCGGCCTGGGGCGCGTCGGCGTCGTAGCCCATAAGGGTGGGCAAATCGAAGGCTATGGAGAGGCCGGTCTGCCCATGCTCCAGCAGGTACTTGAAGCGAGCGTTGGTCTCCTCGACGCTGCCGAAGCCAGCGAACATGCGCATCGTCCACAGGCGGCCGCGGTAGCCGGTTGGGTGAAGGCCACGGGTGAAGGGGTACTCGCCTGGCCAACCGATGTCCCGTTCATAATCGATTGCGGCGACGTCGCTGGGGTCATACAGTCGCTGGATGGGCTGACCGGAGGTGGTGATGAACCGCTCCTGGCGTTCCTGGTCGCCGTCTTCCACTCGTTTCTCCCAGGCCGCCCGTCGCTGCGACAGCGCTTTCCGCTTGGTGGGGTCGTACATGCTCCTCTCCCCTCCTCCGCCTGTCTCCGCCGAGCAGGGATGCTACCGCCAGGATAACATACCGGCTATCGTTTTGGTAACGATGGACGCTAACCCACGAGAGGGCCAAAATGGTGAGCCAGGGAGGCCCCTAAGCTTGACAGATGTGGTAAAATCATTCATGTGTCTTAGCATGTTAATAGACTAGCGGAGGCGGGGATGGTCGACGCTCCGTTCGACAACTACCTAGACCTGGTGGAAGCGGCACGGATCCTGGGCATTCACCCCCAGAGCCTGCGGCGTCTCATCAAGCAGAAGAAGGTCCCCGCCCTCCTATTCGCTGGCAAATACCTCATCGAGCGCGACAAGCTGGAGATGTTCAAGGCCAACTACGACCCCCGTCCGGGCCGCAAGCCTGTCCGCCGCCTCCTGTGAGCTTTCCCAGCGGCTAGTCCTAGCTGGGGGGCTTGATGTCGAAATCCTCGTTGGCGTCGGTAACGTCCAGCTCCAGCTTGGCCTTGAAATCCTGACCGGTCTCATCGGTCCCTGCCACGTTAGCCCGCATGCGCACGGGCCAACCGCCGTCCTCCGCCAGCCACAGGTCAAGGCTGAACTCGTCTATGTCGCCCATGTCCTCTGTGCCGCCGAACAGGGTGGAGAGCTGCTCGAAGGTGGCTGCGTCGATGCCGCAGTAATTGGAGGAAACGTCGTTCACCGTCTCTTTCTTCTCGCTGGTACAGGTCAATGAGCCGGCATCCCCTGAGAACCCCTCCCACACGATTTGAGCCATATCCATCTCCTCGATGTCGCCCACTGCCTGGATGGGGCCGATGGCCAGGTCACCCATCTCAACCCATTGCTGGTCGCCGATGGTAGTCATCGCCAGTTCATCGTCAACGCCGCTGATGCTCATGCGTACCTCGATCTTATCGGGGGCCACGTACGCTCCGCTGATCTCCATCTTCAGGCTTTCGGCCAGAGCGGCGGGATCCTGCCCTGGGATGGCGCTGAGGCTTTCGGCGAAGACGCTCTCCATCCCCTCCAGTTCCATTTTCATGGTGTAGCGGTAGCTGTCCAGGTCAGCAAGTGACCCGGCGGCGAGACCTCCCGCAGGAGGAGTAGGAATAGCGCCCGGTGTGCGGTCCGCAGGAGGGGTACGCTCAGGGAGAGGCGTGCCCGGCCCGGGAGGAGTACCTTCAGGAGCGGATGGGGCCCCCTCGGTGGCAGCAGGACTTGCTGCGGCCGCCGGTGCGCCCTCTTCGTCATCACCCCCTCCGCAGGCTACCAAGCAAAGAACCGCGAAGATAGCGACCATGACAAGAGCTAAGATTCTCATCTGTTCGACTTCCTCCTTCCCGCCAATAGACAACCCTGTATCCTGGGAAGTCTAGCACTTCAAGTAGATCCGGTCAAAGCCGTGTGCTCGTTCAGCGCATTGGGCACACTGTGTTGGTTCATACGTTTTCGGGCGATATCGGCAGCGGCCTAGCGGGGTGTCGGCAGGTCGAGCATGAGCACCTCCAGGGCCAGACGAGGGTTGACGTTTTCCTCCAGGCGCCGCTTGCTGGCAGCCAGCGAACGGAGAAAGGCGATCACCTGGCCAGGCTCGTACCGATCGGCCTCCGCCTTCAGGATGTCCCCCAGGTCGAGGTTAGTGATAGCATCCTGGCCGCCGCTTGACGCGAGCAGGACATCCCGCCACCACTCCCGCCACAGGTCCAGGACGGCCATAACCGTCACCCGGTCGCGGGAGAAGCGGCCGGCGACCTCGGAGGCGTAGGCAAATCGATCCTGGATGGTGCGCTCGGGCAGGCTGCGGATGTCCACCAGCGCTTCGTGGCGGACGCGCATCATCTCCTCGTCCCGGCGGGCAGCGATGGCCCAGCCGAGGCGGCCGCGCGAGAGGCGGGCCAGGAGCTGCGCCTGACGAGGGGCCACCGACCACCGCTCACGCAAGGCCTCCTCCAGCTTGGCCACAGGCAAGGACGAAAACTCGAACTGCTGGCAGCGAGAGCGGATGGTAGCCCGCATGGCCCGCGGCCGGGAGGTGATGAGAACAAAGACGACATCGGGCGGCGGCTCCTCCAGAGTCTTGAGGAAGGCGTTCTGGGCCGCCTCGTTCATAGCATCGGCAGGGTCGATGATGATCACCCGGCAGCGGCCCTCAAAGGGCCGCAGGCTGACCGTCCGCCCCACCTCGCGTATCTGGTCGATGCTGATGTCCTTGTGGGGGCCGCCATCGCCTGTCTCTACAGTTACCACCTGGACGTCGGCGTGGATGCCGCCGGCGATGCGACGGCAGGGGGTGCACTCCCCGCAGGGCGGCTCAGGCCCATCGCAGTTGAGGGCCTGGGCCAGCTCCAGCGCGAGGGTGCCCTTGCCCACCTGGGGCGGCCCCACGAAGAGGTAGGCGTGGGCCTGCCTGCCCTGGGCCAGGCCGCGCTGAAGGGCAGCCACCGCCCTGTCCTGTCCGACCGTCTGCCACATGCTACGGCACCTCATAGGGGCCGATGTCCACGCCGCCATTCGACGGCCGCCGGTTGCCGTCCATGTCCAGCGTCCCGCCCTGCTCGGGATCGCCCGCATCGCGGGCCGGGCTCTCCAACCTCAGGTGGTAGTCGCCTCCCTCAGAGTCGACGAACAGAGGGTCAGCAGCCAGGCTGTGGCGACCGTTGCCCGTCTCGCGGAGCCACGCGCCTCCGTTGAGGTCGTCGCGGCCGAAGCAGCCGTCCTCGCGGTCGCTGAAGACCGCCTCGATCTCGCAGTCCTCGCGGCTGAAGAACAGGTCATAGTCCTCATCCAGCTTCACGCTCTCGCCCAGATAGACTCCGCCGTAGTTGAAGGCGAAGATGCTGTTTCGGACGCGGAGCGACACCGGGCCCTGAGGCTCCGAGTCCTCGGGATAGGCCACCACCATACCGTAGTCGCCGTCCAGGCCACTGCGGGCGACCAGCGTGTTCACCACCTCGTAGGTCCCCTCGCGGGCGATGTCGATACCGCACGAACCCATCGAATGGACGACGCTGTCACTGATGGTGCCGCCGCGCCAGAGCTTGATGCCCGTGCGCTTGTTGCCCCAGACCTGACAGCCGCGCACCTCGATCCCGGACATGGGCTGGCTATCCCGCGAGTTCAGATCGATGCCGTCGCCGCCGTTGTCGTACACCTGACAGCCCTCGATGCGGATGTCCTCGCCCATCTCCACGGCGATGCCGTCGCCCGCCCAGTCGGCCTCGGCGCCGTTGTTGTCGGCCTGGACGTTCATGATGAGCAGGCGGTTGCAGGGCCCAGGCGTGCAGTCGATGCCAGCGAAACGGTGGTGGTGAAAGCGGGAGTCGCGGATTAGCACGTCCTCCACCGAACCCTCCTCCGGCTTGCCGTGCTCGCCTAGCGTCAGGTGGACGCCGTTGTCACTGTCGCTGCTGTCTATGTCAGCGATCACGATATCCCGATTGTCGCCCTCCAGAGAGATGGTCCAGCCGCGGTAGTCGGTCAGCTGAAAGCCCTCCAGGCTGACGTGCGAGATGCCAGCGTCAATGATGAAGCCGTCGTCTAGCTGGCCACCGCCGTCCAGTATGACGGCTTCGCCAGCCGCTGCGCGCAGAGTGATGCGCCGGCCGAACTCCCCCGAGCGGGTAAGCATCACCTCTTCGTGATAGGTGCCTTCCTGCACCACCACTGTATCGCCGGGCAGAACGGAATCGGCGGCGTGCTGGAGGGTACGCCAGGGATGCTCGATGCTGCCGTCCGCGGCATCGTCACCGTCCGAGGCCACGTAGAGCATGCGCCCCCCTTCGGTGGCCGTTGGCGAAGCAACCGGCGAGCCGCCCTCCGGCATCTCAACCGAGGGGCCGTTGTCGCCGCAACCGGCGGCAAGCACTGCCGCCAACGCCAATGCCACTACGGCCCTGTACGAACCAAGCTTCTTGATCAAGCGAAACGTTCCGTTGCTAAGGCGACGGCCAAACTTCGCAGCGCATCAGGTCTTCGTAGGTCTCACGGCGACGGATCAGGCGGGCGGCGCCGTCCCTGACCATGACGATGGCCGGCCGGAGAAAAGCATTGTAGTTGCTGCCCATGGGCAGGCAGTAGGCGCCGGCGGCGGCCATCGCCAGGATGTCGCCCGCCTCCAGACGGGGGAGGTCGGCATCTCGGACGAGGACATCGCCCGACTCGCAGAACTTGCCGGCGATGGCCACCCGCTCCCGCTCCTCCTCGCCCACCTTATTGGCCACCAGAGCCGAATAGCGAGCGCTGTAGAGAGCGGGCCGAATATTGTCGCCCATGCCGCCGTCCACCGCCACGTACGTGCGCACGCCGGGGATCTCCTTTCTAGCGCCGACCTTATAGAGGGCAACGCAGGCCTGACCGCCGATGGCTCGTCCCGGCTCTATGACCAGCCTGGGCAGGGGCAGGGAGTGCGCTCGGCAGGCCCCCACCAGGGCGGAGGCGATGGCCGCCGCGTACTCGGCCGGCGCGGGAGCGGGGATGTCCTCCAGGTACTGGATGGCGAAGCCGCCGCCCGGGCTGAGCTCGCTCAGGCGGAAGCCGTGCCGCTCGGCCATCTGGGCAGCGAAGTCGATCACCACCTGGACGGCCTCCTGATAGGGCTCCATATGAGGGATGGGCGAGCCAAGGTGGAAGTGGAGCCCCACCAGCTCCACGGCCGGCAGGCTGAGGGCCTGCTTTATCGCCGCCTCCGCCTGGCCGGTCACGATCGGAAAGCCGAACTTGCTGTCCAGAACGCCGGTGGTGGTATGGCGATGGGTATGAGGGTCGACGTTGGGCGACAGGCGCAGGAGGATGGGCTGGCGCTTGCCCATGGAGGTCGCCACCTGGTTGAGCAGCTCCAACTCGTAGGGGTTATCGACCACCACGTGGCCGATGCCGTAGTCCAAAGCCTCCCGCAGCTCCTCCTCCGACTTGTTGTTGCCGTGGAAGTACACGCGCTGGGGTGGGAAGTCCACCGAGCGGGCGATGGCCAGCTCGCCGCCGGAGACCACCTCCAGGTCCATCTCCTCCTCGGCCAGGAGGGCGGCCAGGGCCCTCCCCAGGTAGGCCTTGGCGGCGTAGCTGACGCCGCTGTCGGCGTGGCGACGGCGGAACTCCGACCGGAACTCCCGGCACTTGTGGCGGAGCGTCTCCTCATCGAACACATACAGGGGCGTGCCGAACTCGCGGGCCAGCTCCAGCGTGTCGCAGCCGCCGATGGCCAGATGGCCCTCGTCGTTCACCGCCGCGGTGAGGGGCAGGATGCCCGCCAGCGGCAGCTCGGCGGTCGATCTCTTCTTCACCAAGGAAAGGCCTCCCCCGAATCCGAGGGCATTATACGTTTGGCGATGGGGCCCGGTCTAGGCAAGGACGTACTCACCTTCCCCCCGCTTGACGACCCTCCCCTCGCTCTGAAGCTTGGCCAGGTGGGCGAGGAGTTGCCCACGGGCCATGCCCACGAGGTGCCTGTCCAGCTCGGGGTAGATGTCGGCCAGCATCGCCGCCAGCCGCCCCTGCCCTCGGCCGATGGCCGAGAGGATCTGCTGCTCGCGCTCGTGGCGGTGATCGATGAGCTCCTGGAGCTTGCGAGCGACATCCCGCAGCGGCGGCCCGTGGCCGGGGCAGACCAGAGTCGCCTCGTAGCCCTTCAGCCGCTCCAGCGACCGAATGTAGAGGGCCATGTCGCCGGCGGGCGGCGGCAGGATGACCACCGTACCCAGGCCGGGCACAGTGTCACCGGTGAACAGCACGCGCTCCTCTCGCAGGTAGAGGCAGATGGAGCCGAGGGTATGGCCGGGCGTATCGATGACCTCGATGGTGACGCCGCCCAGCCGGATGGTGTCGCCGCCTTCCACCAGGCGATCGGCGGTGGCCTGGGCGGTAGCCTGACGCCAGGCGCGAAGCTGCTCGGCCATCGCCCGCGGGCCGCCGGGGGCATCCACGTCCTGGGGAGCGTCCGACCGCTGTTCGCTGAGGATACTCGCCTCCAGCGGGTGCATGCAGATGGCGGCGCCGGTGGCCTGGCGCAGAGCGTGGGCGCCGCCGCAGTGGTCGACGTGGTGGTGGGTGACGATAATGTACTCCAGCTTGAGGGCCTGCCCCTTCGGGCTTGAGCCCTTCAGGGCGAAGCCTGAACCTTCCGAAGGGCCGGCCATGCCCCGGAGATACTCCAGCCGTGGCCTCACGGAGCCATCGTCAGGGTAGCCGGCGTCGATGAGGGCCCCCTGAGCGCCGTCCACCACCAGGTAGACGTTGGAGGCCAGCGGGCCCCTAAGGAAGGGATGAGACACCGGTATGCTGTGGACGCGAGGGGTTATCTCCATGCTTCTTGGCCCCTGCGCGGCCAATGTTAGCATATCCGGAGGGCCTGCGCCCCTCGGCCTAGCCCAGCCAGCGCCGCCTTCTTACATACCACGCGCTGGCGGTGAAGGCGAGCAGTGCGGCAGCGGCGAGTGCGGCCAGCGCGATGTAATCGGAAGCCGCGGAGTCCGGGGCATCGGGGAGCTCAGCTATGCCGCCGACGGGCGCAGGCGATACCGGCGGCGTAGGCGTGGGCGGCGGCGGATCGGACGCCGAGAAGACGTAGGCCCGACCCTGCGCGCTATAGGCCGCGCTCTCCCGCGGCGCCCCCACGGCGACGTCCCCTTTGCCGTCGGCATCGGTGTCGCCCACCGCCACCGACCGGCCGAAGTTGACGGATGCCTGCGGATTGGGGGTATCGAGGGTGAAGAGCAGCGAGGCGTCAGCGCCGGAGAACACGTAAGCCCGACCCTGGTCATTATGGGCCACGTCCTCCCGCGGCGCCCCCACGGCGATATCTGCCTTGCCGTCGTCATCCACATCCCCCACGGCCAGCGAGTGGCCAAAGTTGGCGTACGCCTGCGGGTTGGGGGTCTCCAGGGTAAAGAGCGGCGAGCCATCCGCTCCCGAGAACACGTAGGCCTGACCCTGGTCGATGTTGTCGCCCACGTCCTCATAGACCGCCCCTACGGCGATGTCGCCCTTGTTGTCGTCGTTCACCTGGCCCAGCGCCAGCGAGCGGCCGAAGTAGCTGCCCCACCACGGGTTGGGGGTGTCTAGCGTGAAGAGGAGCGATCCGTCCGCTCCGGAGAACACGTATGCCCGACCCTGGCTGCCGTTGCCGCCCACATCCTCTCCGTATGCCCCTACGGCGATGTCTGCCTTGCCGTCGGCGTTCACCTCGCCCACGGCCACCGATACGCCGAACCAGGCGTACGCCTGGGGGTTGGGGGTATCCAGGGTGAAGAGAAGCGAGCCGTCAGCGCCGGAGAAGACGTAGACTCGACCCTGGTCGGTGGTGCCCGCAACGTCCTCCGTGTGTGCTCCCACGGCGATGTCTGCCTTGCTGTCGCTGTTCACGTCGCCCATCGCCAGCGAGTACCCGAACCAGGAGAGCGCCTGCGGGCCGGGGGTGTCCAGAGTGAGCAGCAGCGAGGCGTCGCCACCGGAGAAGACGTACGCCCGGCCCTGGTCCGCGTTGCCGCCCACATCCTCCATCGGCGCCCCCACGGCGATGTCTGGCTTGCCATCACCGTTCACCTCGCCCACGGCCAGCGAGTGGCCGAAGTAGGCGTCGCCCTGCGGGTTGGGAGTGTCCAGGGTGAAGAGCAACGAGCCGTCGGCGCCGGAGAATACGTAGGCCCGGCCCTGGTCGGCGTTGCCGCCCACGTCCTCCTGATAGGACCCCACGGCGATGTCTGCGTTGCCGTCGTTGTTCACGTCGCCCACGGCCAGCGAGTGGCCGAAGTTGGCGCCCTCCTGAGGGGTGGGGGTGTCCAGCGCGAGCAAGAGCGTCTGGGCATGGGCGGAGGCCAGGACGGCCACGGCGACCGCCACCAGAGCGAGAAGAACCAGGCGCAAGGCCTTCATACCGGCCACCTCGCGCTGCCCAAACACCTAAACATAATGTAATTATACATGCAAGGAGCAGGGCGAGATGGTACTGCTCGTAGCGGCGGGGGCAAACGAAGAAGCGAGGAGGGCCTGGCGCAGCCAGCGCCTCTTTCTTACACACCAGACGCCCGCGGCGAGAGCGAGCCCGACTTGTCGGCCGCTGACGACGGAATAGGAGTGCCTTGCCCTCCTACAGGCCCGGGCAGGATGTATTGATGACCGGCTTGTACAGCAGCACGTCCAGGATGTTCACTTCCCCGTTCGCGTTTAGGTCGTAGCGCCGGTCGTAGTTCACATCCACTCCCAGCTCGCTGTTTATCACCGGCTTGTACTTCAGCACGTCCAGGATGTTGACATCGCCGTTGTTGTCCATGTCCGGCGCCCAGGCGTCAGCAAAACCACAGGCATCCAGCGATGACAAGCCCATGAAGATCTCCTGCTCATCCGTGAACCCGTCGTTGTCGTCGTCCGGGTCGTCAGGGTTGACGATACCGTCGCCGTCCGTGTCCATGTCGGGGTCAAGGCAATCGGCAAGCCCATCCTCGTCGGCGTCCGGCCACCCATCGTCCACCCGCGTGTCGCCGTCGTTGTCCAGACCGTCGCATTCCTCGAGCGTGCTGTTGGCGTCCAGCGGGTTGGACCCCCTGTCTCCCTCTCTGAAGTTGAGGAAGCCATCACCATCGGTGTCAGGGTCCTGGCAATCGCTGGCGCCGTCGCCGTCCATGT
>Ga0111179_1031_pt1 | contig 13911 bp, 12 predicted proteins | sample DeeMarSWOR324_28_FD_80226 | JGI IMG/M metagenome (GOLD analysis project Ga0111179, IMG submission 80226) | Dehalococcoidia bacterium SM23_28_2
CGAGGGCCTGATACTCGTCGCCATGGCCGCCGCCGTCGCTCTCCTCCTCGCCGTACGCCGCCTCGAGGCCTTCGAGTTGACCGACACGGACTAGACGAATCGCTGCTCACCGAACCGCCGCCCGACTCCCGCGAGGTGCTGATGGCTTCCCCGCCATCAGCACAAGGGGGGCAGCGGCCAGAGCGGCCAGCCCCAATATCAGGAATGCAGGCCGATAGGTGTCGGTTATGTCATAGACCGCGCCGGCGAAGATAGGGCCGGCGAAGTTCCCCACGCTTGCTACGAAGAACATCAGGCCCTGGATACCACCAAAGGCCCGCAGGCCAAAATAGTCCGCCTGAAAAGCAGGCCGCACGGAGATAGAGCCGCCCCAGCCGGGAGCGAAGATGATCAGGTACAGAGGAACCTGCCAGGCACTTTGAGCCGTGGCCGACAGAAGGATGCCCACAGCAATGAAAAGGTATGATATGGCCAGCACCTTCCGCTTCTCCACGTAGTCCGCCAGCCAGCCGAAGCCCAGCCGGCCCGCCAGGCTCACTATCGGCACGGCCATCTGCGCCGCCGAAGCTGCCACCGGGGAAAGACCCACCGACTCCTCCAGGAAAGCCACCTGATGAGCAATGATGGCCACGCTGCCCAAGCCGACCAACGCCATAGCGACGGCCACTAACCAGAAGGCGCGAGTGCGCAGCGCCTGGCTTATCGTGAGGCCCTCTTCCTGCCGAACGTTCACCCCTCCGCCAGGACCCTCTAGACCCACAGTGGGCGTCTGGCGTTCGTCGGCGCCCATCTGCTGCTCGGCCGGGAGAACCGGCTCGCCATCGGGCAGAAGGCCCAGATCCTGAGGTCGGTTGCGCACGGCCAGCGCCAGGGGGATGCAGACGGCCCATTGGGTGAGACCCATGATGAGCAAAGCCGTGCGCCAGCCGAAGGCCGCTATCAGCGAGGCGAGCGCCACCACCATTATGCCGCTGCTGCCACCGCCTACCGTCATCAAGGCCAAAGCCCGCCCACGTTTCTTTCGGAACCAGTGAGCGACCGCCGCCATCGCTACAGGGCCGCCGGTGCCGCCCAAGCCTATGGCGATGATCACTGCAACGACGTACAAGTGCCAGGCCGCCTCGATGCGGCTGAGGAGGATGAAACCCGCGCCGACCATGAACACCCCCACCAACAGGAGAAGGCGAGGACCTATGCGATCGACCAGGTACCCGACGACAGGGGCCCACACTCCTCCGAGCTCTGTCCTAAGAGAAAAGGCGCCGGCAATGACGGCTCGCGACCAGCCGAACTCATCGCTCATGGGGGTGACCAGGGTGCCGAAGCCGTAGAAGAAGGTGCCGCCGGCCAGGAAGATGATGCCGGCGCAGCCAAAGACCACCCACCACCCGTAATACAAGGCTACTCCTCTACGGGGCCAAAAAGCTGGCGGACGCCAGCTCCCAATACAGATTAGATGATAGCTGCCCTATCCCTCTGCGCCAACCCTCGCTCTTCCTCGGCCCTATCCCCCCAAGACGCGCAAGAAGGGTCTGCCCTCGGCTCTAGCCCCTAGGAGCGACGGCCACCTCCCTTGCCCAGGCGAGCGGTCTGCCCATCATCTGAACCAATACAGCGGCAGTCAAGGTAATCAGCGCCAGTATGAGAAAAGCGAGCCGATAGGTATCCATCATGTCGTATGCCGCGCCAGCGAAGATCGGCCCAGTGAAGGCCCCAAGCATGGCGGCGGCCATCACCAGCCCCTGAATCGTGCCGAAGGCCCGCAGCCCGAAGTACTCCGTCAACAGAGCAGGCATCACAGGAATAGCGCCACCGAAGCCAGGGGTGAACACCGCCAGGAATACCACGGCCTGCCAGGGGCTGTGAACGACAGCGAAGATAAGCAGGCCTAAGGCCTGCAACGTCCAGGCCGCCGTCAGCAGCCAGCGCTTGCTCAGGTAGTCAGCCAGCCAGCCAAAGGCGAGCCTTCCCACCATGCTCCCGAAGGGAATACCCATGGCGATCACCGCAGCCCCCCTCTCTGTGAAGCCTGCCGATTCGTCAAGGTAAGCTACGACATGGACGATGACCGCGAAGGAGCCCACCCAGGCCAGAACCATCGCCGACACCAGCAGCCAGAAGGGGCGCGTCCGCAGCGTCTCGCCGATGGCTAGCCCTTCCGGCTGCTCTATGCCCTTGTCTCCGCTCTCCTCCTCCACTGCCTGCGGCGGATCAGCGGACGCCTGCGCCAGGGCAGGAGGCTCACCATCAGGCAGGAGGCCCATCTCCTGCGGCCGGTTGCGCACCGTCAAGGCCAGAGGAAAACCGATGGCCAACTGGGTGACACCCACTATCAGGGTGCCAGTGCGCCAGCCGAGGGGAGCTATCACCGAGACCGCAAGCACCACCATGATCCCGCTTGCCCCTGCGCCCATGGTCACGATGCCCATAGCCCGTCCCCGCTTCTTCTCAAACCAGTGAGCAGCAGCTATTAGGCACACTGGCACGCCAGCCATACTCATGCCGATGGCGATAACCAGCACGGAAGCGTAAAACTGCCAGAGCGTCTGGACCTGGCTGAGAGCCAGATTGCCACCGCCCACCAGCAGCACGCCTGCCACCACCAGGCGACGCACACCGACTCGGTCGGCCAGGTACCCCGCCAGGGGCAGAGTCAGCCCTCCCACCACGGCGCCGAGGGAAGGGCCAGCACCGATGGTCGCTCGCGACCAGCCGAACTCCTCTTCCAAACGCTCCACTAGAACGCTAAAGAGGTACAGCGGCGCGGAGCCAGCGATGAGTATGATGATGAAAGCGGCGATGACCACCCACCAGCCGTAGAAGAAAGGCAGTGCTCGAGCCAGCGCAGTAGGTCGCCGCTGCATGCCCCCAGTTCCTTTCGATATCACCAGAACAGAGCAATAGCCGTGCCCCAGATGATAGCCGCCCTATCCCTCTACGCCAACCCTCGCTATGTTCAGTGGCGCTGCCAGACCGCGCGTTTTTAACTTTTCCCCGGTAACAGGCAAGGCCAACCTCTCGTCATTTTTACTGGCATACTTTTCGATTAACCTCGACATCAGCCTGTGCGCGGACGGAGATCCTTCATAAGGGGGGCTGTGATTGCCTTGACTGTCCACATAGGAAAGAAAGAAATCGCCTGCCTACACAGGGTCTACAGACAAAGCGAGCGAGCCACCAAGAACGCAATCCTGGATGTCATCGAACGTCGCGCCCATGGCCGCCTTCTGGACTGCGGCTGCGGCGATGGCGAGTTCACCGTCCAGATTGCCTGCCGCGCCCGCGTGTCAGAGGCCTACGGCATCGAGTGCGTTGACGACCACCTCGAAGAGGCCATCGATCGGGGGGTCATCGTCACCAAGGGCGACCTTAATGACCCTCTTCCCTACAAGAGCTGTTTCTTCAACATCGTCCACGCCAACCAGATAATCGAGCACCTGCTCAACATCGACCTCTTCTTAGCGGAGGTCAAACGGGTGCTGCGACCCGACGGCTACGTGATCCTCTCCATCAGCAACCTGGCAAGCTGGCACAACCACCTCCCTCCCGCGCTGGCGATGGAGGCCGTTCCCCTGTATGTACGCAACGGTGTCACAGGGGATAGGGCCTTCGACCCGCTGCAGGAGATCCGCCATCCCTCCGAGGGTGACAGCCGTTTGATCATCTTCAGTTCCCAGGACTTGGCAAGGCTATGCCTCTATCACGGCTTCTGGTTGGAGCGCCTGACATTCGCCGGCTACTATCCTCTTATGTCCCAGCCCATGGGTATGCTGGACTCCGTCCACGCCACCATCCTGGTCGCCAGACTCCGCCCCATTTGCTGACAGAAGCAGGCCCCGCAGCCTAGAAGATCATTAGGCAAAAGACAAAAAGTATCTGCCGGTTGGATTTCCTGCCGGCAGATACTTTTCCCCGGCCAAGGGAAGGGGACCCGACGTTATGGCTTAAAAAGCCTTCGTCCGATATCAAAGACGGGCAGCGCCGGAGAATGTTACATATTTTTCGGGGAATTGTTGGACTAATATGAGCCTGGCCGGACGCCGGCAAGGAAGAGAGCATCCGGCTTTTCCTATGGGCGGGCCAGGTCGGCGGCGATCCTGCGGACGATGGACGGCATGGCTTGCCCAAGCTGAGGCGTCAGGCTCTCGCCGAAGGTGGACGTATCGGCAGCGGCGATGGCGTAGATCAGTATTTCCTCTGGCAGAGGCAGGCCCACCAGCCGGGCCAGACGCATAGCCTGCCCCACACCAATGCCGTGACTGGAGGTTGCGGAGCCGCTCTCCAACTCGCGGGCATCCAGACGCCAGACCTCGCCCACCCTAGCCTCATCCTGGACCACGTCGATGATCACCGCCCGGTCGTAGCCAGAGAGAAGCTGGACGGTCTGCATCCCCGCTACCGCCGCCTCCACCAGGTCGATGTCCTCGCCGTCTATCAGTTCATATAATTGACGCGCCGCCTGGAGGCCGGCGGCGTCGTCAGAGAGTATAGGGTTGCCCAGACCCAGGATGAGGGTCCGCAACCGTTAGTCCCTCCTGAGGCGCTGAACGAGATTCCTCTGGCTGTCGTAGATGTCAACGATCAAGGGCATCTGGCCGGGCAAGGAGTGGGTGGCGCAGGCCAAGCAGGGGTCGTAGGCCCGGAAGGCCATCTCGATCGTGTTGAGAAGACCATCGGTGACCGTCGTTCCCTTCTTGATCAGGCCCTGAGCCGCCTTCTTGATGGACATGGCGATAGCACCGTTATTGTGACCCGTCCCCACGATGAGGTTGACCTTCTTCACCACCGCGTTCTCGTCGGCCCAGTAGTGGTGGATGAGGACGCCGCGCGGCGCTTCCACCACCCCCACACCCTCGCCGGGAGTTGCGGTGGGAATGGTGCGAATATCGGTGCTGGTTATCTCCGGGTCCTGGCTCAGCTCCAGCAGGCGCTCGGCGGCGTACACCAGCTCGACAACGCGTGCCCAGTGAGTGGCCAGCGTAGCGTGCACCGGCTTGCCCCCCAGCGTAGAGTAGAACCGCTCGTACTCCGCCTGGGCGAGAGGCGTAGCCATACCGTCGGCGGCGTTGAGGCGGGCCAGGGGAGCCACCCGGTAGATGCCGCTGTTCGGTCCATCGGTCAGGCCGTTCCAGCCGACCTTCTTGAGGAAGGGGAACTTGAGATACGACCAGGGCTCCACGTGCTCGCCGATGTGGTCCAGGTACTCGGAGACGGGGAACTTGGCCACTTCCTTGGCCTGCTGGTCGACGACCCGCAGCTGGCCCTCGTAGAAGTTCACGTGGTTGTTCTCGTCCACCAGGCCCATGTAGTACGTCTGGTGAGCAAAGGCATCGCTGAGGATGAGGTCCACGTAGGCCTTGTTGGCCAACACTACGTCGTCCACGATCTTGATGGTCAGCTTGCCGAACTCTATCGCCGCCTTGGCGATCTCCTCGACCTTGGCTCGCTCCTCTTCAGTGAGGCCCTTGCTGATGCCGCCGGGCAGGCCGCAGGTGGGGTGGATGTACTTGCCGCCAAGCATGGCGACCACCTCGTGGGTAGCGGCCAAGGCCTGCAATACCTGGCCGCCGATCTCCATCCCTACCTTGGCGATGACGCCCACGATGTTGCGCTCGGCGGCAGGGGCGTCCGGCCCCACCACGAAGTCGGGACCGCCCAGGGCGTAGAAGTGGGTGGCGTGGTCGGCCACGAAGAACGCACTGTACAGGAGCTCCCGCAGCTTCTTGGCTGCAGAAGGGGGATCTACCTTGAAGACCGCGTCCAGAGTCTTGGTGGACGCCATGTGGTGCGCCTCGGGGCACACTCCGCAGATGCGGGCGGTAATCACAGGAAGGGTTTCCGCCGGTCGCCCTTCACAGAACTTCTCGAACCCGCGCAGCTCCGGCACCTGGAAGTAGGCGTTCTCCACGTCTCCCTCGGGGTTGAGGAAGATCTCGATGCGGCCGTGTCCCTCCAGCCGGGTGATGGGGTCAATGCTTATTCGGCGTGTCTCGACCTTAGCCTCTGTCATCGTTTCTCCGCTCCTTGCTCCCTGTCACTCCCCTCGACGGCCTCCGAAGCCCCTGGGCCGCTACTGCGCGCCCTTGGCCGCCGCCTCTGCCTCCCGCGCTGCCCCCCGCTCCAGCCTTATGCGGTGCAGGAGCGAAGCGGGCAGGCCAAACATGTAGAAGGCGGCAATGGAGTCGGGAATACCGCCCAGTATCCGTTCGATCTCCTCAGGGTCTCTGGAATCGATGTTGGATGTCACCGCACTCAGTAGCTTCGCTCCCTGGTCCATCGCGCCCGGCGACGGCCCATAGCAGCCGATGCAGGGCATGTTCACCTGAGGACAGGGCGCCTCGCAGCCGCCACGGGTGGCGGGGCCAGCACAGAGAATGCCCTGATCCAGAAGGCACTTCTCGGGGTCGGGGATGATCTGGTAGGGACGATAGATCGCCTTGATCGACTTCTCTTCCCTAATGCGCGGACAGTCATCGCACACCGTCTTCGTTGATGCCCCGATCACCGAACCGGCAGGAGGCAGCTCTGCCCCCTCTGTCACTGCCGCTATCACCGCCTCGACCACCGCCTCCGTCTGATGCTTCGTTGGTGGACACCCAGGGATGTAGTAGTCGACCGGCACCACCTGATCGAGGGCTCGAACCGTGTCGTAGAACTCCGGCAGGGTAAGCTCCCCCTCGGGCACCTGGAAGCTTAGCTGTGGGTAGGTGCCCTCCTCGTTGACCGTGGAGGGCGTCTCGCGGTAGGCGCGCTCGAAAATATCCTGGCGGTTGCTGACGTTACCCAGGCCAGGGATGCCGCCTATGTGAGCACAGGCGCCGTAGGCCACCAGTACCTGCGACTTCTCCCGCAGCATGCGGGCCATGTGCTCCTGCTCGGAGTTCCTGATAGCGCCATTGAACAGAGTGATCAGGATACTTTTGTCCGGCAGGGCCTCTACGTCCTTGTACTTGAAGTCCATTACGCACGGCCAGAGAACGATCTCAAAGGTATTGGCCACGTCTAGAATCTTCTCGTACAGCCGCACCACAGCTATCTCGCAGCCACCACAACTGGCTGCCCAGTATAGGGCCATCTTAGGCTTTGCCATGCTAGGCCTCCCTGACTTTTGCTCGCTCTCGGCCTTCTTTTCCGCCTCCGCCTCGACCTTCGCCTCGGCCTTCGTTTCGGTCTTCCCCTGAGCCCAAGGCCACAGCTTCGGCATCTTAGGCCTCCCTGACGTTCTCCCACCACTGGAGTGGGCCCAGGTCTCTCACCTGCTCGGTCATCTCCTCCACTATCTTCGCCCACTTCGCCCCCTCACTGGCGGAAACCCATTCCAGGCGAAAGCGCTCCGGCTCGATTCCGAATTGCTCCAGCATCCTGCGCACCATAGTTATCCGGCGTATGGCCTTGTAGTTACCTTCCAGATAGTGGCAGTCGCCCGGATGGCAACCGCCGACCAGCACGCCGTCGGCTCCTTCAGCGAAGGCCTTCAGGATGAAGGTGGGATCAATGCGACCGGTGCACATCACCCGCACCGGGCGCACGTTGGGCGGATACTCCATGCGCGATGTGCCAGCTAGGTCCGCTCCCTGGTAGGCGCACCAGTTACACAGGAACCCTATGATTGTCGGCTCGTAGGTGCCCGTTACCATGGTTAACCACGCCTCCTTAAACTGCCACCAAGGGCGGCTTGACATCGGCCAGCAGGCCATCGATCTCGGCAAAGATCTGCTTGTCGGTGAAGTGACGGCCGGTGATGGCCGCAGAGGGGCAGGCAGCGACGCAAACGCCGCACCCCTTGCAGAGGATGTCGTTGACGTTGGCCAACTTTTTCTCTTCATCGAAGGTGATGGCATTGTAGGGGCAAAGGGCCAGGCAGATCTTGCAGCCGGAGCACATCTCCTCGTCCACAACGGCAGTGGCCGCCTCGATCTCCACCGTACCCCTGTCGATCAACGACAGCGCCTCAGCCGCCCCGGCCGAGGCCTGAGCCACGGTGTCGGGGATGTCCTTGGGCCCCTGGGCACAACCAACCACGAACACGCCATCGCTGGCAGTGGCCACCGGCTCCAGCTTGGGGTGCCTCTCCAGGAAAAACCCATCGGCGCCCCGATTGATGAGGAAACGCCTGGCCACCTCGTCGGCATCGGCCCGCGCTACCATGGCCGGACAGAGGATGACCATGTCCACCGGGATGCGCAGCATCCTGCCCAGCAGGGTGTCCTCGGTGACCACCACCAGCTTGCCCTGCTCCTCCTCACCCGCCACCTGGTCGGTGACCTGGGCAACCTTGCCCCGCACGAAGTTGACACCCTCGTCGGACAGGCGCTTGTAGAACTCCTCGAAGCCCTTTCCATAGCAGCGCATGTCGATGTAGAGCTGGTATACGTCTGCGTCGGTCTTTTCTCCAATTAGGTGGGAGTACTTGAGGGCGTACATGCAGCAGACGCGCGAACAGTACTCACAGTAGTTCTTGTCGCGGCTGCCCACGCAGTGGATGATCGCCACGCTCTGGGGAGCGCTGCCGTCCTTCAACACGAGCTCACCGCCCGTAGGGCCGGTGGCGCTGCACATCCTCTCGAACTCGAGGCTGGTGATGACGTTGTCCAGGCGCTTGTAGCCGTATTGAGTCAGAGGAGAGGGGTCCAAAAGGTCGTAGCCGGTGGCCACGATTATCGCCCCCACCTCCAGCTCGACGGTCTCCTCCTTCTGATCCCAGGCAATTGCTCCCGGAGGACAGAACTTCTCGCACGCTCTGCAGGTGCCCTTCTCGAAGTAGACGCAAACATCCGGGTCGATGACCGGCACGTTGGGCACCGCCTGAGGGAAGGGTGTGTAGACCGCCTTGCGCTTCCCCAGGCCCATATCGAACTCGCTGTCCGTCTTCCACGGGCACTTCTCGATGCAGATGCCGCAGCCGGTGCACAGCTCCGAGTCCACGTAGCGAGGCTTCTTCCTGACCTTGACCTTGAAGTTGCCGATGTAGCCGGAGACGTCCTCCACTTCGCTGTAGGTCATGAGCTCGATGTTGGGATGGGAGCCGACAGCGGCCATCTTCGGCGTCAGAATGCAGGACGAGCAGTCCAGAGTGGGGAAGGTCTTGTCTAGCTGGATCATGCGGCCGCCGATAGAGGGCTCTCGCTCCACCAGGTAGACCTTGTGATTGGCGTTGGCGATGTTCAGGGCCGCCTGGATGCCGGCAATGCCGCCGCCGACTACCAGCACGCTGGGAGTCACCGGCACCTCTCTTCTCTCCAGGGACTCCAGCAGATTAGCCCTCTGGACGGCGGCTCGGATCAGAGCCTTGGCCTTCTCAGTGCTGCCGTTCTTGTGGACCCAGGAGTCCTGCTCGCGAATGTTGGCGATCTGGAGGAGATAGGGGTTCAGGCCCACCTCGGCGACCGCCTTCCGAAAGGTAATCTCATGCATCCGCGGGGAACAGGCAGCGACCACCACCCGGTTGAGGCCCAGGTTTTTCACGTCCTCCTTGATCTGGAGCTGCCCCGGCTCGGAGCAGGTAAACTTGTAGTCCCGGGCCGACACCACCCCGGGGAGCCCGGCGGCGAACTCCCTCACTTCGTCAATGTCTACGGTACCAGCGATATTGGTCCCGCAGTGACAGATGAATACGCCGATCTTTGGCTCTTCCATGACTACATCGCCTCCGCAACCAACTCGGTGATATCCCTCAACTCCAGCCGATCCAGCACGTCCTGCGTCAGGCAACCTTCAAACATGAGCATGCAGTAGGGACAGGCCAGAGCCAACACATCAGCACCCACGTCCAGAGCCTGCTCTGCCCGTACCTCGGCCAGCCTCTCGCCCGGCTTGGTCTCCATCCACACGTTGCCGCCGCCACCGCCGCAGCAGATGCTGTTCTCCCGATTATTGGGCAGCTCGATCAGCTCCACTCCGGGAATGCTGCTCAGGACCTCTCGCGGCTCGTCATAGACGCCGCTGTGACGCCCCAGGTAACAGGGGTCGTGATAGGCGACCCTCTTCTTCACCTCTTTGCTGAATTTCAGCTTGCCCTCCCGCAGGAGTCCGGCCAGGTACTGAGTCGAGTGAAGAACCTGCAAGCCGTTCTGGGCAATGGGGTATTCGTTCATGAAGGTGTAGTAGCAGTGGGGCGAGGAAACGACCATGGTGCTGGCGCCGCTTTCGGCGAAGGCGGCCGTGTTCTCCTGCACCAGCCGCTGGAACAGCTCCTCGTCGCCCGCCTTGCGGGCGCTCTCGCCGCAGCAGGCCTCCTTGGAGCCCAGAATACCGAAGCTTGCCCCCACCTTCTGAAGAACAGTAGCCGTGGCCTTGCCTATGCGGCTCACGCTGGCGTCGTAGGCGGTGGTACAGCAGGGGAAGTACAGCATCTGAGCGCCGTTGCTGAACGGCTTGACGTTGAGGCCCTGAGCCCAGTCCGCCCGCTTCTCCGTAGGTTCGCCCCAGGGATTGCCCGTGCCCGCGAGGTTCTTCATGGTGACGCGCAGGGAGTCGGGAACCGGCCCGACGCCTAGAGCAACGATAGTGCGGCGCATGGCCCTCATGACATCGATGATCTCTACGCCGCGAGGACATTGCTGGACGCAGTTGCCACAGGTGACGCATGCCCACATGTCCTCGGCCTCAAAATCGAGAAGCCCCAACTGCGCCTCGTGCATTAGCTTGCGGACTGGGAAGCTCTTTAAGACATTCCAGGGGCAAGCACCAGTGCACAGGCCGCACTGATAGCACAGCCTGAGTGCCTCACCCCCCATCTCCTTGACAATATCTACCGCCTCTTTGTAGGGGTTAATGATTTGTCTTACCATCTGCTGCCGTCCGTTTCCGCTCCAGCCGACAAGAAGCTGGAGCCCGAATTACTACACAGGCTCCCTTGTGAAAGCCTACACTAAATACGTAACAGCGCCAGTTACGCAAGGTAACAGAAGGGTTACACTTCTGTCAACCGAGCCCAATAAGACCTCATGCAGAAGATAAGAAATAAGGAGGAACCGAGGCCGGTCTGGCGAAACGGTAGCCCAACCCTCGTTCGGTGAAAATGTAGCGAGGATTCTGCGCGTCATCACCCAGCTTCTGCCGCAAACGAGCGATGTGCACCTTGAGCATGAGCATGTCGTCCTCGCTCTCCCACCCCCACACCCTGGCCAACAGCATCTTCTGGGTAACGACGCGCCCCGCATTGGCCACAAGCTGCGAGAGAATGCGGCACTCGGTGGGCGTCAACTTCACCGACTGGCCACGGAGGATGACCTCACGGTTGTCCAGATCCACGGTGAGTTCCTCATCGATGATGATACGGGAGCAGGCAGCCAGCGGCGCCGCCTGCGAACGGCGCAGCACGGCGCGCGTGCGGGCCACCAGCTCCAGGGGGCTGAAGGGCTTGACGATGTAGTCGTCGGCCCCCAGTTCCAGACCCTTGAGTCGGTCCATCTCCTCACCCTTGACGGTGAGCATCAGGATGGGCACATCGGAGATCGCCCGCAGGCGGCGGCAGACCTCGAAGCCGGTCATCCCTGGCAGACCCACATCCAGCACAACCACATCAGGCGCCCCTGTCAGGAACAGCTTCAGGGCCGACTCGCCATCGGCGGCCGCCATGACCTCACTCCCCGGCCACTGAAGGCTGAAGGTGAGCTCGATGACTTCTACCACATCCGGCTCGTCATCGACCACCAGAATCCTCAAAACCGTCCCCCTTAGGAAGAGTGAAAAAGAAGGTGCTGCCGCGACCGCCCTCGCTCTTCACCCAGATCCGACCGCCGTGTAGCTCCACCACCGTCTTGGCGATAGCCAAGCCCAGGCCAGCGCCGGTCTTCTCCCCAGGCCCACGAGAGTTGGAGTAGAAGCGCTCGAAGATCTGGCTCTGCTCGGCCACGGGGATGCCAGGACCGTCATCGGCGACGCTCACCAGGTACTCTCGGCCCTTGTCCTGGACAACCACCTTGATGTGGCCGTGGCGAGGGGTGAACTTGCAGGAGTTAGAGAGCAGATTCATCAGCGCCTGCTCCAGGCGCCCGCGGTCGGCCACCACCGGGCAGGAAGAAGAGGGGGTTTCCACCTCCAGCTCCTGTTCCTTCCCCCCGGCCAGAGGCTCGATGGCTGCCGCGCTCTCCCTGACGATCGTCTTCAGGTTCCAGGTCTCCCGCGAAAGGCTAACCTCGCCCCTGTGTAGACGGCCCAGGTCCAGCAGCTCTTCCACCAGGCCCTGGAGCCTCTGAGTATTGCGGGCAATGCTGCTTATCAGGCTGTCTGCTGCCGCGCCCCCCTTGGCCAGCGAGGCCGTGAGCAGGTCGGCAGCGGCCCTGATGGAGGTGATAGGGGTGAGAAGCTGGTGAGAGATGCTGGCCAGGAACTCATCCTTGAAGCGGTTGGCCTCGGCCAGGGCCTGAGCGCGGGAGACCTCCGACCAAAGGCGGGCGTTCTCCAGAACGATGGCGATCTGGTTGGCCACCGCCTGAAGAAAGCGCAGGTCGACGGCAGAAAACGCCCCCTGTCGCCGAAGGTTCACCAGGATGAGGGCTCCCAGGACGGAGTCCTTGGCGATCAGAGGAGCGCACATAGCGCTGCGGGGCTGCCGCACACCGGAGCGGGCTCCTTCGAAGTAGGCCCGATTCTCCTCCCGCAGATTGGCGGTGTTCGAACCGATCTCTCCGGGAGTAGCACAAAGAAGGGGCCGCCCTCGCCGAAAGACCTTGCCCATGATCGCCTCCCCCGGCTTCAGCCGCACACGGGAGAGGGGCTCCGTCTCATAGCCAATGGAGGCCCTGGCCGACAGGCAATCATCGTCTGGGTTGTACAGAAAGATAGCGCCGGCATCCGCCGCCTCGTAGACAGCGATGCTGCGGGTGAGAACGGTCTTGAGCAGGCTATCCAGGTCGGTGGCCTGGGCAAAAGCCTTCGATAGGTCCAGCAGAGTGGCCAGCTCTTCCGCGCTCTGCCTCGCCGTATTGGCCCGTGCCCTGTTCTCGTCCGTGGTCATCAACATCCCTCAACAGATGCGCGGCAGCATCTCCCCCACCAGCATGTGGACGATGCGTGTGCCACCGATATTTGTCTTCATCAAGACCTTTCCCTCAGGCTCGGCGATCACCTCCCCGATTATCGCCGCCTGCTCGCCGTACTTCGTTTCCCGCATTACGGTCAGAACCTTCTCAGCGTCTTCAGGCGCGACGATCGCCACCAGCTTGCCCTCGTTGGCCACATACAGGGGGTCGAAGCCCAGCATCTCGCAGGCGCCCCACACGCCGTCCTTGACCGGTATCTTCGACTCATCGATCTGGATGCCGACCCCCGACTGCTGGGCTATCTCGTTGAGAGAGGTTGCCAGGCCGCCGCGCGTGGGGTCGCGCAGAACGTGGACGTTCGTGCTGGCCGCCAGCGTGGTGCCCACCAGGCCGTTCAGGGGGGCGACGTCGCTGGCCACCGGCGTCTCGAACTGCAGCCCCTCACGCTGGGAGAGCACGGCGATGCCGTGGTCGCCGATGCTCCCCGAGACGATGACGGCGTCGCCCACGCGCGCCCTGTCGCCGCCGATATTCACCCCCGGCGGCACCAGGCCCAGGCCGGCGGTGTTCGCTCTGAGCAAGGACGGCAGCGGCCCGCGCCTGGCCTTCACCACCGACTCCTACGTGGTCAAGCCCCTCTTCTTCAAGGGGGGCGACATCGGCCGGCTGGCCGTTTGTGGCACGGTCAACGACCTGGCCATGGTGGGGGCGAAGCCCCTGTACCTTTCGGCCAGCTTCGTCATCGAGGAAGGGCTATCCCTGGTCACCGTGAGGGCGGTGGTGAAGTCGATGCGCGAGGCGGCGGCCGAGGCGGGCGTGCAGATCGTGACCGGCGATACGAAGGTGGTGGAGGGGGGCGCCGCCGACGGGCTGTTCGTCAACACGGCGGGCGTGGGCCTGGTGCCGCCTGGGGTGGACATCGGCG
>Ga0111179_1070_pt1 | contig 13761 bp, 14 predicted proteins | sample DeeMarSWOR324_28_FD_80226 | JGI IMG/M metagenome (GOLD analysis project Ga0111179, IMG submission 80226) | Dehalococcoidia bacterium SM23_28_2
GCGCGCACGACCGTTCGCACCTTCTGGGGGTCGCGGATGTTGCCGGGGTTGAGGCGCAGGCCGTGGACGCCCGCCTTCAGGGAGGCCATCGCCAGGCGGTAGTCATAGTGGATGTCGGCGATGACCGGAATCGGCGAGTGGCCGACGATCTCCGGCAGGGCGGCGGCCGCGTGGCGGTCGGGCACGGCCACTCGGATGATCTCGCAGCCCAGCTCGGCCAGCTCGTAGGTCTGGCGGAGGGTGGCCTGGGCGTTGGCTGTTTTGGTGTTGGTCATCGACTGGACGACGATGGGGGCGTCGCCCCCAACCTGAACGCTGCCCACCCAGACGGGCTTGGACTGGCGACGGTCTATCTGCCTCATCGGAACAGGCTCTCCCCCCGCAGGACCCTCAGCACGTCGAAGTAGGTGACGACGATGGCGAGGCCGATGATCAGCGTGAGGCCGATGAGGTGCACCAGGGCTTCCTTCTCGGGGGCGACGCGCTTGCCGCGCCTAGCGACCTCTATGAGGACGAACACGATGCGGCCGCCGTCCAGCATGGGCAGGGGCAGGATGTTGATGATCGCCAGGTTGATGCTCAGGAGGGCGGCGAAATCTAGCATCGGCCGATACCCCTCCTCCTCCACCACTTCGCCGGTGGCCTGCGCTATGCCCACCGGCCCGGCCACCTCCGGCCTGCCGCCTCCCTTGAACCAGGAGATGACCTCGTTGCGAGCGAGGGTCAGGACCTGGAAGGTCGTGTTGATGCTCTTGGGGAAGGCTTCCCACAGGGGGAAGGACTCCGATTCGCTCATTCCAGGGTAGAGGGCGGCTATGATGATGCCGGTAGGGCCCTGCCGCTTCTCCTCGCCCTCGTCGTCGACATAATTCGGGGGAGCCCAGCGAGCGTAGACGGGGATCTCCTCGTATTCGGTTTCGCGTTTCACCCGCATGGTCAATGTCTCGCCCAGGTTGAGGCGAATCTGGGTGCCCACCTCCTGCACGTTGCGCACATCGTTGTCATTGATGGCCAGTATGATGTCGCCCTCCCGAAGGCCGGCCTCCTGGGCGGGCGAGCCGTCGATTACTTGGACGATCTGGGTCAGGCCTATGGGCACGTCGCGAGGGATCATGAAGCTGATGGTAAACAGGAGGAAGGGCAAGGCGAAGTTCATGCCAGAGCCGGCGCTGAGGACGATCAGGCGCACCCAGGCGGGCTTGGCTGCCAGGCTGTCAGGGTGGCTGGGGTCCTCCTCCCCCAGCATGCGCACGAAGCCCCCCAGGGGAAGGGCGTTGATGGAGTAGATCGTGCCGCGGAACTCCTTGCCCCATATGCGCGGCGGATAGCCCAGACCGGCCTCTACCACCCGCACGCCGGTGAGCTTGGCGGCGACGAAGTGCCCCAGCTCATGGACGATGATGAGGGCGATGAGGATGCCAACGAAGGTCAGGATCGCCTGCGGGGACATGTTCAGGCCTTGGCCCTGAGCCAGTCCTCGGCCCACTGGCGGGCCCAGGTGTCAGCGGCCAGCACCTCCTCTAGGCTGGGGTCGGATACCCCCGGGTGGGCGGAGAGAGCGGCCTCTATCACCTTGGCGATGTCCAGGAAGCTGATGTGGCCGCCCAGGAAGTGGTCGACAGCCACCTCGTCGGCGGCGGCCATCACCGCAGGGAACGTACCGCCACGGCGGCCGGCCTCCAGGGCCAGGCCCAGGCAAGGAAAGCGTCGCAGGTCGGGCTGGGAGAAGCTCAAGGAGCCGAGATGGCCGAGATCGAGCCGCTTCGGCCTGACCGTTGGCAGGCGCTGGGGGTATGTCAGAGCGCACTGAATCGGGAACCGCATGTCCGGCATTCCTAGCTGGGCCTTGATCGACCCGTCGCAGAACTCCACCAGGGAGTGAACGATGCTCTCGCGATGAAGCACCACTTCAATCTTATCAAAGGGCACTCCGAACAGCCAATGAGCCTCGATGGCCTCCAGGCCCTTGTTAAGGAGGGTGGCGCTGTCCACCGTTATCTTGTGGCCCATCTGCCACGTAGGATGACGCAGGGCCTGCTCGGGTGTTACACGCTCCAGCTCGTCCAGGGGCTTGTCGCGGAAGGCACCGCCGGAGCCGGTGATAATGATTCGGGCGATGTTCTGGCGGTCTTCTCCCCACAGGCACTGCCAGATGGCGCTGTGCTCGCTGTCCACCGGCCGCAGGTCGGCCTGGTGGCGGCGGGTCTCGGCCACTACCAGGTGGCCGGCCATCACCAGCACCTCCTTGTTGGCCAGGGCGATCGCCTTGCCCGCGCGAGCGGCGGCCAGGGTGGGCAGAAGGCCGGCGTTGCCGGCGGTGGCCACCACCACGATGTCCACATCGGGATGGGCGGCCACCTCCTCCATGGGCGTCCAGCGGGCGCGGATGGCGCCGGTGGCCGTCTTCTGGCGGAGGTAATCGGCCTCGCGATTGGCCCACAGGAGCTGGGGAGAGAACTCCTTGACCTGCTCCTCCAGGAGGGTGATGTTGTGGCCGGCGGCCAGGGCCGCAACCCGGAGGCGAGGGCGCAGGTCGCGCACGACCTCCAGGGTCTGGCGACCGATGGAGCCGGTGGAGCCGAGGATGGCCAAACGGGTCATAAGATCACCCACAGCGCGTAATAGTATACCACCGGCACGACGAACAGGACGCTGTCCAGGCGGTCGAGGATGCCGCCGTGGCCGGGAATCAGGGCCCCCGCGTCCTTGACGCCGGCCCCTCGCTTGACCAGCGACTCCGCCAGGTCGCCCAACTGGGCGGCCACCGGCACCAGGACGGCCAGGGGGATGAGCGGCCAGGCGTCCACTCGCAGGCCGAGGGCGTAGTTGAGGAGCACCAGGCCCAGGGCGCCGAATAGGATGCCGCCGAGGGAGCCCTCCACTGTCTTGCCGGGGCTGATGCGCGAGATCAGTTTGGTGCGGCCGATGGCTCTCCCCACGAAGTAGGCGCTGGTGTCGTTGGCGAAGGTGGCAAACACGGCCAGGTAGACCCAGTCCTGGCCGTTGTCCAACTGGCGCAGGAGCACCAGGTGGCTGCCCAGCCAGCCGATGTAGAGCACGCCGCCCACAGTGTGAAGCCAGTCGGGTAGGGCGCGCTCGCCATCGCCTCTGAGGATCAGCCAGAGGAAGGGGAGAACAGCGGCCAGAGCGAGGGTGCCCGCCCACCAGTCGCCGCCGTGATGGGCCGCCGCCACCAGCAGGGCGACGAAGGCCGCCCCCATCAGGCCCAGGGGTCGCTGGTTCAGCAGGCGCGGCAGCCGCACAGGGCTGATGGCAGCCAGAGGGTTCTCCACAAGCGTCGCGTTGGTCGGTGGCGGCGCCACGGCGGCGTAGAACTCGAGGGCGGCGATGAGCAGCAGGACGCCCAGGACGACGGAGAACCAGGCGCCGCCGGCCCAGATGACGGCAAGGATAGCGGGCACACCGATGATGGCGGTGGCGACCCGTTGAGGGAGCATTAGCGCTTTCGGGAGCCTCTGTCGGAGTGCAGCTCGTCGCTGGACGAGTCTAGGTCTTCGGGAAGGAGACCGCCGAAGCGGCGCTTGCGCTGGCTGTAGTCTAGGAGCGCTCGGTCGATGTCCTCGTTGTCGAAGTCGGGCCAGTACACGTCGGTGCAGTAGAACTCGGCGTAGGCCCCCTGCCAGAGGAGGAAATTGGATATGCGCATCTCGCCCGCTGTGCGGATGATCAAGTCAGGGTCGGGGATGTCGGCGGTGTACAGATAGGCGGAGAATACGCGCTCGTCGAGCTCATCCGGGGACATGCCGTTGCTCATCAGGCAGCGGGCAGCATCCAGGATCTCCGCCCGGCCGCCGTAGTTGAAAGCGATGCACACTGTCATGCGGTCGTTGTTCTTGGTGAGTTCGATAGCATCGAGGACCTCCTGCTGGAGCTTGGTTGAGAGGGCGTCCAGGCGGCCCAGGTGGATGAGGCGGATGCCGTTCTCGTGCAGGTGCTTGGTCTCTCGCTTGATGACCCGACCGAGAATGCGCATGAGGCCCTGGACTTCCGCGCGCGGCCGGTTCCAGTTTTCGGTGGAAAAGGCGTAGAGAGTGAGGTATTTGACGCCGTAGTCGGCGAAGCGCTCGATGACCTGGCGGATGTTCTCGGTGCCAGCGCGATGGCCGGCGATACGGGACAAGCCTCGCTGGTGGGCCCAGCGGCCATTACCGTCCATGATGATGGCCACATGGGCCGGCACGCAACGCAAGGGAAGAGGATCTGCCTTTTGAGCGTGTTGCAGAGCCATAGCCTTTATTCCACCGTTACCTAACGTGCATGGATAGCGTCTGGGTTCTCCCTGGACGCTGCCTGAGCGCTCTAGACTGCCAGGAGCTCCGCCTCCTTCTCCTCGCCCACCCGCTCGACTTCTTCGATGAAGCCATCGGTCAGCTTCTGGAGGTCCTCTTGAGCCCGAAACTGGGCATCCTCGGAGATCTCTTTTTCTTTCTGCAGGCGGCGCAGTTCGTCGTGGCAGTCGCGGCGCACGTTACGGACGGCCACTCGGCCCTCCTCCACCTTCTTGCGCACCACCTTGGCCAGCTCTTTGCGCCTCTCCTCAGTGAGCTGAGGGATGGCCAGACGGATGACATTGCCATCGTTGATGGGGTTGAGCCCCAGGTCTGCCTTGTGGATGGCCTTTTCGATGGCACCCAGGCTCTGGCGGTCCCAGGGCTGGATGACGAGGAGGCGAGGCTCCGGCACGTTGATAGTGGCTAGTTGGTTCAAGGGGGTGGGAGCGCCGTAGTAGTCCACTCGCAGGTGCTCCACCAGGCCTGGGTGAGCACGGCCGGTGCGAATGGTCGCCAGTTCCTTCTGCAGGGCCTCCACCGCCTTTCCCATGCGGGTCTTGGCATCGGCCAGGGTATCGTCTATCATGATTCACCTCCCGGTGCCAGGACGGATTCCTGTTGAGCCACCAGGGTGCCTATCGTTTCGCCGCCGGCCGCTCGCACGATGCTATTGGGCGCTCGCAGGTCGAACACGACGATGGGGAGGTTGTTGTCCATGCACAGGGAGAGGGCAGTACTATCCATGACCTCCAGGCGGCGACTGATGGCTTCCATGTAGCTGAGCGTTTGAAAGCGCTGGGCGGTGGCGACCTTGGTGGGGTCAGCATCGTAGACGCCGTCTACCTTGCTCTTGGCCATGAGCAGAACGTCTGCATCGATCTCGACGGCTCGTAGGGCGGCCGCTGTATCGGTGCTCATGTAGGGGTTGCCGGTGCCGGCGGCGAAGATAACGATGCGCCCTTTCTCCAGGTGGCGAATGGCCCGCCGGCGAATATACGATTCGGCAACTGCCTGAACCGCGATGGCCGACTGAGTGCGCACAACGAGGCCTGTCCTCTCCAGAGCGTCCTGGAGGGCCAGGGCGTTGATGATAGTGGCCAGCATGCCGGCATAGTCGGCGGTGGCCCGATCCATGCCGGCGGCGCTGGCATCGGTGCCGCGGAAGATGTTGCCGCCGCCGACCACAACCGCCGTCTCGATGCCCATGTCCAGCACATTCTTGATCTGATCAGCGACGAAGGCCAGGGTCTCGGAGTCTATGCCGTAGCTCTGGTCGCCCATGAGGGCTTCACCGCTGAGCTTTAGGAGAACGCGGTTGTAAGGTGCCGCGGCCACGGGCCACCTGCCTTTAGCGCCCTAAGTGGAAGCGGGCAAAGCGGCGCACTCTGATATTCTCGCCGGTCTTGGCTATGATCTCGTTGATTAGGTCTTGAACAGTGCGGCTGGGGTCCCTGATGGAGGACTGGGCCAGCAGACATAGCTCCTCGGGGTTGCCATCGCTGTCTTCTGGCAGTTCGTCCGGCCCGATGTGCTGGGGGTCGGTGGCCGCCACCTGCATCGCCAGCTCGTGGGCCAGGGTCCGGAAGTCGTCGGTGCGGGCCACGAAGTCGGTCTGGCAATTCAGCTCCACCAGCGCGCCCAGGCGGCCGTCGGGGTGGATGTAGGCCTCCACTAGGCCCTGCCGCGTCTCCTGGACGGCCTTCTTCGCCGCTATAGCAACGCCTCGCTGACGCAGGATCTCCTTGGCCTTCTCCAGGTCTCCCCCTGTTTCCTCCAATGCCTTCTTGCAATCCAGCATCCCGACGCCAGTGAGGTCGCGCAATTTCTTGACGGTATCTGCGGAAACGGTCATCGTGTTATGCTCCAGGCCTGTTGTGCTATTCGCTAGCTACTTCTTCTCCCTGCTTCTCTTCCGATTCGGGCTCTGGCTCTGCTTGCTCCTCGGTTTTCTCTTCTGGCTCTGCCTCCTGCGGTTCGGGCGCCGCTTCCGGCGGTCCCTCGTCGGGCTCGGCCACGTATGCAGGCGGCAGCTCCTCCTCGCCGATGTATTCGGGCACAGGCTCGTCGGGAGAGGCCACGTATCCCGTCTCCTGGAAGGCTTCCACCTCCACCGCCTCCAGGGCCTCCTTGGCAGCGTACTCACGGGCGGCCAGGCCCTCCAGGACAGCATCGGCTATGCGGCTGGTCACGAGCTTAATGGCCCGAATGGCATCATCGTTGGAGGGGATGGGGTAGTCCACCTCCTCAGGGTTGCAGTTGGTGTCCACCATGGCCACGATCGGTATGTCCATGCGGACGGCCTCGGCCACGGCGATGCTCTCTTTGGAGGGGTCGACCACGTACAGGGCGCCGGGGAGTTTGGTCATCTCCTTGATGCCCACCAGGTGGCGATTGAGGCGCTCTATCTCCTTCTCTACCTTGAGGGCCTCTTTCTTGAGCATGCGGTCGAGTGCGCCCCGCTCGCGGCCATCCTCCAGCCGCACGAGGTGATCGATGCGGGCCTGGATGGTAGCGAAGTTGGTGAGGGTGCCTCCTAGCCAGCGGCTGCTGACGTAGGGCATGAAGCAGCGCTTGGCCTCTGTCTCGATGGTCTCCTGGGCCTGCTTCTTGGTGCCCACGAAGAGGACGGCCTCTCCCTGAGCGGCCACGTGCCGCACGAACTCACAGGCCACCTCCAAGCGATCTACTGTCTGCTGGAGGTCGATGATGTGGATGCCGTTGCGCTCGCTGAAGATGAAGGGCCGCATCTTGGGGTTCCACCGACGGGTCTGATGGCCGAAGTGCACTCCAGCTTCCAGCAACGCTTTCATGGACACGGGGGTGGTCAAAGGTCTCTTCCCTTTCTTGGGCTCTCTTATCGGTCGTCTGTTCGGCTGAAAGTATAGCATAGGCATAGGAGGGGGGCAACGGCGTCCGATGGCGAGGCGGAGCTCTGCGTCGCCCGTCACCAGACAGCGGGTTCTTGCTCCAAAGGCGTCGTTCCTGTAGCATTTTTGTTGGAGATCCGCGTCAACAGGAGGTTTGTCTTGCCCATCTACGAGTACGAGTGCGGCCAATGCCATCATCAATACGAGAGGAAGGAAGGATTCGACGCTCCGGTGGAGCAGGCATGCCCTGTGTGCGGCGGGCTGGCGCGGCGGCTTCTCCGGGCGCCGGGGATCGTGTTCAAGGGGCCCGGCTTCTACGTTACCGACAACCGCAAGGATCACGGGCGGGAACCCTTCCAACCGGCGGCCAAAGAGGATAAGCCATCGACTGACGGGACGGCGGAGGTCTCCGCCAAGAAGTAGGCGGCGGTGCGAGCGGTCATCCAGCGGGTCAGCCGTGCCTCGGTGACAGTGGCCGAGGAGCGACTGGCGGAGATAGGGCAGGGGCTGGTGGTGCTGCTGGGAGTGGCTGCCGGGGACACCGCCGAGGATGCCCAGAAGCTGGCAAGGAAGACGGCCGAGATGCGAGCTTCAGCCGGGCGGCGCCGCCGGAGGAGGCCGAGCCGCTGGTGGAGGCGTTTGCGGCAGCCCTGCGGAAAGCAGGCATCGGCGTGGGGACAGGTCGCTTTGGGGCCCACATGCTGGTGGAGATCCACAATGAGGGGCCGGTGACCATCGTTCTCGATAGCGAGGAGTTGGAGCGTCCACGAAGAAGCTAGACGGGCATTTCTCTCTAGGGATATACTGGCTCTGCCTTGAGTTCTCCAAAGCTTTCGCGGCTGTTCCTTCTGGGCCTTCTGGTGCTGGAGCTTCTGGCCCTGGCGAGCCTGGGGTCGCTCCGGCTGGTGAGGCTTGTCACCGCAGACGACGATCCTTCGGCTAGTTCAGCGCCCGGCGTCAGCGTGTCTCAGCTGCCCCCCAAACCTGCGGCGACGCCCGACGCGTCGGACCTCTATCTGGAGCCCCTCCTGCGGCTACTCCAGGAGAATGCAGAGGAGCCTACGCCGGAGCCCACACCTCCTGGCCCGACGTTGGAGGAGCTGGGAGCGCTGGAGCTGGCCACAGCTACCCCTCCTGCCGGTGTGGAGTTCGGCGAGGACGAACGCTGGATCGCCGTCAACCTGACCACCCAGCGGGCGATGGCCTTCGTCGGCGCTCAGCCGGTGCGCGTTGCCCTGGTGACGACGGGGATGCCCGGCTGGGAGACGCCCCCCGGCGACTTCCGCGTCTATCGGCGGGTGGAAAACGAGACGATGGACTCCCTCGGTCTTGGCATCCCTATCGACTCACCTGATGGCTGGTACGTAGATAACGTCCTCTACACTCAGTACTTCTTCAGCGGAGTTACCCTGCACTACAACTACTGGCGTCCCCAGAGCTACTTCGGCAATATCCCCTCCAGCCACGGCTGCGTAGGCCTGGGCTACAGCGACGCCAAGTACTTCTGGGACTTCGCCGACATCGGCACGCGGGTGGTGGTGTACAAGGAGGAAGCGGAGGAGGTCGAGGAAGTGGAGGAGCCTGGCCAATAGGCTCTTATGGCCCCAGGCTTTGCACTTCCAGGCTCATGTCCAGGGCCCTGGCGGAGTGGGTGACGGCCCCCACGGAGATGTAGTCGACGCCTGTCTCCGCTACCCGCCGCACGTTCTCCAGCGTTATCCCGCCGGAGGCCTCGAGGACGGCCCGCCCCTGCGCCATCTCTGCCACCCGTCGCATATCCTCGAGAGGCATATTGTCCAGAAGGAGTTCCCCTGCTCCCGCCTCCAGGGCCTGGCGCGCTTCGTCGACGCTGGTGACCTCGATCTGCACCCTCATCCCCTTTGGCGATTCCTGGCGGGCCAGGCGCAGGGCGTCGGCGATGCCCAGGCCGCGGGCGCGCAGGGTGGCCAGGTGGTTGTCCTTGATGAGCACGGCATCGGCCAGGGTGAGGCGGTGGTTCTGGCCGCCGCCCACCCGCACGGCGTACTTCTCCAGCATGCGCAGGCCGGGGGTGGTCTTGCGGGTATCGCGGATGCCCACGGGCAGGCCGGCGACGGCCGCCACCAGGCGGGCGGTAGCGGTGGCCACGCCCGAGAGATGGGTCAGGTAGTTGAGCGCTACCCGCTCGCCGCGCAGGATGGCGGCCAGCGAGCCCTCGACGTGAGCGACCTCCTGCCCCGCCGGGAGGCGGCTTCCTTCGACCGCCAGTGGCCGCCATTGCAGCGAGGGGTCGACGGCGTCGAAGACGGCTTCAGCCACAGGGAGGCCGGCCAGCACCCCCTCCTCCCTGGCGATGATGATGCCTCGCCCCTTCTGCTGCGGTGGCACCAGGGCGGCGGTGGTCACGTCCTGCCAGGCCTTGTCCTCTTTAAGGGCGGCCTTGGCCAGGCGCCGGATGTGGGCCTGGGGGAGCTTGGGAGCGGTCTTTCTAGGCATGGCGGCGAAACACGATATGGCGGTGCCAGGCCTGCGACGGCTCGGGGAAGTCGGAGCGGTAGTGAGCTCCCCGGCTCTCCTCGCGCATGAGGGCCGCCTCCGTCACCAGGCGGGCGCACAGAAGCAGGTTGGCCAGCTCGTGCGAAGGGCGATCGGTGGCTTTGCCGAAGGAAGCCTGCCAGGCGGAGATGATGTCCTTGGCCTCGGCCAGCGAACGGCCGTCGCGGACGATGCCCACCCTGTCCCACATGAGCGATTGCAGCGCGCCCAGGTCCAGAGGAGGGACATCGGCCGGCGTGGCGGGACTCAGGGAGATCGTTTCAGGACTGGGCTTGTTCACTTTGAGCTCCTTGAGATAGGTTCGCTGGATCACCCGCTTGGCAAAGACGATGGTCTCCAGCAGGGAGTTGCTGGCCAGGCGGTTGGCTCCGTGGACGCCGGTGCAGGCAGCCTCGCCGCAGGCGTACAGGCCGCGGATGTTGGTCTCCCCCCAGGTGTTGGTGCGCACGCCGCCCATCGTGTAGTGGGCGGCCGGCGATACAGGGATGGGTTTGGTGGTGATGTCCAGGCCGTGGTCGAGGCAGAAGCGATAGATCTGGGGGAAGCGAGATGTCACCCTGGACGGCGGCAGGTGAGTCACGTCCAGGTAGACGTGGTCGGTGCCCGCCTTGTTCATCTCGGTCAAGATGGCTCGCGCTACCACGTCGCGGGGGGCCAGTTCGGCCGCCGGATCGTATTCGGTCATGAAGGTTCGCCCTTGAGCGTTGCGGAGGAATGCCCCCTCTCCCCGTACCGCTTCGGAGATAAGGAAGGGCTGGACGCCGGGCATGCGCAGGGCGGTGGGATGGAACTGGAAGAACTCCATGTCCATGACCTCAGCGCCCGCTCGATAAGCGAGGGCGGTGCCGTCGCCGGTGGTTACCGTAGGGTTGGTGCTAACCTTGTACAGCTGTCCGGCGCCGCCGGTGGCCAGGATGAGAACACGACAGGAGAAATCCAGCCGGCTGTTGGTGCGGCAGTCGAGGGCTTCAACGCCTTTGAGGGTGCCATCGGCTACCTGCAACCTGGCCGCCAGGCAGTGTTCGAGGATGGTGATGCGGGACTGCTTGGCCACGCTGCTGAGGGTGAGCTCGATGTGGGTGCCGGTGGCGTCGCCGCCGGCGTGGAGGATGCGGGGCAGGCTGTGCGCTCCCTCCCGGCCGAGGGTTATCTCCCCGTCCAGCGTGTCGAAGGGGACGCCGAATGCCACCAGGTCGGCGATGCGGTCGGCGGCATCCTCGGTGAGGATGCGGGCGGCCTCGCTGTCCACCAGGCCGGCGCCAGCGCGGATGGTGTCCTCAAAGTGGAGCTGGGGCGAATCGCCCTCGCCGATGGGGGCGGCGATGCCCCCCTGGGCGTAGCGAGTGTTGCACTCGTCGATGGAGCTCTTGGTGAGCACCAGGACGGTGCCGTGCTCGCGGCCCTTGAGGGCGGCATACAGGCCGGCGATGCCGGAGCCAACGATGATGTAGTCGTAATGCTGGGCAGGAGTGCTCATGCCTCAACCCTCGCGATATCCAGGAAGGATGCTTTGGCTACGTCCACCAGGCCCTTATCGGTGAGCTTGAGTTCGGGGATGACCGGCAGGGCCAGGAAGGAGAGAACGGCGAATGGAGCGGGCACGCTGGCTCCCAGGGAGGCGGCTGCCTCTTCCACTGCCTCCAGTTGGGCGACCACCGTCTCCAGCGGCTCGGGGGACATGAGGCCGGCCACTGGCAGCGGCAGGGAAGCCAGCACCTGCCCTTCGGCCACCGCCGTCAGGCCGCCCTGCATCCGCTCCACCTCGCGGACGGCGGCGTACATGTCGCGGTCGTTGGTGCCGACCACGATCACGTTGTGCGAATCGTGGGCGACGGAGGAGGCCAGGGCCCCTCGTTGGAGGCCGAAGCCCTTCACCAGCCCCAGGCCGATGTTGCCTGTCGCCCGATGGCGCTCGACCACCGCCAGCTTGAGGATATCGCGCTTCGTATCGGCGATCACCTGGCCGTCCTTTACTCTCACCTCTTCCATAAGCTTCTTGGTGATGATCTGGCCGGGGACGATCCCGATGACCGGCAGACGGCGCTCGGACGTCCTGAGGGCGAAGGCATCTTCGCCGAAGGGGGCGATGTGGAAGGTGCGCCTGAGGCGCCGCGGGATGGAGATAGCGGCGGGGAACAGGGCCTGTCCGGCTCTGGCTACCAGGCGGCCGCCGTAGTATACCAGCCGCGGCTGAAGGTCCGAGAGGTCGTCGGCCACGATGAGGTTGGCCATGAATCCGGGGGCGATGGCCCCACGGTCGCTCAGGCCAAAGTAGGTGGCGGGGTTGATGGTGGCTAGCTGGATGGCCCGTATGGGGCTCAGGCCCAGGCGGATCGCTTTGCGCACCACGGCGTCCATGTCGCCGTCGTGGAGGAGGTCCTTGCAGGAGCGGTCGTCGACCACCAGCAGGCAGCGGGGGTAGGTGTCGTCGGTCACCAGGGGCAGGAGCTCCTCCAGGTTCTTCTCGCTGGTGCCTTCGCGGATCATCAGGTGCATGCCCCGGCGCAGCTTGTCGCGGCCCTCCTCCAGGCTGGTCGACTCGTGGTCGGAGCGAGGGCCGGCGGCCAGGTAGGCGTTGAGGCCCTTGCCCGTCAGGCCCGGAGCGTGGCCGTCGATGGGTCTGCCTCTGGCGATGCTGACCTTGTCCAGGCAGTGGGGGTCGGCGGACACGACGCCGGGGAAGTTCATCAGCTCGCCCAGGCCGAGGGTGTTTCGCCAGCGGAGGGCGGCAGCGATCTCGCCCGCCTCCAGGGAGGCGCCGGCCGTCTCCAGGTCGGTGGCCGGCACGCAGGAGGGGGCCATCAGGAATACGTCCAGGGGCAGGCGGGTGGCGCTCTTGAGCAGGCGGCGCAGGGCCCACAGGCCGGCCACGTTGGCCAGCTCGTGGAGGTCGGTGATGACGGAGGTGGTGCCGCGAGCGGCCACGGCCCGCGCGTACTGGCCGAGGCTGAGCATGGAGCTCTCGATGTGAGTGTGGCCGTTGATGAAGCCAGGCAGGAGGTAGGCGCCGCGGAGGTCCACCATCTCTCGCCCCTTGTACTGCTGGCCGATGCCGGCGATCCGGCCTTCGGAGAGGACGACATCGCCCTCTTCGATCTCGGAGGTGAAGACGTTGACGATGCGCACGTTGGCCAGCAGCAGGTCGCCGCGGGCGTCCCCGCGAGCGACGGCGATCAGTTGTTCAAGGCTTGCGTTATTCATTATCGATCACGTAGATGTCCGGCAGCTCGCGATGCTGCTCGGCGTAGTCGATGCCATAGCCGACAGCCCTCGGGCACCGGAAAGCCCAGGTAATCGATGGCCGTGCCGCCCGCGAGCACGCGCTCGCGGGCGAGGAGAGCGCAGACCCGCAGGCTGGCCGGCCGGTGGCTGGCCAGGTGGTCGCGGAGGCGCTGGAGGGTGAGGCCGCTGTCGATGATGTCGTCCACCAGGATGACGTGGCGGCCGGCGACATCGATGGTTACGTCCTTGAGGACAGTGATCTGGCCCTTGCTGGTCATGCCCATGCCGTAGCTCGATGCTGCTATGAAGTCGACCTGCGAGGGCAGGCCAACCTGGCGTACAAGGTCGGCCAGGAAGACGAAGGCCCCCTTGAGCACGCAGACGAATACGGGGCGCTGGCCGGAGTAGTCGGCTCGGATGTTGGCCGACAGCTCCTTGACGCGCCGCCGGATCTGCCCACGAGAGATGATACGCCGGAGGGGACTCATGCTGCTAGGTCTATTGTAGGCGGCAGAAAGGGGGTGGGCAAACGGCCTACACCGCCGCCAGCATGCGGTCGAGGGCGTTTGGCCTCAGTCGAGGCGCGAGCGCCCGGCCAACATCATTCGCGTCAGTGCAGAGAGGCCAGTGCAGAGAGGCCACCCAGGAGGGTGGCCTCTCTGCTCGGGTGCAACGTGCCGGGGGGTGTCCTTACGGAACAGCCGACGCCAGCATGGCCGCGCTACTTGCAGGGGCTCGTCTGTGCTACTAGTCACCAAACAGGAGATACAGAATGTACTCCCACCAGGTGTTGATGTCCTGCTCGTAGTCGTTGAACTGGATCGAGATCCTGTGGTCCTCAGACG
>Ga0111179_1042_pt1 | contig 13553 bp, 12 predicted proteins | sample DeeMarSWOR324_28_FD_80226 | JGI IMG/M metagenome (GOLD analysis project Ga0111179, IMG submission 80226) | Dehalococcoidia bacterium SM23_28_2
AGATAGCCTGGCTGACCTAACCGCTCGGACAGGACCTGCGGCGAAGTACGTCGTCCAGTTGGCTCCACCTTCTCGACCTCAGCGTTCAACCGGACGTAGCCGCTGAAGTCCTCGGGGCGGAAGTTCCTGATGGCGTACAGGGAATCGCTCATCTTGGCTGAGTGTACTCCCACGCCAATTGTAGCAGCCTGGCGGATGTCATAGAATTGATATTTGAGATTGAGGGGCCTGTTATGACGACCAAGCCGGCGCAGGTAATGGTGGTTACACCCCATCCAGACGATGCGGAATACGGCGTCGCCGGAACGGTGGCTCGCTGGGCCAAAGACGGCAAGGATACCATATACGTGGTGTGCACCAACGGCGATAAGGGCACCAGCGACGCCAACGTGAAGCCGGAGGAACTGGCCAAGATGAGACAGCAGGAACAACTGGCGGCAGCCAAGCTGCTAGGAGTGAGGGATGTCATATTTCTGGGCCGTCCAGACCAGAGCCTGGAGGACACGCCCGAGTTCAGAAAAGAACTCGTCCGCCTAATAAGGACGTATCGGCCGGAGACAGTGGTAACCGCCGACCCCTACCGACGCTATATTTGGCACCGCGACCACCGAATCACCGGCCGCGTTACGCTGGATGCCGTTTTCCCCTATGCCCGCGACCACCTCTCCTACCCCGATCTGCTGGAGGAAGGGCTTCAACCTCACAAGGTCAGAGAAGTACTGCTCTGGGCCTCAGAGGACCCCAACTACCGCTCGGACATCACCGATACCTTCGATATCAAGGTCGCCGCCCTGCGCTGTCACAGGAGCCAAATAGGACGAATCCCCTCGTCAGAGCTGGAGAAATGGCTGAGGAAGCGGCACGAGGAGATGGCAGATGGAGAGGATTTCGAACTGGCGGAGGCCTTCCACAGGGAGGAGATACTGTGGTAAGCCGTCCCTCCTGCAGCAGCGTCAGCTAGGACGAAAGCCAAAGCACATCGCCGCACAGGCCGGGATCGTGCGTCCGAGAGGAGAAGGCGGCGAATTCCTCTTTCTCCTTCTTCAGGACTGTGGACTCACCATGGCCGGGATGCACCTGGGTATCGTCGGGCAATACGAAGATCTTCTTGGTTATGGATTCGATTACCTGCCGCAAATCCGCTGGCGACCCCGTTCTGCCCGGGCCGCCGGGGAAGATCGTATCTCCCGATAGCAGGTATTGACCCGTCAGGAAGCACACGCTGCCGGGTGTATGGCCCGGCGTATGCAGCACTTTCAGCGCTATCTTGCCGAAGGACACGGTATCGCCGTCGTTCAGCAGGATTTCCGGCGGCGAGGGCAGACTCCTGGCGTCCAGCGGATGGATGGCTGCCGGAATGCCTAGCCTGGACTTCAGCTCGGAAAAGGCCCCCAGATGGTCCGAATGGCTGTGGGTTACCAGTATGTACCTGGGATTGGTCCCTTTCAGTCGCTCCAGGATCTTGTCTGCCTCCGCCGGTGTATCCACCAGTACGCTGTCTCTGGTCGCTCTGCACACCAGCACGTAGGCGTTGGTGCCGAAAGGCCCCAGCTCCAGCTTCTCGACCTGGATATTGTCATCCTTTCCTACAAGCACCATTCTCGGAATCCCCGACAAGCGCCCTCAGCGATGCCGAGCGGCCGGCCAAACGCCGACTATGCCGTCCATCAATCGAAGACGACGGTCTTGTTACCGTAGACCAGAACCCTGTGCGTCACATGCAGCGACACCGCTCGGGCCAGCACAACCTTCTCCAGGTCCCTGCCCTTCATGATGAGATCCTGCACAGAGTCCCGATGGCTGACCCGCGCCACGTCCTGCTCGATTATCGGGCCCTGATCCAGCTCCTCAGTCGCATAATGGCTGGTGGCACCGATTATCTTCACGCCCCGTTCGTGGGCCTGGTGATAGGGGCGACCGCCGGGAAAGGCAGGGAGGAACGAGTGGTGGATGTTGATGATCCGATTCCGGAAGCGCTTCACGAAGTCGCCGCCTATTATCTGCATGTATCTGGCGAGAACTATCAGGTCTATTCGCTCCTCCTCGAGCAGTTCGATCTGCTTCTTCTCCTGCTCGGCCTTCGTCTCCTTGGTGATCGGATAGTGGTGGTACTGAGGCCCGAAGGTCTCGACCAACTGCTGAAGGTCCGGATGGTTGCTGATCACCAGAGAGATCTCCGCCTGGAACTCCCCCATCCGCTGCCTCAGCAGAAGGTCGTGGAGGCAGTGCTCCAGCTTGGACACGAAGATGGCCAGCCGCGGAAGGTAGTCCGAGAAGTGCAGCTCCCACTGCATGCCGAACTTCTCGGCGATAGGCCTAAACGCGTCGATAAGCTCAGCGCGAGGGATACGAAAGCCGGTCAGCTCCCACTCTACGCGCTGGAGAAAGAGGCCGGCCTCAGCGTCCACGTGCTGATCGGCGTGGACTATGTTGCCGTCATTGCGATAGATGAAGTCCGATGTCCCCGCCACCAGTCCCTTTTGGTCGCGGCAGGACAGAAGCAGAACGGCGGTAGTCGTGTCCTTCGTCATCATGTGGTCTTTTGGCAGCTATTATACAACTTCTGCCAGACACGGCTGTGCTGATGACTGTTGTGGACATTGGCCGCCGCTCTCCACGATCGGCAGGCTGTCATCAAGCGAGGGAAAGCGTGTGTAGTGACCAGGGTTTTCGAACAGTCCTATCCTGTGCGATGGCCAGCCTTCGCTGCCCTCAGCTCCTCATCTCCGGCCACTGCCAATCGGCCCACAGGGCAAGTTCGTACATTGCGAACACTCCCAGGGCAAATCCCGTCCAGCCGATCACACCGCCCAGTCTGAGGGCCATCATCGCCGCCAGGCTCGCGAGCATGAAGCCGATCAGTTCCAGAGTGGCCTTCACGTACCACGGGGGACGAGGGCTGCCGGCCATGGTTATCCATCCTCTTTCCAGACCGGCACCTAAACGCTAGCATGTATTATGTCACGTCGTCAATATAATTCTGGTGTTCGAATGCGAACAGTTGGTAAACGGGCTCAGATAGAGGCCTGGCACGGCTTGTGCTTCGCCCCTGCTACCTGAAGGAGAGCAGCTCGCCGAAGGGCTCCCACTTTCCCTTGCCGTCCTCCACCTTGGCCTGCAGCAGCATCATGGACTCGATGGCCAGGTGGTCGGTCGGGCTAAGGGTGATGGTGACGCCGGGCAGCATCAGGTCGGCCTGGTAGTCTTCGAAGGAGTGAACGGCATCCATGAGCCCTTTGCGGGTCAGGTTATCGCAGCTCCTGCTCAATGCCTCGACGGTCAGTGCCGCCACCTCCTGGCCAACCATCGTGAAGCTGCCGGGGGGCATCGTACCGTACTCTTTCTGGATCCGGTGATGCTCAGCTACCGCCGGGTCATCGGTCCAGTCCGAGAGCTTGTTGAACCCAAGGGTGATGACACCCTCCGGCAGCTGCCACCACTCAAATGCAAATGTCACCCACTCCAGGATGACGTAGTCAAGGAAGAACTGAGGGTGCCACTCCAGGCGGTCGGCCTCCTTGATCAGTTGAACGCTGATTGGGGCGCTACTGGCGCTAATCACTATTTCTGCCCCGGCGTTCTTCAGGCTGGTGACCTGAGGCCGGAGGCTGACGTCGGTCAGCTCATAGCTCTCTTCGGAGACCAGCTCGTTCTTCTCGGGATCCAGGCCGTTCTTCAGGCCCTCCAGCACATCCTGGCCCCACTCGTCGTTTTGATACAGAATGCCTACATTCTTGCCGGGCATGTTCTCCGAGATGTACCGGCCGAAGATCGTCCCCTCAATGTAATAGTCCAGCATCAAGGGAACCGACCAGGGGTGCTTCTCCGGCTCGGCCCCAAACTTGTGGGCACCGGACATGATCCACAGGTCGGGCACCCCCCTCTCGTTCAGCTCCTCCCAGACAGCCGCATGAGGGGCCGTCCCTATGCCGCCGATGATGGCGTATACCTTGTGCCGCTCCAGCAGCTTGGCGACCGCCTCGGTCGCCCCCGCCGGCGAATACCCACTGTCCTCCACCTTGAACACAATCTCGCGGCCGCAGACGCCCCCTTCCTCCTCATTGAGGTACTTGAAGAAGGCTTGGGCCCCATCGATGACGGATGCATACGCCGCTCCCCAGGTGCCGCTGAGCGGGGCGTGCATTCCCAGGACTATGTCCTCGATGGGCGCTTCAGGGAGTCGTGGGGTGACCGTCGCGGTGGCAATGGCCGCTGGGGCGGAAGTGGCGCTGGCCGTGGTCGCAAGCGTAGCAGTGGAAGTAGGCCCTTCCTCCTCGCCGTCCTCGCAGGCCGCTGCCAGCAAGAGACCTGCCATCAGAGCCACAACGACCGGCAGATACCGCCATAGGAAGCCCATGGCTCGCCTCCCACGAATCAGCCTTTTACCTCCTGAATGCTACGCGCAGCCGCTATAGTTGTCCAGAGGAGAAGCTAAGCCCGCCCCTACCATCACGATAGTTCGAGGGAGGATGGCCAATCCTGGCTTGCCACGCCACGAAAACGCACCTAAGGATGTCGTTCGTCGCAACCGGCGCCTACCGCCGGCTGGTTCCGGTTACGTCAGGTGATCTTAACCCCTGCTATTGCTCCCTGAAATCGATTATCTCTTCGCTCATGTACTGCCATTCGCCCTTGCCGTCCACCACCTTGGCCTGGAGCAGCATCATGGACTCCGTGGTCAAGTGATCGGTCTCGCTGAGAGTCATGAGGATACCTGGCATAGCCAATTCGCCCTGATAGTCCTTGAAGATGGTGTGGATGGTGTCCATCAACCCTTGTCGCGTCAGGTTGTCACAGCTGTGCCTCAGAGTCTCCCACATCAAGAAGGCCGCCGAGGCGCCGGCGATCGTGAAATTCCCGGCGTTATGTTCACCGTACTTGTTCTGGATCCGGTGATGCTCGGCTATCGCCGGGTCATCGGTCCAATCCGACATCTTGTTGCCCTGAAGGGTGATAACCCCCTCCATGAGCTCCGGCTGGCCAACATACTGGAACATCATCGGGTCCGAATTGACGTAGTCGATGAAGAATTGGGGATGCCAGCCCATGCGGTCGGCCTCCTTGATCAGCTGAGCGCTGCTTGGGGGGGTACTGGCGCTGATCACTATTTCTGCACCAGAGTTCTTCAGGCTGGTGACCTGAGACCGAATGCTGACGGTGGTGATCTCGTAGCTCTCATCGGCCACTAACTCATTCTTCTCGGGGTCCAGGCCATTCCTCAGGCCGTCCAGCACATCATGGCCCCAGTCGTCGTTCTGATAGAGGATGCCCACCTTCTTGCCAGGCATGTTCTCCGAGATGTACCTACCGAAGATCGTCCCCTCGATGTAGTAGTCCGGCAGGTAGGGAACCGACCACGGGAACTTCTCAGGATCGGACCCAAACTTGTGGGCACCCGTCATGATCCATAGGTCGGGCACCCCTCTATCGTTCAGCTCCTCCCAGACAGCCGAGTGAGCGGCCGTCCCGATGCCGCCCATGACGGCTAACACCTCGTCGCGGTCCAGAAGCTTCCTGACCGCCTCTACCGCGCCCGACGGCAGATACTGGTCGTCTTCCACTTTAAGGATCACGTCGCGTCCGCAGACGCCATCCTGCTCTTCATTGAGAGCGGCGAAGAAGGCTTTGGCCCCGTCGATGACGGGCGCGTAGGCCGCCCCCCAGGTGCCGGTGAGAGGGCCGTGCATCCCCAGGATGATCTCTTTGTCGTTGACACCCGGTCCGGGAGTGACGGTCACGCCAGCGGTGGGCGTGGGCGTCTCGCCCGGAGTGAGCGTCTCGACGGGAGTGGGCGTAGCGGTCGCAGCAGGCGTGGGAGTGGGTGTTCTGGCAGGGGTAGGAGAGGGAGTCCTTGCGGGTGTAGGGCTGGCGGTCACTGTCGCCGTGGGCGTGGCGGTGGGAGTAGGTCCCGCCTCTTCCTCCTCTCCGCAGGCCACTGCCAGCATAACCAGCCATATGCCAGCGATCAGGATCATGGTGACGCTTGCTTTTCTCATAGCATTACCTCCATGAGTCGGTCACCGTTTACACCGCGCATCCTACTCGCAGCCGCGGCAGTTGGCAAGAGAGAAGAGAGCTTTGAGGCAAGACTTGCTCTAGTTGCTGAGGTCGTCGCTACGCGCCCGCGCTCCTCACCCGCTGTCCCGCTGCCGGTACTGGAGGGCCTCCGCCACGTGGCCGGTGGTTATCGCCTCCGAGCCGGCCAGGTCGGCGACGGTGCGGGCCAGCTTCAGCACCCGATGGAAGGAGCGAGCCGATAGGGCCAGTTGGTTCATCGCCAGCCGCAGGAGGGACTTGGCGCCATCTTCCAGAGTGTCCTGACAGTATTCCCTGACCTCCAGGGGAGTCATCTCGGCGTTGCATACTAGCCTGGTGCCGGCAAAGCGCTCCTTTTGGCGTGCCCGCGCCTTCTCCACCCGCTGGCGTACCCGCTCCGAGGCCTCGCCGACGGCCTCGTCCGCCAGCTTCTCGTACTCCACCCGCGGCACGTCGGCAAAGATGTCGATACGGTCCAGCAGTGGGCCCGACATCCGCTTCTGATAGCGGATAATGGTCGACGGAGAGCAGGTGCACTCCTTGGTGGGGTCACCCCAGAACCCGCACGGACAGGGGTTCATGGCGCCCACCAGCATGAAGTTCGCCGGGAAGGTCACGTTGCCCTGGGCGCGACTGACAGTGACCACTCGGTCCTCCAGCGGTTGGCGGATGGCCTCCAGCACCGAGTGGCCGAACTCGGGCAGTTCATCCAGGAAGAGCACCCCCCGATGGCTCAGGCTTATCTCTCCCGGCCGCGGCTGACGCCCTCCCCCCACCAGGCCGGCGTGAGAGATAGTGTGATGGGGAGCGCGGAAGGGCCTCTGACTGATCAGCGGCCGGTCGGAGGGCAGCAGACCGCTCACGCTGTAGACCTTAGTCACCTCCAGGGCCTCCTCGTTGGTCATCGATGGCAGGATGGAGGGCAGGGCGCGCGCGAGCAGCGTCTTGCCAGCGCCGGGCGGCCCGCTCATGACCACGTTGTGGCCGCCGGCCGCCGCCACCTCCAGGGCCCGCTTGACATGCTCCTGCCCCTTGACGTAGCGGAAGTCCGTCCCTTCCCATAAGGGTTCGGCTGTGGGGGCACCGGCCGCCTGCCGGTCGAAGGGAGCGATGGGTACCAACCCCTGGAGGTGAACCGCCAGCTGACCCAGGCTGGCTACGGGAACGATCTCCACACCATCAACGAGCGCCGCCTCCTGTCCGTCGGCCTCGGGCACGAACACGCTGCCGACGCCTCGCTCCCTGGCCAGAGCCACCATGGGCAGTATGCCCTGCGTATGGCGCACCTGCCCATCCAGGGATAGCTCTCCCAGGAAGAGACCCTTGGCAGCGTTCGCCCTCACCTGCTCGGAGGCGATAAGGATGCCGATGGCGATGGGCAGATCGTAGACCGGGCCCTCTTTGCGGATATCGGCCGGCGCGAGGTTGACCGTGATCCGCTTCTGGGGGAAGGCCAGACCGCAGTTGCGGATAGCCGAGCGTACCCGCTCCTTCGCCTCTTGGACGGCGGCGTCAGGCAGGCCAACGATAGCGAAGGCGGGGAGCCCGCTGGAGATGTCGACCTCCACCTCCACCAGCTCCCCGTCCAGCCCGATGATCGCGCAACTGCTTACCTTAGCCAGCATAGGAAAACCTGCACTAGAAGGACTGTGAGGCATGATAGCAGGAATCGAAGACGAACTGAAGGGGGTAGGAAAGAGTCGGCCTTTGACTATTCGCTGCGGGCGCCTTCCAGGCGGCGGCCGACGGAGATGACACCCCGCACCGACTCCAGCCTGCTCAGCAAGCGGCTGAGTTGCTCGATGCCGGTAGTCTCCAGAGTCATGAAGACGGAGACAGTGCCGTCGTCGTGCGCGTGGGTGCCCACTCCCTCCATGTTCACCTTTTCCTCGGCCACCAATTGGCTAACGTCGCGCAGCAGGCCCACTCGATCCCAGGCCTCGATGTGTACGGCCACCGGGTAGAGCTGGCCACGACGCCCCCACTCCACCTCGACAAGCCGTTCCTTTTCCGCCAGGTGGACGATGTTGTGGCAGTCGCGCCGGTGCACGGTCACCCCTTCGCCGCGGGTCACATAGCCGACGATATCGTCGCCGGGCACGGGGCTACAGCAGCGGGCCATGCGGGTGAGCAAATCGCCGGTGCCCAGGACGCGTATGCTGCGGCTCACAACGGCCGGCGGAGGCACCTCCTCTGTGGGAATCGGCGGTTCCTCAGGCTGCAGGAGAGGAGCAAGCCTGAGAATCATGTGGTGAGTACTGATGCCGCCATAGCCCACCGCCTCCAGGAAGCTGTCCAGCTCCTCGTACTTGAAAATGCGCAGGAGCTCGTCTTCCACCTGGGGCAGCGCTACCCCCAGGCGACGCAGCTCCTTATCCACCAGCTCACGGCCGCGGCTGATGTTCTCCGCCCGCTCTTGCTTCTTGAACCACTGCCGGATCTTCTCCCGAGCGTGGCTGGTGCGGACGTACCCTCGGCTGGGGCCGAGCCAGTCGCGCGAGGGGCCCCGCGAGCCCTTGCTGGTCATGATCTCCACGGAGTCGCCGTTCTGCAGTTGATGGTTGAGGGGTACTAAGCGCCCGTTGACCTTGGCGCCAACGCAAGTGTGCCCCAGATCTGTGTGGATGCGATAGGCGAAGTCGATGGGCGTGGAACCTACAGGCAGGTCCTTGACCTCTCCCTTGGGTGTGAAGACGAAGACCTGATCGCGGAAGAGATCGGTCTTGACCGCCTCTACCAGGTCTTCAGCCCGCGATAGCTCCCGCTGCCATTCGAGCAGCTGCCGCAGCCAGGCCAGGCGCTCCTCGTAGCGCGTGTCCCGCTTGCCGCCCTCCTTATAGCGCCAGTGGGCGGCCACCCCATACTCATCCAGTTGGTGCATCTGGTGAGTGCGAATCTGCACCTCCAGAGGGCTCTGGCCCAGCCACATCACGGTGGTGTGGAGCGACTGGTACATGCTCTCCTTGGGATTGGCAATGTAGTCATCGAAGGTGCCGGGGAGAGGCCGCCAGAGCTGGTGAATCGCCCCCAGCGCGTTGTAGCAGTCGGCTACCGTATTGACCAGAATGCGCACCGCCAGCCGGTCGTAGATATCGTGAAAGCTCTTGCCCTCCGCGGAGTACTTCTCCATCTTCTGATGGATGCTGTAGATGTGCTTGGCTCGCCCCTGCACCTCTGCCTTGATCCCCTGCTTCGATAGCTCTTTCCGAATGATCCCTTCCAGCTGGGCAACGTAGCGTTCCCGCACTTCCCGACGAGCGTCCAGCATCTTCGCTATCTGTCGATAGGCCTGGGGTTCCAGATAGCGAAAGGCCAAGTCCTCTAGCTGCCACTTGATCTGCCAGATGCCCAGGCGACCAGCTAGAGGAGCGTATATCTCCATCGTCTCTCGGGAGATGCGCTCCTGGTCAGCAGGAGGCAGGGGGTGCAAGGTCTGCATGTTGTGGAGACGATCGGCCAGCTTGATTATCACCACCCGCAGGTCCTCAGCCATCGCCAGGAACATCTTGCGCAGGTTCTCGGCCTGCATCTCCTCCTCTCCCGACGGTTGGATGGGAGCCTGCAGGGGGAGCTGGCCCAGCTTGGTGACGCCGTTCACCAGCTTAGCCACCTCCCGCCCGAACTGCTTCTCGAGCGCGCCATTCGCAACGCCGCAGTCCTCCTGCACATCGTGGAGAAGCGCAGCGGCGACGGCAGCCGCATCTAGCTGGAGGTCGACGATAGTGAGAGCCGTGTGAAGGGGATGACTGATAACGGGGTCGCCGGAGAGGCGGAACTGGCCCTCGTGACGCTCAGCAGCAAACTGGTAGGCATCCTTGACCAGGGAGATCCCCTTGGCGGGGAGATACTGCCCTGCCTTCTTGAAAAGCTCCTCAGCGTCCACGACCGCCTGGTCACCACTCCTGTGCATACTTTAGTGTAGCATCTGCCCACGTTCACGTCACGCCCGTCTTTACAGAGCGCTAGCCCCTTTTGTATGCTCAGGGCGATGAGCCCTCGCTATAGAGCGCCACGCGGCACAGTCGACATCCTGCCCGAGGAGCAGCCTTACTGGGAGCACGTCTACCAAACGGCTACTCGCCTCTGCCAGGTCTACGGCTACTCCCGCATCGATACGCCCATCTTCGAGGAGGCCGGCCTGTTCGCCCGCGGCGTCGGCCAGACCACGGACATCGTCCAGAAAGAGATGTACGTCTTCCAGGACCGCGGCGGCGAGATGATGGCCCTGCGGCCGGAGGGCACAGCCAACGTCTGCCGGGCCTACATTCAGCACGGCATGCGTAACCTGCCTCAGCCCGTCCGCCTATACTACTGGGGGCCCGCCTTCCGCTACGACCGGCCCCAGGCGGGGCGACAGCGCCAGTTCACCCACTTCGGCTGTGAGGCGATCGGCGAGAACGACCCCGCCCTGGACGCTGAGCTAATCGAACTGGCCTGGCGTCTCTATCAGGAGCTGGGCATCGCCGATCTCACTCTCCAGCTGAACAGCGTCGGCGACGCCAACTGCCGGCCCCGCTATCTAGCGGCGCTCAAGGCCCACTATCAGGACAAGATAGGCAGCGCTTGCCCCGACTGCCGCGCCCGCTTCGACAAGAACCCCCTGCGGCTCCTCGACTGCAAGGTCGACAGCTGCCAACCGGTCATCGCCAGCGCGCCGCCCTTCGTCGACTACCTGTGCGAGGAGTGCGCCCAGCACTTCCAGGAGCTGCGCTCCTATCTGGAGGCCATGGGCATCCCCTACACCCTCAACCCCCGCCTGGTGCGAGGCCTGGACTACTACACCCGCACCGTCTTCGAGATCCAGCCGCCTGAGGAGGGCGCCCAGAACACCGTCGGCGCCGGCGGCCGCTACGACGGCCTCATCGAGGAGCTGGGCGGCAGGCCCACGCCGGCTATCGGCTTCGCCACAGGCATCGAGCGCATCATCGCCAACCTCAAGCGCACCAGCGTGGCCGTACCCGCGATCGCCAAGCCAGCGGTCTTCGTCGCCTACCAGATGAGCGCTGCTCGTTCGGCCGCCAGCAGGCTGGCCAGCGAGCTGCGGCGAGCGGGTATCGCCGCCGTCATGGCCGTCGGCGGCCGCAGCCTGAAGGCCCAGATGCGCCAGGCCAACGCCGTCGATGCGCTCTACGCCGCCATCCTGGGAGAGGAGGAGCTGGCCACCGACACGGTGATCCTGCGTCGCATGGAGGACGGCCAGCAGGAGCGGGTGGCCACCAAGGACGTTCGTCGCCTCATCGCCAAGGGCCTACGACAGGCCAGATAGCGCCCTTCCTCACCCAGGAGCCTTTGTGCTATAATTCAGATAGCGGAAAGCCCCCAAGGGGGCTTTATGTGTGTTGGTGGCCGCTATGTGGGACAAACTGCAAGACATCGAGAGGCGATACGAGGAGTTGGCCCGGGAGATGGCCCGGCCAGAGCTGGCGACCGATTTCCAGCAGCTCCAGGCGCTGGCCAAGGAGCACGCCTTCCTGGAGGGCATTGTCTCCCTCTATCGGGACTATAGACGGGTGGACGCCGCCCTGACCGAGGCCCGATCGCTGGCCGACGAGAGCCCCGACCAGGAGCTGGCGGCTATGGCCCGCGAGGAGGCAGACCAGCTCACGCAGGACCAGCAGCGCCTGGAGGAGGAGATTCGCCTCGCCCTCCTGCCCAAGGACCCCTACGACGAGCGGCCGGTGATCATGGAGATCCGCGCCGCCGCCGGAGGCGAGGAGGCCGCCCTCTTCGCCGGCGACCTCTTCCGCATGTACAGCCGCTACGCGACCTGAAAGGCTTCAAGGAGATCATCTACGAAGTGCGCGGCCGTGGCGCCTACTCCCGCCTCAAGTACGAAGGCGGCGCCCACCGAGTGCAGCGCATCCCCGTGACTGAGACCAGCGGTCGCATCCACACCTCCACCGCCACCGTCGCCGTGCTGCCCGAGGCCGAGGAGGTCGACCTGAAGATCGACGAGGATGACCTGCGCATCGACATCTTTCGCGCCAGCGGCCACGGCGGTCAGAACGTCAACAAGCTGTCCACCGCCGTTCGCGTCACCCACATCCCCTCCGGCATTACCGCCGTCTGCCAGGACGAGCGCTCGCAGCTCAAGAACAAGCTCAAGGCGCTCACCGTCCTGCGGGCGCGACTCCTGGACGTGGAGCAGAAGCGCCAGCATCAGGAGATCACCGAGGCCCGCCGCGCTCAGGTGGGCAGCGGCGAGCGGTCGGAGAAGGTGCGCACCTACAACTTTCCCCAGGACCGGGTGACCGACCATCGAGTTGGCCTGAGCGTCCACAATCTGCCCGCCGTCCTCGACGGCGAGATCGACGAGATCATCGACGCCCTGGCCAGCGAGGAGCAGGCCAAACGTCTCCAAGAGACCCTGGCGTGACGCTGGCCGAAGCCCTGCGCTGCGCCGTCAAGCACTTCGCTGCCCTCCCCAACCTGGAAACCGCCAACCCCCAAATGGAGGCCGAGCTTCTGCTACAACACGCGCTCGGCCTCGACAGAACGCAGCTCTACCAGCGCCTCCGCGACGAGATGCCGCCCGACAAAAAGGAGACCTACCATGACCTCATCTGGCGGCGGCTGTGCGGCGAGCCCACGCCCTACATCACCGGCCGAGCGGCCTTCTATGACATCGAGCTGGCGGTGACGCCCGCTGCCGCCATCCCCCGCCCGGAGACGGAGCTTCTGGTCGAAACGGCTCTGGCCCTGGCCGACAAGCGCATCCAGGACACCCCCTCGCTCACGGTCGTGGACGTGGGCACCGGCTGCGGCGCCATCGCCCTCGCTCTTGCCGCCCACCTGCCCTCGGCGCAGATCATCGCCACCGATATCTCTTCGGAAGCCCTCGCCCTGGCCCAGGGCAACGCCGAAAGGCTCGGCCTGGCGTCGCGGGTGCACTTCCTCCGCGGCGATCTCCTGGAGCCCCTCGAGCAGCCGGCGGACATCGTTGTCGCCAACCTTCCTTATGTCAGGTCTGCCGAATGGGAGCGCCTGCCGGTGGAGATCCGCTGCTATGAGCCGCGAGAGGCCCTGGACGGCGGCCCCGACGGCCTGCGGATCATCGAGCGGCTGCTGCGCGGGGCGCCGCCCGTCCTGCGGCCCGCCGCCGCCCTCCTTCTGGAGATAGGCTTCGATCAGGGACCGGCCGTTGTAGCCCTGGCCTCGGACGTCTTCCCCAAGGCGTCGATCGAGGTCAAGAAAGACCTGGCGTCCCTGGATCGCCTGCTGATAATTCAGCTCTAGGGGGCGTATCTTCCGGTTGGCCTTGACGTTATGGTGAGTGTCAACGGCCGCTGGAGAGCCAAGGCCGGGGTGACGTGGTGGAGAGGCACGCTGCTGACGCTTCTGGCCGGCCTGCTGTTGTTCACCGCCTACAAAGGAGCCGGAACGGGCGGCGACAATCCACAGGAGCGAGAGGCCAGAACTCTATCATCGCAAGGGAGGTTTCCCCCGGCCCTCCAGCGGCCGTTGACTATGATCCGCACTTGGCCAGCGGAGCCTGAGCCTACCGCCGCTGCTGCGCT
>Ga0111179_1074_pt1 | contig 13436 bp, 15 predicted proteins | sample DeeMarSWOR324_28_FD_80226 | JGI IMG/M metagenome (GOLD analysis project Ga0111179, IMG submission 80226) | Dehalococcoidia bacterium SM23_28_2
CCGGACATGTTCTGGGACTTCCTATCGCTTACGCCGGAGTCCATCCACCAGGTCACTATCCTCTTCTCCGACCGCGGCACGCCCAAGACCTACCGCCACATGAATGGCTACAGTGGGCATACCTTCAAGTGGTACAACGACAAGGGCGAGTACTTCTGGGTGAAGATCCACTTCAAGACGGAGCAGGGCATTCAGAACCTGACCCGGGGAGAGGCTGAACGCATGAAGGGTGTGGACCCCGACCATGCCACTCGTGACCTGTACGAGGCGATCGAGCGGGGCGAGTATCCGGCCTGGAAGGTCTACGCGCAGATCATGACCCCCGAGCAGGTCGAGAGCTACCGCTTCGACTCCTTCGACATCACCAAGGTCTGGCCTCACGGTGACGCGCCGCTGAACCCGGTGGGCCGCATGGTCCTCAATCGCAACCCGGAGAACTACTTCGCTGACGTCGAGCAGGCCGCGTTCTCCCCCGGCAACTTCGTGCCGGGGATAGCCGCTTCGCCGGACAAGATGCTCCAGGGGCGCCTCTTCAGCTATCACGACACCCATCGCCACCGCCTGGGGCCCAACTACCATCTGCTGCCGGTGAACTCGGCCAAGGCCGCTCCGGTGAACAACTATCAGCGCGACGGGTTCATGCGCTTTGACCCCAACGGCGGCGGCAGCCCCAACTACTACCCCAACAGCTTCGGTGGTCAGGCACCCGAGCCGACAGCGGCCGAGCCGGCCTTCGAGGTCTCGGGGAAGGCTGCACGCCAGCGGTACACTCACCCTAACGACGATTTCGTGCAGCCCGGTACTCTGTACCGCAAGGTGATGACCGACGAGGACCGCACTCACCTGATCGGCAACATCGTGGGCCACCTGGGCAACGCGCAGAAGCGCATCCAGTTGCGCCAGACAGCCCTCTTCTACAAGGCCAACCCTGAATATGGCACACGCGTGGCCGAAGGGCTGGGGCTGGACGTCAAGGAGGTCGAACGGTTGGCCGCAATGTCCCATGAGGAACGGGCCAAGGCTACGGCGAGATGAGCCCAGCGGGCTGTTCAGCTGATCGCGAGCTGGCTCAGCGCATGTTCGTTGTGCCGGCTGCGACAGCGGAAGGAGGTACGTAATGACCATACCCCCCACTGCCGACGAGATCTTCGAGATAGCAGAACAGATCGAGAGGAACGGCTCTCGGTTCTATCGGCGAGCGGCGCAAGGGGTTACCGATTCGCGTGCCCGTGAGCTGTTGCTCGACCTGGCCATCGCGGAAGATGAGCACGAAAGGGTGTTCGCTGCCATGAGGGCGGAGCTGTTGCAGCAAGAGCGGGAGCCAAGGGTTCCCGACCCCTACGGCGAAGCCATCTTGTACGTGCGGGGGATGGCCGATGGAGCGCTGTTCGATGTGAAGGCGGATCCGTCCGCACAGCTGACGGGCAAAGAGACGATGGAAGACATCCTCAAGACGGCTATCGGGCTGGAAAAGGACTCCGTCGTCTTCTACCTGGGGGTGAAGGAGATAGTGCCCGAAAGGCTGAGCAAGCAAAGGATCGACGACATCATCAAGGAGGAGATGGGCCACATCGCCGCCCTTAGCAAAGGACTGGCGGGCTTGACGAAATAAGAGGTGACAGCATGGGCGGACCTTTCAAGGCGACGAGAGTAACTGACCACGTCTACTGGGTAGGGGCGATTGACTGGTCGCTCCGCGAGTTCCACGGCCATCTGACCAGCCGAGGCACGACCTACAACGCCTATCTCATTCTGGCGGACAAGATCACCCTGGTGGACACGGTCAAGTCCCACTTCAAGGAGGAGATGCTCTCGCGCATCTCCTCGGTCATCGATCCGGGAGACATTACGTACATTATCTCCAACCACTCGGAGATGGACCACTCCGGCTGCCTGCCGGAGGTGATACAGGCGGTGAAGCCGGAGAAGGTGTTTGCCTCCGCCATGGGGGCCAGCGCTCTGGCCGAGCATTTCCGCCTGGGCCAGGAAATCGTGGCTGTGAAGGACGGGGAGAGCATTAGCCTGGGTAACATGAATCTATCCTTCATGGAGACGCGGATGCTCCACTGGCCGGACAGCATGTTCACCCATCTGGCCGAGGATGGCGTGCTCTTCTCCCAGGATGTGTTCTCCATGCACCTCGCCTCGACCGAGCGGTTTGACGACGAGATCGATGACCACATCCTGGAGGACGAGGCGGCCAAGTACTTCGCCAATATCCTGCTGCCGCTTTCTACCCCTGTCGCCAGGCTTCTGGAGAAGGTAGGCGGCCTTGACATCGTGAAGGGGATCGTGGCGACTGACCACGGCCCGATCTGGCGAAAAGACGCCAGCAAGATACTCGGGCTCTATTCCAAGTGGGCTGCCCAGAAGCCGACGAAAAAGGCCGTGGTCGTCTATGACACGATGTACGAAAGCACCGCTGCCATGGCGCGGGCGATCGGTGAGGGAATCAGGGCTGGCGGAGCGGACGCCAAGCTGCTGCCGCTGCGGGCGTGTCATCGCACCGACGTAGCCACAGAGATGCTCGATGCCGGCGCGCTCCTGGTGGGCTCTCCGACCTTCAACAACAACATCTTTCCTACCGTTGCGGACGCCTTGACCTATCTCAAAGGGCTGAAGCCGCGGAACCTGGTTGGGGCGGCCTTCGGCTCATACGGCTGGAGCGGCGAGGCCGTCGGGCAGCTGGAGGACGTACTGAGGGGAATGAAGGTCGAGCTGGTAGGGGAGGGCGTCAAGGCCAAGTACGTGCCCGACGATGAAGCCCTTGCTCAGTGCCATTCCCTGGGAGTGCTTGTCGCGGAGAGACTGAAGGAGCTGTGTGAATAACAGGAGGACAGCACAATGAAGGCGTTCGGTTCGGTTGACGAGATCCTGGACTTCGCCATCGGCAAGGAGGAGGAAGCCGTCCAACTTTACACTAGTCTGGCCCGCCAGACGGAGAAGTCGTGGATGCGCCAGGTCTTCGAGGAGTTCGCTGGCGAGGAGCGGGGGCACAAGGCGAAGCTGCAGGCGATCAAGGAGGGCAAGCGCTTGCTGCCGGCAGCGGACAAGGTTATGGACCTGAAGATCGCGGACTACGTGACGGACGTCGAGGCCAGCCCAGGTCTCGACTACCAGGATGCACTTGTCCTGGCGATGAAGGAGGAGAAGGCGGCGTTCAGGCTGTACAGCGACCTCGCCGCGGCGACCGACGACGAAGCGTTGCGCGCAACTCTGCTGGGCCTCGCTCAGGAGGAGGCCAGGCACAAGCTGCGATTCGAGATTGAGTACGACGAGCATGTCCTGACCGAGGACTGAGATCGGCGGGGCTGATAACTGGCGGAGCGGCGCACGACTCAGGGGCGGCCGGCCAGGGGCTGGTCGCCCTTCGGCACTGAAGCGCGGGGCTCGTTCAAGCTCTCGGCGGGAGGGGAAGCATGAGCGAAGCGAAGGGCACCCGAACCGAGCGCGACTCCATGGGGCCGGTGGAGGTCCCGGAGGAGGCCTACTACGGCGCGTCCACAATGCGCGCTGTCCTCAACTTCCCGATCAGCGGGTTGCGCTTCCCGCGGCGGTTCATCCGCGCCCTGGGGCTGATCAAGGGCAGTGCGGCCGAGGTAAACGCGGAGCTTGGGCTGCTGGAGCCGCAGCTTTCCGAAGCTATCGTTCGCGCTGCCGAGGAGGTCGCCGAGGGACGTCTCGACGACCAGTTCGTGGTCGATGTCTTCCAGACGGGCTCGGGGACCTCCACCAACATGAACGCCAACGAGGTGATCGCCAACAGGGCGGCGGAGCTTCTGGGAGGCCAGCGGGGGTCGAAGCTGGTGCATCCCAACGATCACGTCAACCTCGGCCAGTCCTCCAACGATGTCATCCCTACGGCGATCCACCTCTCGGCGCTTCTGGCGATGCGGGAGGAGCTGGCACCGGCGCTGAGCGCACTGCGGGCGTCACTGGCGGCCAAGGCGGAGGAGTTCTGGCCGGTGATCAAGACCGGACGCACGCACCTCCAGGACGCAACGCCCATCCGCCTGGGCCAGGAGTTTCAGGGGTACGCCGGGCAGGTGGCGCGCGCCCTGCGGCGGCTGGAAAGGGCGGCAGCGGAGCTGGAGGAGGTCGCGCTGGGGGGCACTGCCGTGGGCACCGGCCTCAACACCCATCCCCTGTTCGCGGCGCGGGTATGCGAGCGCCTGTCGGCGGCCACCGGCCTGGCGGTTCGCGAGACCGATAACCACTTCCAGGCCCAGAGCAACCTCGATGCGGTCGTGGCGTTCAGCGGGGCGCTGAGGGCGGCCGCCATCGCCCTGCTCAAGATCGCCAACGACATCAGCTGGTTGGGCTCGGGCCCACGAGCCGGCCTCGGCGAGCTAGCCCTTCCGGAGGTTCAACCGGGAAGCTCGATCATGCCCGGAAAGGTCAATCCGGTCATCCCAGAGGCGCTGATCCAGGTCTGCGCTCAGGTGATCGGGAACGACGCAACGATCGCTCTCGCCGGCCAGCGCAGCTTCTTCGAGCTGAACACGATGATGCCCGTCGCCGGATACAACCTCCTCCAGTCCATCGAGCTGCTGGCAGCGGCAGCCAGGAACTTCGCCGAGCGCTGCGTAGACGGCCTCCAGGCCACGCAGAGAGGGCCGGAGCTGGTGGAGAAGGGGCTGGGCATAGCGACGGGGCTGGCCCCCATCATCGGCTACGACGCGGCGGCAGAGATAGCCAAAGAGGCGGCAAGCAGCGGGCGCACCGTTCGAGAGGTAGCGCGAGAGCGCACGGGCCTATCGGACGAGGAACTGGAGCGCGCGCTGGACCCCGCCTCGATGACCGAGCCCGGTCTCCAGAGGCGAGAGGACTAGGGCGGCAGCCCGCTGGGGGCGGAGGCGGACGGAGCTTTCGTTTCCTCAGAGGTCTCTCTTCATCAGGTAGAAGTCGATCTTCTCGTAGTCCGAGCGCATAAGCTCCTCGACCTGCTCCTGTGTGAGAGGCGGCGGCACGATCACCTTCTCCCCGGGGTGCCAGTCAGCGGGCGTGGCGACGTAGTGCTTATACGTCGTCTGCAGGGCATCGACCAGGCGCAGGACCTCATCGATGCTCCTACCGGTCTGCAAGGGATAGTACATGCTGGCCTGAATGAAGCCCTCGGGGTCGATGACGAACAGGGCGCGCACGGCGGCGGTGGTGCTGGCCTCCGGATGGATCATCCCGAACTTGCTGGCAACCTTCATGTCCACGTCCGCTATGACGGGGAAGGGGATCTTGACCGCCAGCTTCTCCTCGATGTTCCTCAACCAGGCGAGATGGGAGTGGATACTGTCGATGCTCAAGCCGACCAGCTTCACATTGCGCTTGGCGAACTCCTCGGCGCGCCGAGCGAAGGCGACGAACTCGGTGGTGCAGACGGGCGTGAAGTCAGCGGGATGGGAGAAGAGAACCACCCACTGGCCTCTCAGGTCACTCATGTTGAGGGGACCGTGTGTGGTCAGGGCCTGAAAGTCCGGCGCCTGCTCACCGATCCTGGGCATGCCCCCTGCCTGTACCTCTTCCTCTGCTCCCATCACTTCCGTCCCTCCTTCCCGCGGCCGGCACCTTCAGGCATCCAAGGCAGCCGCCGGCCGTCCGTATCTATTGTCGCTTGACAGCCTTTCCTTGGGCAAGCTACCATGCTGTCACTGCCGACTTCCTGAACTCGCAGAGGTTCCAGCGATGCGTTGTCCCCAATGCAATGCAGACAATCCGCCTGACTCGACGTCCTGCATCTGGTGCGGCCGAACCCTGAGCCCGCCATCCGTCGAGGGTACGGTCACCCTGTTGTTCACGGACATCGAAGGCTGGACCCAAATCGCCGAGCGACTCGGGGACCAGAGCGCGCACAGGATCTTGCAGGAACACGATCGCATTCTCAGAGAGCGCGTCGCTCGCCACAGCGGCCAGGTGGTCAAGCACATGGGCGACAGCCTGATGGCGGCCTTCCCAAGCGCCACCAGAGCACTGCACTGCGCCATAGACATGCAGAAGGCCTTCGTTGATTATAACCGGCAGCATCCGGAGCTCTCTATCAAGGTGAGGGTTGGTCTCAACAGCGGCGAGTCCATCCAGCAAGAAGGAGACTACTTCGGCAAGGCTGTCAGTGTGGCCGCCCGCATCGCTTACAAGGCACGCGGTGGCCAGATCCTGGTGTCGGAAGTGGTGCGCGAGCTCGCCGGCTCCGTCCCCGAGGTGGCGTTCAGGGACGCGGGCCGCAGGCAGCTCAAGGGCATAACCGGCAGGCAGCGGCTGTACGAAGCCACGGTCGAAGGGCCGTAGAGCGAAGAGGAGGTGAGCGTGATGACCGCACGCGTGGGTCAGGAAGCCCCGGACTTCCAGGCACGGGCCTTCGTGGATGGGGGCTTCAAGGACGTGAAGCTTTCAGACTACCGGGGGAGATGGGTAGCGCTATGCTTCTACCCCGGTGATTTCACCTTCGTCTGACCGACTGAGCTGTCGGCAGTTGCCGTCAAGTATGGTGAGCTCCAGGCGCTGGGCGTCGATGTGCTGTCGGTGAGCGCAGATAGCGTCTTCAGTCACAAGGTCTGGCAGGAAGAAGAGCTGTCAAAGATGGTGAAGGGTGGTGTCCCCTTCCCTATGCTCTCCGACCAGGGTGGGCGGATCGGTACGGCCTACGGCGTGTATGACGAGGCGGCCGGCGTGAATATCCGCGGCCGCTTTCTCATCGACCCCGACGGGGTGATCCAGGCGATGGAGGTTCTGACACCACCGGTGGGGCGCAACGTGGCTGAGCTTATCCGCCAGGTACAGGCCTTCCAGCACGTGCGAGCCACGGGAGAGGCCACGCCCTCCGGCTGGAAGCCGGGCGGCATGACCCTCAAGCCGGGGCCGGACCTAGTCGGCAAGGTATGGCAGGTCTGGAAGCCGGAGATGGCCTTCTAGAGCCCGACGAATGCCGGCGATGATGCCCCGGCCATCCGCCCTGGCGGCTGGCCTTAATCGCCAGCCATCTCATCCACTTCTTCGGCGCCCTCCGCCAGGAACTTGTCCTCATCCTTCGTCAGGATGCTAATCAGGCGGGCAAACTCGCCGGCGTGGACCCGCTCCTCGTTGGCGATGTCAATGAGGACCTTCTTGGCCAGAGGGTGATCGGTGGCATCGGCGTGGGCCATGTAGAGATGAACCGCCTCGTGCTCGGCGGCCAGGTCCATGCGGATGGCGCGGACCAGCTCTTCGAGAGTGAGCTTGCGATCGGGCACCATACCGGGGAATGGATTAGGAAACTCGGGCATTCTACCACCTCCTCTGCTCGTTCTTCCTACGGGGCTAGGATATCATCCGTCAACGTCGCACACTACCTGGCGATGGCATCACCCCCTCACCATAGCAACGACTCCGAGAGTTGCGACCTAGGAGGCCAGCTCTCTACATCTAGCCAGCCCGGCCAGCGGCCCTGTCGGTGGACTTGAACCCGATCTTGATGTGAGTCCCATCGCAGAAGGGCTTGGTGCTGGAGCTGCCGCAGCGGCAGAGGGCGATGGTCTTGCCCTGTACCTGGAACTCGTTGCCGCGGGCGTCAACGACCTTCGCGGGGCCCTTTACCAGATAAGGGCCGTCATCCAGAGGAGTGATCGTGGTCTCTGCCATAGCGTGCCCCTTTCGTGCCTGCCGGAGACGATCGACCGTAAGGCTTCTGACGTGGCCTCCGACTCCGCCTGCCGCAAGTCCTACGCCAGGCGGCTCTCCACAGCCTCCCGGTTGATGTTCTTGAAGAAGGCCTCAATGTAGTCAGCCCGCTTGAGGCCGTAGTCGATCATGAAGGCGTGCTCGAAGACATCCATGACCAGGATGGGCCGGCAGCCCGCCAAATGACCGGTCTCGTGCTCGTTGATCCACTGGTTGATCAGCCTTCCTGTCACGTTGTCCTGGTAGAGTATGGTCCAGCCGATTCCCCGCATGGCGCCGGTGCCCTTGAAATCGGCCTCCCAGGCTTCGTAGCTGCCGAAATCCTGGGCGAGCTTATCGCGCAGCTTGGCCGACTGGCCGAGGTCTCCCTTGCCGCCCAGGTTCTCGAAGTAGTACTCGTGCAGCCGCATGCCATCCCACTCGAAGCCCATCCTCCGCTTCAGCTCGGCGTATTCCGGCGTGCCGATCTTGCCCTCCTTGGCCATCTGACCGAGAAGGTCAAGCAGCTTGTTGGTATTGGTTACGTAGCCCTGGTAGAGGGTGAAGTGATTCCTCAGCAGTGTCTCGCTGAAGCCCTCCATCCCTATCAGGCGGCCGTAGTCTTTTGCCTCGTAGGCCATGGTGGAGACCTCCTTTCCTAACTGTTTCGCTCCTGGGCTCAAAAAGCCTGGGCCTCGTCAGGCCGACGGATTAGCCAGGGATAATCCCGTATGACGCGAGTTATAGCACAGCACCGGCCAAAAAGCGAGACCCATAAGCAACAAGAGCGCAAATTGTGTGGCCAAAATACTTTACATTTAAGTAAAATATTAGCATAAAGAAGCGTACCGTCAAGACCATCGAAGGGCAAAGGTTGAGCCGCCTGGCCAAACTCATAGCCGGAGAGTACTTGTAAACGACGGGCCAAGAACATAAGATGTCTCCTACTGGATCCAAGCGTAGGCAAGGAAGGAGGGGTGATGTGGCAGGCACAGTGGTGAACGACATGAGTATCCTGATCGGGGGCGATGCCGGCCAGGGGGTAGAATCGAGTGGAGCGGGCCTATGCCAGGCCTTCGCTCGCGGCGGGCTGCAGGTCTTCGCCATGCAGGACTATCGCTCTCGCATCCGCGGCGGGCACAACTTCTACCAGATCCGCCTGTCGGAGCGCCCCATCTACTCCCACAGCAACGACGTGCACCTCATACTCGCCCTCACGGAGGAGACGGTGCCCCTTCACATGGATCACATCGCCAAGGGGGGCGCGGTGATCTATCCGGAGAAAGTGAATGTGGACGAGGAGGCCCTGAAGAAGCGAGGCGTGCAGTGCTTCCCCATGCCCCTGATGGCCATCGCCGAGGAGCACGGCAACCGGATCATGACCAATACGGCGGCGCTGGCCGCCGCCGCCGCCGTCTGCGATTGGCCGCTCGACTACCTTGAGAGCGTCATGAGGGACAACTTCCGGTCGAAAGGGCCGGATGTGGTGGAGAGCAACCTGACGGTGGCAAGGGCGGCCTACAGTCGGGCGCAGGAGCGCTACGCCGCCGCCTTCCCCCACAAGCTGAGGCCTCTGGAGGCGCCGCCGCGGATGCTGATCAACGGCAACGAGGCCATCAGCCTGGGAGCGCTGGCGGGTGGCTGCCGATTCATGTCGGCCTACCCGATGACGCCGTCTACATCCATCATCGAGCGGCTGTCAGCCCTGCCCCGCGAGTTCGGCGTCGTCACCAAGCACGCTGAGGACGAGATCGCCGCCATCTGCATGGCCGTCGGCGCTTCTTACGCGGGAGCGAGGGCGATGACGGCCACCTCCGGCGGCGGCTTCTCGCTGATGGCGGAGGCTCTCGGCCTGGCAGGGATGACCGAGGTGCCGCTGGTGGTAGTGGAGGCGCAACGCGGCGGCCCATCGACCGGCCTCCCCACCCGTACCGAGCAGGGAGACCTGCTGTTCGTGATCAACGCCTCCCAGGGGGAGTTCCCCCGCGTCGTCCTGGCGCCGGGGACGGTGGAGGAGTGCTTCGAGGCCGGCTGGCGGGCCTTCAATCTCGCCGAGCGCTACCAGTGCCCGGTGGTCATCCTCTCCGACGCGTTTCTGGCCAGCTCCATGCGCACTCTGGACAAGGAAGCCATCGACTTCTCGACGGTGAGCATCGACCGCGGCCAGTTCTTGTCGGCGGAGGACCTGGAGCGGCTGGAGGATGAATACCGTCGCTATGCCTTCACCGATTCGGGCATCTCGCCGCGGGCGCTGCCGGGCCACCCCAGGGCGGTGTACGCCGCCACCAGCGACGAGCACGACGAGTACGGCCACATCACCGAGGAGATCACCAACCGGCGGCGGATGATGGACAAGCGCATGCGCAAGCTGGCGGCGGCGGCAACGGAGATGCGGCCGCCCAAGCGCTACGGCCCGGAGCAGGCCGAGCTGACTCTGGTCTGCTGGGGGTCGAGCTATGGGCCCTGCCGGGAGGCGGTCGACCTGCTGAACTCCGACGGGAATAGCGCCAACCTCATCCACTTCGCCGACCTCTGGCCCTTCCCCGAGGACAAGGCCGCTCGGATGCTGAAGGGCTGTCGGCACACGGTGGCGGTGGAGCAGAACTACACGTCGCAGCTGGCCCGCCTGATCCGGATGTCCACCGGGCTCAGCATCGACCAGACTGTCAACAAGTACGACGGCCGACCGTTCTCGCCCGAGGACATCGTGGCCGGGTTGCGGTAGGAGGTGAGCGATGATCACAAGGCTGGACCCCAAGGTCTACGACACTGCGGTAGAGGTCACCTGGTGCGCCGGCTGCGGCGACTACGCCATCCTCAAGGCGCTCAAGCTGGCTCTGGCCGACATGGAGATCGCCCCCCATCAGGTGCTTCTCGTTTCGGGCATCGGCTGCGGCAGCAAGCTCCCCGACTACATGAACGCCAACGGCTACATGACCATCCACGGCCGGCCGCTGGCGGTGGCCACCGGCGCCAAGCTGGCCAACCCCGACCTGCACGTCATCGTGGTCAACGGCGACGGCGATTCCTACGGCATCGGCGGCAACCACTTCCTGCACACCTGCCGCCGCAACCCGAACATCACCCAGATCGTGGAGAACAACCAGATCTACGGCCTGACCAAGGGCCAGTACTCGCCCACCAGCGATGCCGGCTTCATCACCACCACCTCGCCCGACGGCGCGTTCGAGGCGGCTCTCAACCCGGCGGCTGTCGCTCTGGCGGCGGGGGCCACCTTCATCGCCCGCTCCTTCTCCGGCGACCCCAAGCACCTGGCCGAGGTCATCGCCCAGGGCGTCCGCCATCGGGGCTATGCGCTGATCGATGTGCTGCAGCCCTGCGTCACCTTCAATCGAGTGAACACATACGCCTGGTATCGGGAGAGGGTCTACCATCTGGAAGAGGAGCAAGGCTACGACCACAGCGACCGCGCGGCGGCCTGGCACAAAGCGCAGGAGTGGGGCGAGCGCATCCCGGTGGGCGTCATCTACCAGGTGGATGGAGTGCCACCCTATGAAGAACAGGTGAGGGCGCTTGAGGACGGCTCGCCGGTCAGTCGGCTGCTGGAGCTGGCCAGGGCGCCGGCGCTCGAGCAGTACGAGGGCCTGAAGGAGCAGTTCGTCTAGCTGCGGAAGGGGGCTGCGGAGATGGAGTACCGAGAGTTCATAGTCGAGGTGCAGAAGAGAGGGAGACTGGCCTCCTTCGAGGAGGCTGAGGCGGCGACCCTGGCGGTGATGCGCGCCCTGGCCGAGGTGCTCTGCCGAGAGCGGGCGGCCAGCATGGAGAGGTGTCTGCCCGCCGAGCTCTTCTGTGTGTTCGAACGCTGCCGGCCGGAGGCGGACCCCTTCATCGACAGCCAGACGTTCATCGGATGGGCGTCAGGCTGCGTAGACGCCGTCGGCATGCCCGACAAGACCCTGGGCGGGATGGACCTGTTCGCCGTCGATGCCGCCGAGGAGGCGGTGCGCCGCTGCGGCTGCGTGTTCTGCGTGCTCAAGTCCTGCATGGACGCCAGCCTGCGCGAGGCCCTTGCCCGCGAGTTGCCGGAGGTGGTCTGCGACTGGTTCCGCAGCGCCTGACGACATGACGGGCTTCTGAAAGCCAACAGTTGCGCGCCGTCACTCGGCGAGCCCAAGCGCTCAGGAGGGGGTTTTGCCAGCGCTGGTCCTGCTCGCACGCGTCGGCGCCAAAAGGCCAGCGACCGCGTTGGCTTTAGTCTCCTTACAGTGCTCTGGTTGGCAGAACTGTCCGTTCACAATCTGCTGAAAGAGTCGTAGATAATCCAGGAGAAGCCGCGGCATCAGAAACCTTCGGCGTACGCTTTCTCTGGCGGCGACCCCCATCATCCCTGACCGACCGGGGTCACCCAGCAGGTCAACGATTCTCTCTGCGCACTCGACGGCACTGCTTACAAGGTAGCCATTGACGCCGTTCTCGATCTGGAGCCGGATGCCGCCGCAGTTGCCGCCAACGACCGGCATGCCCTTCCACATCGCTTCCGTTACCGTCAGACCGAAACCCTCCCGTATCGATTTCTGAACGACGACACTGGAAGCCGTTTGGAATGCATTGACAATGGTTTCGTCGCCTCCAACTTCGGGCTGGGGAAAGATGTGAATATCCGGATCATCGCCTGCGTAGGAACAAGCCGATCGCCACATTTGTATGCCCTCGGGGTCGTCCACCGCGGTCAGAGCGCCAACAAGGGCCAGCTGCAGCTCGGGTACCCGGTTCTTCACCAGCCGGTAGGCGTCCACAACGCCGCAAGGGTCCTTCCAGGGGTCGAAGCGGGAGACCTGGGTGACCAGCGGACGTGAGGTGTCAATGCCCAATCGACCCAAGATCTGTCGGGCCTTCTCCGGAGAGAGGGGAAGATTCTTGGGGCTAAGCGGGTCGATGGCTGGCGGGAACACTGACACCTTGTCAGAGGGCAGGCCAGAGTGAACATAGTTCTGCATGCTCACCACACAGCGGACGTAGAACTGGGTCAGCGGCAGCAGCCGAGCCTGGATGCTCTTGGATGGCGTCGTGAGATCGATGTGGCAGTGCCACACCGTTCGGATGCCGTTGCGCAGGAAGACAGGGACGGCCATCACCTGGGGATCGTGGAGCACCAAGATATCAGGGGAATCGAAGGTTAGCTCTATAGCAGTAGCAGCCTCTTCATTGTGGAGCCAGTAGCACTCGACATCCTTTCGGCAAAGCGAAGTCGGTCTGCCTTGCAGGCCGTTGTGGAGTCTCTTGGTGACCGCAAAGAATCTCTCATCGGCCTCCAGAACCCACCACCTAGCGTCAATGCCCAAACCTCGCATCATTGGAACTAGAGAGCGGAGAATCTCGGCGACGCCGCCGCCGTTTGGCGTCGTATTGACGTGCACGACCCGCAGCCCTTTCAAGGACTGCGCCACTGAGACGATTTCCTGGCGCGCGTCGGCGTCGATGAGGCCGTCGTAGTTCTGAAGCGGTGTCAGATCCAGGTCAAGGGCTCCCATTGTCTCTGGGTCCTCTGCCAACTGATGGGGCCCTCCGGACGCATTCGGCGCAGAGGAGTGCGATAGCCACTGCTGGATGATGGCGATACGCGTGGGCCACGGCCGAGCGGGTGGGATGGCGGGTGCAACACCGCGATCCCCTCGCGATTCCGATTGTCGGCTGTGCAACGGTCAGCCGCTTTTCAACCTGAGGCGCCATTTCTCGCTCTTCGCACGGTTCGTCGCTGGAACGTCCGCTGTTCCTCGCGCCTTGATTCTGCGCTGGGAGAGGAGGCAGCGTCTACGTCGGCAACTACCCATCTTTCGTTCGTGGGTGGT
>Ga0111179_1034_pt1 | contig 13087 bp, 10 predicted proteins | sample DeeMarSWOR324_28_FD_80226 | JGI IMG/M metagenome (GOLD analysis project Ga0111179, IMG submission 80226) | Dehalococcoidia bacterium SM23_28_2
CTAGAACGTCCAGCATGCCCTCCAGGCATTCCGGTGGTGTCAGAACGCTCATAGCTTCGTTTTGCCGCCGCCTGATCTGGCAACGGCTCGTTCACCAGCGCAGGGACAATGCTCAGGCGGAATAATCATCGCAGCCGAACGATGTGTTGTCAAGGGGTAGGGTGTCGGTGGGAGAGTACTGCGGCGCTATGAGGAATTCTCCACTTCCTTCACTGTTGGCTCGCGACGCCGAGGCGCAAGCGCGAGAACTGGCAAAGGAGAGAAGGCACATCGGTTGCCTGACGGACGCGCAACGCTGGATCGGGGATGGGATTTACCCCTCGCGTGTAGTGAGCACTCTCCGCTGCTGGTGGCAAGCGATGAGGGGAATGCGTCCGGGCCGTAAAAGGACCATCGGGACTCAGCGTAGCTGAATGCTGCGGGCTAGTTGAAGGATCGTTTCCTTGTCCGTGTCGGCGGTTTTGCTCGCCTAGAAGCCTCCGCTAGCGATCAGGATGGTCTCATCGCGGTCAATCCAGGCAGTGACTGTTATCAGATCTTCTGGGGTTCCCATTACTCGCGATCCGTAGCGCACGCAACCGAATGCTTCCTCTCCGGAGATCGTCAGTTCGAACTCGCGGCAAGACTCCTTCCACTCCTCGATAGTCGGACTCTTTGGCATGTTGTTTAACTGCACAGTTATTTCTCCGGGGAGGAGGTCCTCCCCTAGCGGCCATCTATCGGCAAACCGGGCGGAGAAGGCTGGGTTCCATACGTCGACGATGCCGCCGAGGGGTGAGCCCATAAAAACGTCCCAATCCTGGGGGACGCAGAATGCGTAGTTGTCGGGAGGAATATCGTACGCAGACCAGCCCTCGGGGCAGGATGGGCGCTCCGGCGCATCGAGGGGCATCGGCGCCTGAGGGGTGGGACGTTGCACGGCAGAGGGAGTGGTCGGAGCAGGGGAGGGAGTGGGCAAGATCGGCGACGGTGTGGGCGAGACGGGCAGGGTCGGCGCAGCGGTAGGCGAGGCGGCTAGGCTGGGGGATGGAGCCGGCGCTGCCACCGAGTTCTCGCCGGCGCCGGTGCTCCTGGTCAGGAAGTAACCGGCAACGGCTGCTCCCACCAGTACCGCCAGGACGGCGAGGAGCAGCACGGGAACTCGCGGGGATATCCTTCCTTGAAACATCATTTGTGGCCGATGAACGTATGTTAGCCGAACGATGCCTTTGGGCTTTGTGTACGTTACTTACTTCTACGAGAGGAACATAGTATACATGCTGCAAGAGGAACTGTAAAGGCCAGACAAGGGATTCTGCTCAAACTCGCTGTAGCAGGGTAGTTGGCGGGGCGCCTTCGTGGCTGTGGGGGGCCGCCCGGGACTCGAACCCGGAACCCGCTGATTAAGAGTCAGCTGCTCTTCCAATTGAGCTAGCGGCCCGCAAGCAACCGAGATGGATACCTTCCATATCTTATTATACAGGCGACAGGAGTCAAGGTCAGTTGCGGTCGACCAGCTTCGCTTCGTTGACTTCTCTCCGCCCTTCTGCTAACTTCTATCTACAGGGGCGATTAGCTCAGTTGGTTAGAGCGCAGCGTTGACATCGCTGAGGTCAGAGGTTCAAATCCTCTATCGCCCACCATTTTGCCAATATCGAAAGGCGGAGACTAGGACGAGTAGCGGCGGCACGGCATCAGAGAGGGCAACCCCAGGCTGAAAGGTGCCCGCCCTCTACCGTCGCCAAAACCCCCTAGGAGCCGGCTGGCGAGCGCGCGTGGACGTCAGTAGTCAGCCCCGGAGGCACCCGTTAGCGGCCCAATGAGGCCCCCGACGCGTCGGGGGCGAAGGTGGGTGGAACCACGCAGGCTATGCCTCTCGTCCCACGTGGACGGGAGGCATCTTAGTATTGCCCGGAGGCGTCCTGCCTGGCGACAGCCAGGGGTCGGCCCCGAGCGATTGGAGGTGGTCCACGTGTCGGTGGACATGCAAAAGCTGCCGAAGGAGGAGCGCCTGGAGCGCCTGCGCCACTCGGCCTCGCACATCATGGCCGAGGCGGTGCTCAGTCTGTTCCCGGACGCCAAGCTGGGCATCGGCCCGCCCATTGACACCGGCTTCTACTACGACTTCGATCTGCCTCGCAGCCTCACCATCGACGACCTGAACGTCATCGAGGAGCGCATGCGGCAGAGCGTCTCCGGCGATCAGCCCTTCGTCCGGGAAGAGGTGAGCAAGGAGGAGGCCCGCCGCCTGTTCGCCGACCAGCCCTACAAGCTGGAGCTTATCGAGGATATCGCCGACGAGAAGGTATGCACCTACCGCCATGGGGACTTCTTGGACCTGTGCGCCGGGCCGCACGTGGACAGCACACGGCAGGTGAGCGCCTTCAAGCTCACGAGCGTCGCCGGCGCCTACTGGCGGGGCGACGAGCGGCGCCCCATGCTCCAGCGCATTTATGGTGCCCTGTTCGAGACCGAGGAGGAGCTGGCCGAGCACCTGCGCCGTCTGGAGGAGGCGCAGCGGCGCGATCATCGCCGCCTGGGCCGCGAGCTGGACCTATTCAGCTTCCACGAGGAGTTTGGGCCGGGCCTGGTCTACTGGCATCCCAAGGGAGGGCGCATCCGCACCATCATCGAGGATCTCTGGCGGGAGGAGCACTACAAGGCAGGCTACGAGATCGTCTACACGCCTCACGTGGGCAAGGCGTCTCTGTGGGACGTGAGCGGCCATCTCGACTTCTATCGGGAGAACATGTACGCCCCCATGGACGTGGACGGCCAGGAGTACTTCGTCAAGCCCATGAACTGTCCTTTCCACATCGAGATATACAAGTCGGCGGTTCGCAGCTATCGCGATCTGCCCATGCGCATGGCCGAACTGGGCACCGTCTACCGATACGAGCGCAGCGGGGTCCTGCATGGTCTGCTGCGGCTGCGTGGCTTTACCCAGGACGATGCCCACATCTTCTGTCGGCCCGATCAGCTTGAGGAGGAGATCATTCGGGCCGTTGATTTCGGCATCCACTACCTGCGCCTGTTCGGCTTCGACGAGTATGTTATCTGCTTGTCCACCCGGCCGGACAAGTACGTGGGCAGCATCGAGGAGTGGGACAGGGCCACTGAGGCCTTGCAGCACGCTGTTGAGGCCAGTGGCCTGAGCCATGAGATGGACGAGGGTGGAGGGGTCTTCTACGGCCCGAAGATAGACATCCACGTGCGCGACCCGATCGGCCGCACCTGGCAGCTCACCACCGTTCAGTTCGACTTCAATCTGCCCGAGCGTTTTGACCTGACGTTCATCGGCCAGGACGGCCGCCAGCATCGGCCCTATATGGTGCACCGGGCTCTTCTGGGCTCCCTGGAGCGCTTTCTGGGGGTGCTGATAGAGCACTATGCCGGTGCTTTCCCCTTGTGGCTGGCGCCGGTTCAGGCGGTGCTCATCCCCATCGCCGATCGCCATCTGGAGCACGTCCGCTGGGTGGCCTCTGAGCTGGAGGCAGCGGGTCTGCGGGTGGAGGTGGACGAGCGCTCGGAGCGCATGCAGGCCAAGATCCGCGATGCTCAGCTCCAGAAGGTGCCCTATATGCTGGTGGTGGGGGACAAGGAGGTGGAGGCCCAAGGGGTCGCTGTGCGCCTGCGGAACGGCGAGGATCTGGGAGCGATGTCGCTTACCAGCTTCCTCACGCGGGCGATGGATGAGGTGCGCCAGCGGCGTCCATCGTCCTGAGGGAGCAGGTAGGCCAGCGCCAGTGCGCTTTCCCCGTTTATGGTTGCCTTGCCTGCCCTTGCATGGTTGGGCCTCTTGTGCTAAAAGGGAAAGGGAAGGGATATAGCTTTTTGCTCTAGCGGCCATAGACATTTTCTAGAGGAAGCCCGGGGCTGTGTTTAGAAAACTGCTGGTAGCCAACCGGGGCGAGATAGCGCTCAGGATACTGCGTTCCTGCCGTGACCTGGGCATCGACGGCGTGGCCGTGTACTCGGAGGTCGACCGCGAGTCCCTGCATGTCCGCTACGCTGATGAGGCCTACCTCATAGGCCCTGGGCCAGCGACCGAAAGCTACCTCAACATCCCCAAGATCATTGAGGTGGCCAGGAAGGCCCACGTAGATGCCGTCCATCCCGGCTACGGCTTCCTGGCTGAGAACGCTGACTTTGCCCAAGCCTGTCGCGATAGCGGCATCACCTTTGTAGGGCCCACGCCAGAGTCCATCCGCCTGCTGGGGGACAAGATCAAGGCCCGCCGTTTGATGGGCAAAGCAGGCCTACCGGTGGTGCCCGGCAGCAGGGAGCTATCGACCACCGATATGGCTTCTTTGGCCGCCACTCGCATCGGCTACCCGATTCTGGTGAAGGCGGCGGCAGGAGGCGGCGGCAAAGGCATCCGAGCCGTCTATCATGCCGATGAGCTGCCCATCGCTCTGGAGATTGCCAGTCGTGAGGCGGGCTCGGCTTTCGGCGACGGCGCGGTCTATCTGGAAAAGTTCCTGGAACAAGTGCGCCACGTTGAGGTGCAGATCATCGCTGACCGCCATGGGAACGTCATTGCCTTGGGCGAGAGGGAGTGCTCCATTCAGCGCCGCTATCAGAAGATGATCGAGGAGTCACCATCCACAGGCGTCGATGACGCTCTGCGTGAGAGGCTCATGGAGATGGCCGTGAGGGCTGGCAAGGCTGCTGACTATATCAATGTGGGCACCATCGAGTTCTTGCTGGACGAGGATGGCAATCCCAGCTTCTTGGAGGTGAACACGCGTCTTCAGGTGGAGCATCCGGTGACGGAGCTAGTAGCAGGGGTGGACCTAGTGGCCGACCAATTGTTGGTGGCATCCGGGGAACCCTTACCTTATCGACAAGAGGACATCAGAGTGCGCGGCTGGGCCATCGAGTGCCGTATCTCCGCCGAGGACCCCTTCAATGAGTTCCTGCCGTCCGTGGGTACAGTGAGCTTCGTGAGTGAGCCGGGTGGGCCCGGCGTGCGAGTGGACTCTGCCCTGTACGACGGCGCCTACATTCCTCATTACTACGACCCCCTGATCGCCAAGCTCAGCAGTCGCGGTCGCGACCGGCCTGAGGCCATCCGGCGGATGCGCCGCGCCCTCCAAGAGTTCAAAGTCGTGGGGGTGAGCACCAACATACCCTTCCACCTTCAGGTGATGGATAACCCGCACTTCATCGCCGGTACCCTGGACACGGCTTTCGTAGATAAGCATTTCCGTCTCGATGAGCAGGACGAACTGGAGCATGAGGAGATCGCTCTGGTGGCTGCTTCCCTGTTGGCTCACAGCAATAGGGAAGCAGCCCTTAGTCCCCCAGCGCCGGGCGATGTTTCGACCGAGCTCTGGCGATTTCAGAGTAAACGCAGCAACCTGCGCGAGCGCGACTGGGGCAGACGAAGGATGATATGGCGGAGAAATACTTGATGCGCCTGGGCGACGCCCTGCGGGAGATGGAGGTGGAGGAGGGGCCTGAGGGTGTGCGGGTTCGCGTCGACGACCGGTGGCATACTATTAGCCTGAAGCAGATCGGTCATACGGGTCTCTACTCCCTCATTGTGGACGATCACCCTTATGAGTTCTTTGCTGAACAGCGCAGTGGCGGTTTCGATATCGTGATCGGTTCCCGCGCTTACTCAGTACTATTGGAGGGCCGGGGGAGGCGCGTGACCCCGCTCCCGGCTGCAGCCCTAGAGGCAGAGGCGCAGCCGGCTGAATGGCTGGTCCTGTCCCCTATGATGGGCGTTGTGCGGCAGATCAACGTCTCGGCGGGCGACACGGTCAAGGCTGGCGACGTTCTTCTGGTGCTCGAGGCCATGAAGATGAACAACGACCTGAAGGCTCAGCGGTCGGGTCGAGTGGAGGAGGTCTACGTGTCGCTGGGAGAAAGGGTTGAGGGGGGCCGCCCTCTCCTGCGGTTGACTCAGGATTGAAGACTGTTGGAAAATATGCTACACTTAGCTACACCATCGACGGATAGGGTATTCTTTCCGCGAGGGTAAGGGGTTATACACCGGGCATTTCGGGTCAACGAAGGGATCAGGTCTAGAGAAGTTCGGGTAATAGGGGATACAGGCGAGAACCTGGGCGTTCTACCTGTTCCCCAAGCGTTGACTCTTGCTAAGGAACGTGGGCTCGACCTGGTGGAAGTTGACCCCCACAGCAGTCCTCCAGTCTGTCGCCTTCTCGACTACGGTAAGTGGAAATACCAGCAGTCTAAGAAGGAACGAGATGCCCAGAAGCATCAGAAGGGCTTGCTATTGCGCGAGGTGCGGATGCGGCCGCACATTAGTGATCACGATCTGGAGAGGAAGGTTCGGCTGGCAGAAAGATTGCTTCGAGAAGGCGACAAGGTGAAGGTGACCGTGAGGTTCCGCGGTCGGGAACTAGCGCATCCGGAGACGGGGCAGGCTCTGCTGGAGCGCTTCTGTGGGCAGTTGAGGGAACTAGCGGCTGTCGATCGAGCGGCCAACATGCAGGGACGATTTCTTACAGCCATTCTCGCGCCCACCAACAAGAAACCAGCCAAGGTCGCCAAAGAGACCGGAGAGAAGGAAGTTGGCCAAACTTAAACTGAAAACCCATTCCGGTGTCAAGCGGCGCTTCAGCGTCAGTGGGCGGGGTAAAATCCTGCGGCGTAAGTCTCACATTAACAACGCTCGCCGTAAGAAGCGCCAAGCGGTAAAGGCGGAGTTCCACACTATGCAACCGGTACACCGGAGCTTTCGCCAGCGTGTACGTCGCCTTCTTCCGTATGGGAGTGGCTAGCCGTTGGTCGGTTGCCTGAGGGAGACAGGTTTTGAGCAGGATTAAGCGAGGGGTCACCAGGAGAAGGCGACACAAGAAGGTCGTCGCTCAGACGCGAGGTCATCGAGGCGCTCGCCACCGCCTGTTCAAGCAGGCCCGCGAATCCCTCATGCACGGACTCTATTATGCGTATGAGCATCGCAGGGACCGCAAAGGCCAATTTCGCCGCCTATGGATAGCCCGCATCAATGCCGCTGTCCGCCTCCATGGCCTCACCTATAATCGCTTCATCGACGGCCTTCACAAGGCAGGGGTCGATATCGACCGCAAGGTGTTGGCCGATCTGGCCATTCGTGACGGCAACGCCTTCACTCGTTTGGTGGAAACAGCCAAGGCGGCACTAGCAAGCCAGTAGGGTTTCGTGCGCTAGTCTCGCAAGGGCCTGAAGATCTGTCTTCAGGCCTTTTTTTGTCAGGAAGGGCCGTCGCGCTCCCAGGCGGGATATTGCACAAAGGTCGAGGGGGACTCGCGGGTGAGCGTCGTCGACAGTCAGGCCACTGCTGAGAGCGCCAACAGGGCGGCCTCCCGGCGCGGGCCGTTAACTCTTCTTCTCTATCTTCTCATCGGATTGGCAGTACTGCTGCTGCTGCTCTCGGACAGCTATCGCACCGGCGCGGCGGACCTGGCCGGGCCCTACTACGAGCTCAATGGTCCAGAGGGGGGCGTTTGGCTCGACTCCTCCATACGGCTAGTGATCGACAAGCCGATGTCCTTCCAGGAGGTGGAAAAGACCTTCAGAATCGAGCCGCAGCCGGCCGATTGCTCGCAGTGCTTAACCGTCACCAGGGACGGGTTGAGTTCCTGGGACGATTGGGCGCCCTGGGCGGATAGCATCGTCGTTTTCAATCCCAACAGGCATGAGGTCTTCCAGGCGGAAACGGACTACACCCTGTCTATCGTCGGCAAGCAATTCAGCTTCCACACTATCTCCGTTCCCAGGATCTTGCGCTTCTTGCCCTCGCCGGGTCAGACAGGGGTGCCGACCATAGCCCCTATCGAGATCGAGTTTGATCGGCTCCTGGCCGAAAATAACCCCCGCTACCTGGTGACCATCGAGCCGGAGGTCATGTTCTGGCCCCAGTGGCAGGGGCGAAAGCTCATCCTGAAGCACGAGCGATTGCAGGCCGGGTCTACCTACCAGGTGATCCTCTCACCTGGCATCCGCGATTCGACCGGCCATCCCAGCCAGGATCGCTACTCGTTTGCCTTCACCACTGTGGATCCCCCGAGGGTTGTGAGCGCTGAGCCCGCTCAGAACGGAATCCAGCGCGTCTTCGATGAGATCAAGGTGGTCTTCGACCGGCCGATGAATCAGGTGGCGGTGGAGCAATCCTTCAAGGTGGAACCGCCGGTCTCCGGCGAGTTTCACTGGCTGGACGACAAGACGCTGGTCTGGAAGCCGTGGGCTCTCCTGTACAGCACTACCTATCGGACCAGCGTGTGGGGGCTCTCCCAAGTTGGCGATCCTGTGGCGCCGCGCTTCTCTTGGCAGTTTCGCACCGAGGAGCCGCCGCCGCCAATGATCACCAGCAGCGATGACGGGACCATTGTCCTCACCTTCGACGATCAGGGAACCAAGGACCAGGTGGAGGACATCCTGGACATCCTGGACGAGAACCTAGTGAAGGCCATCTTCTTCCCCGTGGGCAAGTGGGCCGAGCAGAACACAGAGCTCATCGACAGGATGAAGGAGGAAGGACATCTTGTGGGCAACCACACCTACAGCCATGCCAACCTATCCAAGCTTTCGGAGAAGGAGATCCGCTGGGAGATCGAGCACGGCGCTGGCGAAGGCCTCCTTCGGCTCCCGTACGGTGCAAGCAATGCCGTGGTGGAGTGGGTGGCCGCTGATCTGGGCTATCGCATCTACGGTTGGAGTGTGGACCCTGAGGACTGGAAGGGGGTCACCGCTCAGGAGATCGTGGAGACGGTGATTCGCCAGGTGAGACCAGGGGCGGTGATCGACCTCCATCTGCAGGGAAAGCATACCGCCGAGGCATTGAAGCACCTGATTCCCCTGATGCGCCAGGCGGGCTTCAAGTTCTGGCGGCCGGAGGCCTCTAGCTCCTGAGGACAGCCCCTATCTGACCTTTTAGGCGCTCCAGGATGCGGCGTCGCTCCCTGTTGACCTCGGTGTCGCTCAGGGTATGCTTGGGCGACTGGTAGGCGATGGAGTAGGCCAGCGACTTCTTGCCCGCCGGCACCGGCGATCCCCTGTAGATGTCGAACAGGACGGCTCGCTGCACCAAGGGGAACGATTCGATTATGGCCTGCACCTCGGCGGCGGTTACCCCTTCGTCCACGATGATGGCGATGTCCTCTTCCACCGTCGGAAAGCGGGAGAGCGGCTGGTGGACGCGCGGCCTGCCGACGTGGGGCACGAGGGCCTCCAGGTTCACCTCGAATAGGTAGACGTCCTGCTCGATATCGAAGGCGGCGGCCACCCCCGGGTGTACCTGCCCCACCAGGCCAACGCTCTGGCCGTCCAGCCGCACCTCGGCGGTTCGGCCGGGCACGAGGGCGAAGTCTTCGCTGTCGTGGTAGGTGGCGGTCAGCCCCAGGTGATCGAAGAGGAAGTCCAGGTAGGCCTTGGCATCGTACAGATCGACCGGCTCGCCCTTGGGCTGGCCCCAGCGGTCCGGCTGGTCTCCAGTCACGACGCCGGCCAGCGATTCCACTTCCTCGGGTAGGTCCTCAGGGCGAGGCAGGTAGACGCGTGCCCCTTCGAATAGGGCGATCCGTCCCTGACGGTGGCGCAGATTGGAGGCCAGGGTTTCCAGAAGCGAAGACCTGAGGGTGGTGCGCAGGTACTCCTGCTGCTGGCTCATGGGGTTGGCCACCCGCAGGGGCGGACGCTTGTTTAGCTCCTCCGGCGGCAGCGCCTTGGCTAGGCTCTCCAGGTTGGTGAGCGTGTAGGTGATGACCTCCTGCATGCCGGCGCTGGCCAGGATATCCTTTGCTTTCTCCCGCAGCTCTCGCGACGGCTGTGGCTGCGCCGGTGGTATGCCGCCGCTGAGGGCGGTGGTGGGCAGCTCGTCGTAGCCGATGATGCGGGCCAACTCCTCGGCCACGTCGTCGGGAATGCGCACGTCGGTGCGCCAATAGGGCACGCGCACCACGTAGCGGTCGGGAGGAACCCAGCGGCAGCCGAAGCCCAGGGACATCAGCCTCTGGCGAACCTGGGAGCTGGGAAGCTGAAGGCCGAGGACGCGGCGCAGGCGATCCTGGGTGACGGTGATGCGTGTTTGTCGTTGCTTGCCCGGATAGACGTCGATGATGCCTTCGGCTGCCCGGCCGCCCGCCAGCTCCAGCATGAGCCGCACAGCACGCCTGACGCCCACCATCGCCAGCTCGGGGCTCAGGCCCTTCTCGAAGCGGGCCGAAGCATCCGTGCGCAGCTTGAGGGCGGTGCTGGCGCGGCGAATACTGGTCGGGTTGAAGTTGGCCGACTCCAGAAGGATGGTGGTGGTGCTATCGGTTACCTCGCTGGCGGCTCCTCCCATGAGCCCTGCTACGGCCACCGCCTCCTTGGTGTCGGCGATGACCAGCGTATCGTTGTTCAGAGGCCGTTCGGTGCCGTCCAGGGTAACCAGCACCTCGCCGGGGCGGGCCCGCCGCACGATGATCTTGTGGTCGCTGATCAGGGAGAAATCGAAGGCGTGCAGGGGCTGCCCTACTTCCAGCATCACGTAGTTGGTGATGTCCACCACGTTGCTGATAGGACGTACGCCGGCCGCCAGCAGACGCTCCTGCATCCAGGGAGGCGACGGGCCGATCTGCACTCCCTCGATGAGGGCAGCGCAGTAGCGCGAGCAGAGGTCGCGGTCGGCTATCTCCACCTTGGCACGTTCCTTGATCGGCCGCCCTGTCTCCTTATAGTCCACCGGCGGCTCTCGAACGGTGCCGCCGGTGAGAGCGGCCACCTCACGAGCGATCCCCAGCACAGACAGGCAGTCGGGCCGGTTGGGGGTGATATCGAGGTCGAGGATGGTGTCGCCCATGTATTGACTCAAGGGCATGCCCGCTGGCGCGTCGTCTGGCAGCACCAGGATTCCCTCGTGGTAGTCGGACAGCCCTAGCTCCTTCTCGGAGCAGACCATCCCCGCCGATTCCACGCCGCGGATCTTGGCGGCCTTGAGGATGGCGGGCCGGCCGGTGTGGCCGTCGATCAGTTCTGCGCCCACCCGAGCGAAGGCCACCTTCTGCCCTGTCGCCACGTTGGGTGCACCACAGACAACCGTCATCTGCTCGCCGCCCACGTCGACGGTGGTCAGGCGAAGGCGATCGGCATTGGGGTGAGGAGAGACGTCAACCACCTGGCCCACGCTGATCTTCTCCCAATCGCGGCCGGTGGTGATAATGGCGTCCACCTCCGTGCCGGCCATCGTCAGACGACGGGCCAGTTCGGGGGCGCTGATACTTATGTCAACATATTCCCTTAGCCACTTAGTCGGTACTCTCACCGAGACACCTCAAAACTGCTGAAGGAAGCGCAGGTCATTGGCGTAGAAGAGGCGAATGTCCTCGATCCCGTGGCGGAGCATGGCCACCCTCTCCACTCCTAGTCCGAAGGCGAACCCCGTATAGCGCTCGGCGTCGTAGCCCACGTTTGCCAGCACCTCGGGGTGGACCATACCTGCGCCCAGGATCTCGATCCAGCCGGAGTCGCCGCAGGAGCGGCAGCCTTCGCCTTTGCACATCGGGCAGTCGATGGACATGTCCGCCCCCGGTTCCACGAAGGGAAAGTAGTCGCAGCGAAAGCGAACCCGCCGCTCGCGGCCGAACAGCCGGCGGGCGAACTCGTACAAGGTCCCCTTGAGGTCGGCCATGGAGATGTCCTCGTCCACGGCCAGCCCCTCGACCTGGGTGTGCATCCACTCGTGGGTGGGGTCGGTGGCCTCGTGGCGATAGCACTTGCCCGGCGATACGATGCGCACCGGCGGTTGCATCTGCTCCATCACCCTGATCTGCATGGGCGAGGTATGGGTACGTAGGAGCATGGGGTATTCGCCGTTGCGCTCGTAGTCGATCCAGAGGGTGTCCCACATATCGCGAGCGGGGTGATCTTTGGGTATGCGGACAGCCTCGAAGTTGTAGTAGTCCCACTCCACCTCCGGCCCTTCGAACACCTGAAAGCCCATGGACACGAAGGCGGCGAGAATATCCCGCAGCACCTGGGTGACCGGATGGAGGCGTCCTATGGCCAGGGGACGACCGGGGAGCGTAACGTCCAGACGGCCTTTCTCCACGACGGCGGTGACCGCTGCTTCATGGAGCTGGACCTGGCGCTGGCTCAGCAATTCCTCCAGCTCCGACTTGAGGCGATTGGCAGCGGCCCCTACCTGCCGGCGCTCCTCCAGAGGCAAGGAGGCCAGGCCGCGCAGGATGGCGTTAAGGCGACTACGGCGACCAAGATAGGTTATCCGCCAGCTCTCGAAGGCCGGTTCATTGGGGGCAGCCGCCAGGTCCCTTCTGGCCTTGTCCTCGATTTCCTTCAGCTCTTGCAGTTGGGGAAGAGTCATACGTGCTAAGCAACTCCGGGGCCAGCGCTGGTATTATATTATGAAGTGGTATCGTCAGGTCAACGGCTGGGTGGTCTTGACAGGCATAACAGGCGCGATATGATTTGACAGCACGGCGGGGCAGTTCGCTGGAAGGAGGCGAGACGATGGCAACGCGAGCGTACATCCTCATCGAGGCGGCGGTAGGCAAGGCCAAGCCGGTGGCCGAAGGGGTGGCCAATATGACTTTCCCCAACGCCAGGGTGGTCTCCGTTGATGCTGTCACCGGCCCCTATGACGCCATCGCTCTCTTGGAGGGTGACGACCTCGACCGCGTAGGGACGGCAATCACCGACGGCATCCAGCAGGTAGACGGCGTTCAGCGCACTACCACCTGCCTAGTGGTCAAGCTCGGCTAGGGTTCAGGGCCATTCTCCCCACCTGCTAACACGCAGATTGGCCTCTGGGATCAGGCCAATGCTACAATGGGGGCGCGGCTAGTTCACTGCGTGCCCTTGCTATCTCTAGCCTTTCCCGTTTGACGACTTCGGGCGCTTTGGAACCCTGGTAACTGGATATGATCAGCGTCGAAGAAGCCCTGGAACGCATCCTTGGCTATGCCAGCGTGCTGGAACCCGAGGAGAAGCCTATCCTTGAGGCCCTGGGCCAGGTGCTGGCGGAAGACGTGTTCGCCTCCTTCAACATTCCGCCTCTGGACAACAGCGCCATGGACGGCTACGCGCTGCAGGCGGCGAGCACCGTCGGCGCCTCTCCCTCCGCGCCGGTGGAGCTGGGGGTGATCGGCGAGCT
>Ga0111179_1035_pt1 | contig 12560 bp, 12 predicted proteins | sample DeeMarSWOR324_28_FD_80226 | JGI IMG/M metagenome (GOLD analysis project Ga0111179, IMG submission 80226) | Dehalococcoidia bacterium SM23_28_2
CGGCTCGGCTACTGCTACATCAGCCAGCGCTCGACCGAGCCGCCGTCAATGTCCTCAGCCACTGCTGGTAACGGTGGGCACCGCCGAACTGGGCTCACTCCCCACGAGGGCGGCGTCGATTATCTGCTGGAAGACTTCGAAGGGCTGAGCGCCCGTTACCTGTTGGCCGTTGATGAAGAAGCCGGGTGTACCACTCACCCCGTAGGAGGCGCCCTCCTGGTAGTCACTCTGGACCTCGGCGGTGTTCTTGCCCGTATCGAGGCAATCGTCGAAGGTGGCCGTATCCAGCCCCAGTTCAGAGGCATACTCCTTGAGAGTGCCCAGCAGGGCTTCCGTGCCGGCTTGCGCCTGTTCGTACGTAGCCGTGTACTCTTCCCACAGCTTGTCGTGGTATTCCCAGAACTTGCCCTGATCGTCGGCGCACTCGGCGGCCTCGGAGATCTTCAGAGCGAGCTCGCCATGGACAATGAAGTCGCGATAAACATACCTGACTTGGCCCTCATAGGCATCCTTTATCAAGGGCAGAGTCTGTTGGGCGAACCTCTGGCAGTAGGGGCAGAGAAACTCGCTGAACTCGACAATGGTCACCGGAGCGTCCTCCGGCCCCCAGCTTGGGTCATCGTCAACGCTGACGTCCACCACCGCCGGCGTGGGCGTGGCCTGCGCCGCCGGGCTGGCCTGGGCCGTCGGGGAAGGGTTCGCGACCGTAGGCGTGCCACTCCCCTCATCCTCCTCCGTGAACTGCAGAACAAGGGCGACCACAGCCAGAACCACGGCCACCAGCGCCAGCAGATTGGCTGACACGATCCAGCCCATGGGTGAAGACCCGCCCAGATTCGCTCCGGGTTGACCGCCTTTCCGTCCCCGCTCCTTCCTTCCTTCGCTCATGTTGGCCTCCCTTCCTGCCGTCCAAAAACAAGACGGCTAGCGCCGCCCTTAGCGCTATCCGCTAGCCGCCGTTGCCGTCGTTCGCTGTGTCAGCCCAAGCTAGCCCCAGACCCCCGCGCGCTCGGCCATTCGCTCCAGGCGAGCGATCCTCTCGTCGGTCGGCGGGTGGGTGCTGAACAGGCTGCCCATGAAGTCGCTCCGCAGCGGGCTGACCGTGTACATGTGAGCCGTCGACTCGCTGACCCGCATCGGCCTGGTCTGAACACTCATCTGCAGTTTCCGCAGGGCGCTGGCCAGAGCCAGAGGCCGCCCGGAGATGCGAGCGCCGGCCTCGTCCGCACCGTACTCCCGCTGGCGGGAGATGGCCGCGCGGATGACCATGGCTCCGATTGGCGCCAGAATGGCGATCGCTATCATCGCCGCCAGGCCGATCATGTTCGCGTACTGGTTGCGCGAACGGCCAAACCCGCCGAAGAACAGGCTCCAGCGGGCCATGAACGCTATGAACATGATAGCGCTAGCGATGGTAGCCACAATGGCGCTGATGAGGATGTCGCGGTTCTTGATGTGTCCCAACTCGTGAGCCAGCACGCCCTTCAGCTCATCCTCGTTCAGTATGCGCATGATGCCCGTGGTCACCGCCACCGCCGAGTGCTTGGGGTTACGGCCGGTGGCAAAGGCGTTGGGCGCATCGTTCTGGACAATGTACACCTTCGGTTTGGGCAGGCCAGCCATGCCCGCCACTTCCTCCACCATGCGATGCAGATGCGGCTCCTGCTCCGGCGCCACCTGATGGGCGCCGGCCATCCTCAGGGCCAGCTTGTCGGAGAACCAGTAGGCCCAGGCGTTCATCAGCAGGGAAAACCCGAAGGCAACAATGAGGCCGGTCACGCCGCCGAAGAGATAGCCCAGGCCAAGGAACAGAGCCGACAGCACCCCCAGAAGGAGAACCGTCTTCGCTTGATTCATCGCCCACCTCCACCAACTTTCAGCTTCAATCTATTATACCCCATCGGCTAATCTTGCTACAGAACATATCTCAACTCGAGCCGCCCAGAAAAGCAAGGATGGCGTCATTGGCCTCCTCCGGCCGCTCCTCCAGCACCATATGGCGCGCCCTGTCGATGACCTGCAGGCGAGCATCGGGAAGCTGATCCGCCAGGCAGCGGGCCAGGCCAGGGTTGGTCCAGCGGTCGCTCTCGCCCCAGAGGAGAAGCACCGGCTGGCTCACCCGTGAGAGATCGATAGGCTCGTCGCCGGCGGCATCGCTCAGGAGGCTGGCGATGGCATTCGTCGAGCCCCGGATGGTGGCGACGCGGCGGATCTCCTCCATCATCTCCGGGCTGAGGGAAGTGGGATCGTAGAAGCCCTGCCGCAGCACCCTTTCCCGCAACCCGGGCTGGTGCAAGACCAGGGCCGCGCCCAGACGGAGGAGAGAGCGCACCGGCGGACCGACAGCCAGCCGTAACACCATCCAGTTCGGAGGTGTGCTGCCCACCAGTATCAGCTTCTCCACCTTCTCCGGAAAGGTGGCTGCCAGTCGCAGGGCGATGGCCCCGCCCATCGAATGGCCCAGGAGAGCCGCCCGCGTGATGCCCAGGCGGTCCATGAGCTCGCCCACTAGCCGAGCTTGGGCCGTCAGCGAGTAGTCGCCGACAGGCGGTCGCTCCGAGTAGCCGAAGCCCTTCAGATCAGGGGCTATGACCCGCAGGCGCTCCGCCAGGACGGGGATGTTGTAGCGAAAGTTGTATGTGGAGCCGCCCAGGCCGTGGATGAGAACAAGGGGCAATCCCTGCCCCTGATCCATGTAGTGGATGGCCACGCCGTCCAGGCTAACTGTGCTGCCGGGCTTGGGGACATCCGCCACGTCCACGATCTCGTAGCGCTCGACCAGCCAGCGGGCATAGGCCCACAGGGCGCCCAGGGTCCCGATTGTGAGACCACCCAGCAGAAGAAGCCTTCGCCCAACCATCGATCTCTCCACGTTTTCTAATTTGTACGATCTCAGCCATTCCCTGGATCGCGAGCGATGTCCAGCAGCCGTTTCACCTCGGCCAGGCTCTGGGCGATGCGCGGTCCATACCAGGTGAGCAGCCATCCGTCGATGAGGAAGATGTGGTCATTCCTGACAGCCGTCACCTGAGCGAAGGCCTTGAAGTCCGACTTGTGTCCCTTGGTGAAACGATAGGGCTCGCTAGGCAGGAGGATCACCTGAGGGTCCAGAGCCGCCATCTCAGCCAGCTCCAGCTGAGGGTAGCTCTCCTGCCGCCCGCCGAAGACATTGCGGCCACCGCAGACGGTGATGACGTCGTCCATGTAGGTGTTACGGCCGCAGGTCATGTAGGGATTGCGCCAGATGGGGCAGAAGACGCGCACCCGCTCACGGTTGGCGGTGTCAGTCGTCACAGAAGCCAGAGTCTCCTTGACCTCCTGGATGATCGGCTTAGCAGCCGCAGTGGTGCCGGTTATGGTCGCCAACTGGCGCAGCAGGTCGATCGCGCTCTGGACATTGGTGGGCAAGGTAACGAATACCGGACAGCCATAGTCGATCAACTGAACCAGGTCCTCGGGGCTATTCTCTTCGGCGCTGGCGATCACCAGGTCGGGCTTGAGTCCTTTGATCTTTGCCACATCCAGCGTTTTGGTGCCGCCTACCTTCGTCTTGCCGGCCACGCCCTCGCGCGGTTCCACACAGAAACGAGTCACCCCCACGACCTCCCGCTCCAGGCCAAAGGCGAACAGGGCCTCGGTGAGACTAGGCACCAGACTGACAATGCGCTTCGGCCGCCCCCTTACGGTCAGCGATCGCCCCAAGGCGTCCACGAAGGTCCGCGGCGGCTTTGGCGATTGCTCGCCGGCAGCTCTGCGACGAAGAGCCTCCTCCACAGCACTCTCCTATAGATAAACTTTCACACGCATATGGTCGCTGATCGACTCCAGCAGTGTGACACGTTCATATCCAAGCACAGTCCTGGGTCAAAGGTCTAGAGGCGGCGTGCTAACCCAGCGTAACTGTGGTTTCCTCTAGCTCGCTGTCACGATAGTACTCAACGAGCACGCTGTCGCCAGCCCGCTGCTCCGTGAGCACGTTCAACAGGTCGCCGCTGTTCCTGATCTCCTCACCGGCCGCCCTAACGATGATGTCGCCAGCCTCGAGACCAGCGCGGTCAGCAGGAGAACCCGCTTGCACAAAGCCGATTCCCACGCCGCTGTCAACCGGCAGATCGAACTCCTCAGCGATGCTTGAGGTTATGTTAATCATGTTTATCCCCAGATAGCCTCGTTCCACCCGTCCCTTGTCAATGAGCTCCACCACTATGGGCTCGATCGTATCGGTGGAGATGGCGAAGCCGATTCCCTCGGCAGTGCCGCGAATCACCTGGGTGGTGATGCCGACCACCTCCCCGTACATGTTCACCAGCGGCCCGCCGCTGTTGCCGGGGTTGATGGGAGCATCGGTCTGGATGGCCCCCGGGATCATGTAGGGGTCCTCCTGAATCAAGCGCCCCTTGGCGCTCACCACTCCACGGGTAACCGTTGGGCCGCCGGGCAAATCAAGGGCATGGCCGATGGCCACCACATCATCTCCCACCTGGAGCTCAGCAGTATCCCCCAACTTGACTGGCACCAGATTGTCGGCATCGATCTCCAGAACCGCCAGGTCGGTGGGGCTATCTCCTCCCACCAGGCGCGCCTCCAGCTTTCGATCGTCACTCAGGGTCACCGTTATCCTTCGAGCGGGACGTTCGCCGTCGATAAACACCACGTGGTTGTTGGTAACGATGTGCCCCTCGTCATCGATGATGACCCCCGTGCCAACCCCCTCGGTGGGGATCGGCTGGCCAAAGACACCGAGAGTTGTCCCCTCGATGAAGATGTGCACCACCGACGGCCGCAGCAGGTCAACGATCTCGGGCGTCGTCAGGGGGGCTCGCTCACTGTCGGGGGTGCTAACTGGCGTGGGGCTGACTGCCGGGGAGGCGGTTGGCGTAGGCTCAGCGCCGTCATCCCCGCAGGCAACAGCTACGAAGGCAACAACGGACAAGATAGCGGGCAATATGATCGATAATCGCATCGAGTCGCTCCTCCCCTCCTAACCAAGAAAGAGTACTATGACTAAAGGCAGACTTCCACCTTTTCTAACGTCGGCGAGAGCAAGAAGGCTTCATTTGAAGCAACGCGCAGCCCACCGGTAGTTCCCCCTCTTGGTTCGTCTCTCTTCAGTCCAGACCGATCTTGACAGATATGCTCTCTGTCTATAGACTAATGATACCAAGTCTCAATTGCCCTTGCTATGTACAACCTGGAATCGATAGAGCAGCGACTGGCAGAGCAGGGATATCGCATTACTCCATCGCGTCTGGCGGTGGTGGAGGCGACGCTTGAGCATAGCGGCCATTTCAGCGTCGACGACATCCTCGGCCGGCTGCCAGGTGTAGGAAGGGCCACCGTCTTCCGCACGATGAAGCTCTTGTCGCAGATGGGCATCCTCTGCCGCGTTCTCCTGGAGAACGGCAGCCTCCGCTATCGGGTCAGCCACCGCCGCGACCACCATCACCACCTTGTATGCGTCTCCTGCGGCAGTGTAGAGGAGCTGGATGCCTGTATCGCCGCCGGAGCGATCGACAACCTTGCACGCAGCACCGGCTACGACATCGAAGGCCACTGGCTCGAGTTCTACGGACGCTGCGGCCCCTGCCGTAGCGGAGAAGCCTAGAAGAGAAGGCCACAACGCAGAGGGCGCAAGCAATGAGAATACTGCGGCCCGGTGCATTGATCGCGGTTCTGCTCATGCTCGCAGCGGGGTTGGCTGTTCCGCTCGGCTGCGGCGATGGTGAGGAAACGGATTCAGCCGGGAAGCTAGGGGTGGTCGTCAGCATAGCGCCGCAGGCAGAGTTTGTGGAGAAAGTGGGCGGGGAAAATGTGGATGTCACCGTGATGGTGCCATCTGGCGCAAGCCCTCATGCCTATGAGGTGACCCCCGGGCAGATGAAGGCGCTGGCTGAGGCCGAGATGTATGCCAAGGTGGGCTCAGGCGTGGATTTCGAAGTGGTCTGGATGGACAGGCTGGAAGCAGCCAACGACGACATGCTGGTCGTCGACTGCTCCGAAGGTGTCCAACTGATACCAATGGCAGGCGAAGACGAGCCGGAGGAGGCCGACCACCAGGGCGCGATGGACCCCCACATATGGCTCTCTCCGCCGAACGCGAAGAGCATGGTGGAGAACATCTACGCCGGGCTGCTGCAGGTTGACCCGGAGAACAAGGCCTACTACGAGAGCAACCGTGACGCCTATCTCCGGGAGCTAACAGAGCTCGACCAGGATATCAAAGATGGCCTGGCGGGGGTGACAAATCGAAGGTTCATGGTCTATCACCCCGCCTTCGGCTATTTTGCCGAAGAGTACGATCTGACCATGCTGCCCATCGAAGAGGAGGGGAAAGAGCCGACGGCAGCAGGTATCGCCCACTTGATAGACGAGGCAAAGGAGCATAACATCAAGGTCATCTTCGTTTCCCCCCAATTCAACCCGCAGAGCGCGAAGGTCATCGCCGGTGAAATAGGTGGAAGCGTTGTCTCTATCGATCCCCTGGCCCGGGACTACGTCGAGAACCTGCGCATCGTCCTGGGCGAGCTGGTTCAGGCGATGGAGTGAACATGGCTCACGATGAAGTCGTAAGGCTGGAAGATGTATGGGCGCACTACGACGGTGTACCCGTATTGGAGGGGGTCAGCCTGTCGGTGGAACGGGATGACTTCCTTGGCATCATAGGCCCCAACGGCGGAGGTAAGACCACCCTCCTCAAGGTCATCCTGGGGCTGATCAAGCCCAGCCGTGGAATGGTCTCGGTTCTGGGGAAAACGCCCGAGAGGAGCCGAAAGAACATCGGCTATGTTCCTCAAGTCAACCTCTTTGACCCCGACTTCCCCATAAGCGTCTGGAACGTGGTGCTGATGGGGCGCTATGGCAGAGTCGGCCCCCTCAGGTGGTACGGCAAGAAAGACAGAGAACGGGCCCAGAGAGCGTTGCAAACGGTGGGCATGCTCGATCACAAGGACCGGCAGATAGGAAAGCTCTCCGGTGGCGAGCAGCAGAGGGTTTTCATAGCCCGAGCGCTGGTATCCGAGCCCAGGCTCCTGCTCCTCGATGAGCCCACAGCCAGCGTCGACCCCGCAATGCAGACCGAGTTCTATGAGCTGTTGGAAGGACTGAAACAGCGAATGGCCATAGTGCTAGTTTCGCACGATATCACCGCCGTTTCCATCTACGTAGACAAGATCGCCTGTCTCAACGGCCAGTTGTTCTATCACGGTTCGAAGGAGATCGGGGTTGAAGTGCTGGAAGCCACCTATAAATGCCCGGTGCAGATGATCGCCCACGGCACCGTTCCTCACCGGGTGTTGATGGAGCACTGAGCGGATGCTGGAAGCGCTACAGTACGAGTTCATGAGGAACGCCCAGTTCGCCGGCCTGCTGGCCTCCGTGGCCTGCGGCATTGTGGGGGTCTACGTAGTAGTCAAGCGGATCGTCTTCATCAGCGGCGGCATTGCCCACGCCTCCTTCGGCGGCATCGGCCTGGGATACCTGGCCGGAATAAGCCCCGTTCTGGGTGCGATGTTCTTCACCCTGGCCTCCGCGCTGGGGATGGGCTTGGTCACCAGAAGAACGAAGCTGCCCGAGGATACTGCCATCGGAATACTATGGGCGATGGGCATGGCGATGGGGATAATCTTCATCGGTCTGACCCCGGGCTATGCCCCGGATCTGTTCAGCTACCTCTTCGGTAACATACTGACGGTGCCCCGCTCCGGGCTGATCCTGATGCTGGCCCTGGACGCTATCATAGTCACGATCGTCATAGCGCTGTACAAGGACTTCCTGGCTCTCTCCTTCGACGAAGAGTTCGGCACAACGGTGGGAGTGCCCGTCGAGCGATTGTACCTCCTCCTGCTGTGCATGATCGCTCTGACCGTGGTTGTGCTGATACGGGTGGTTGGCGTCATCCTGGTCATAGCCCTTCTCACCATTCCCGCCGCTCTGGCAAAGCAGTTCACTCATGACCTACGGAACATGATGATCCTTGCCGTCCTCTTCGGCGCGCTCTTCTCCTTCGGCGGGCTGTGGCTGTCCTACGAATTCGACCTGGCCTCCGGGGCCACGATCGTTCTCCTCAGCGGCTCAGTGCTGCTCGCCTCCTTCGGCTTCTCCGAGCTACGCAGCCAGTGGCGAAAGAGACAACAGGCCTCCCCGCAGAACTGAAGAGAGACCCCTCTTGCCCCTACCCTCTGACTATCGTAGGCTGTTCTTGGTGGCGGCCTGGCCTTTGGTAGAGCCCAGGACAGCGTGATTAAGAACACTGCGGGCTGCGGTTCAGGCTAAGCAAGAGCTGCCACTGCCCCGCGGGTTGGCTCCCATCAGGGCCGCAGCCTTTCCCATAAACGATCCCAGATTTAAGATAGTAGAGGGGTAGTTGCTGTGAGTGACAAGAGTCCTTCGACTGAAAAGAAACAAGTTTCTGCCATTGACCGCAAAGAACGACTGAAGATCCCCCCTCTAGTCACCCCCAAACAGGACTCCAAGGAGCGAATCAAGAACTGGGACGAAGTTTACCTTGAGCTGGACATAGAGGCCGCACAGCGCGAGGCTTCTCGCTGCCTCCAGTGCCCTGCTGCCGCCTGCACGCATGCCTGCCCCCTGCAGAACGACATCGTGGGAGCGTTCGCGTTGCTGGAGCAGGGCGACATCATCGGCGCGGCCAACAAGTTCCGCGAGACCAGCCCTATGCCCGAGGTATGCGGCCGCCTCTGTCCCCACGAGCTGCTGTGCGAAGGCCACTGCGTTGTAGGAAAGAAGGGGAAGCCCGGCGCCATCGGCCGGCTGGAGTACTTCCTCGCCGACTATCAGCGAAAGCACGAGGGTTGGCCTCTGCCCAAGGTGGCCCCGCCCACCGGCAGGAAGGTGGCCGTGGTGGGCTCAGGCCCGGCCGGCATGGTGGTCGCCGAGGAGGTCACCAAGAGGGGCCACACCGCGGTGGTCTACGAAGCCTGGCCTCTGGCCGGTGGTCTCCTTCGCTACGGCATCCCCAGCTTCATAATCAAGAAGAGCGTGGTCGACGACAAGGTCCAGATGCTGGAGAAGCTGGGGGTGACCTTCGTCACCAATACCGTTGTCGGCAAGGACATCAGCGTGGACAAGCTGCTCGAGACCGACTTCGACGCGGTGTTCCTGGGCTACGGCGCCAGTCAACCTGTGAAGATGGGTGTCCCGGGGGAGGACCTCGACGGCATTATCACAGCCACCGACTTCCTGGTGCGGGCTGGCGTGCCGACCGAGCATCTACCTCCCGAGTGGCGACAACCCATCGATCCCGGCGACAAGGTCATCGTCATCGGCGGCGGCAACACCGCCATGGACTGCCTGCGTGCGGCCTTGCGGCTGGGCTCCCAAGAAGTGACCTGCGTCTACCGCCGCACCGAGGCGGAAATGCCCGGCAACGCCAAGGAGAGAGAGAACTCCATAGAGGAAGGCTCGGAATTCATGTACCTGGCGGCGCCCATCGAGTTCCTGGGCGGTGAGCGCAATCGCGTGCGGGTGGCGCGTTGCCAGCGTATGCAACTGGGCGAACCCGATTCCAGCGGCCGTCCCCGGCCGGTGCCTATCGAGGGTTCGGAGTTCGAGATCCCGGTGGACACGGTTATCCTCGCCCTTGGCTACCGCGTTGACCGCCTGATCCTGGAGACGACTGCCGGCCTGGAGGCCAACAGGAACGGAACGCTGATCATCGACCCTGAGACGGGCGCCACCAGCCGGCCGGGGCTGTTCTCCGGCGGCGACGCTGTGCGCGGCCCGGACTACGTGGTGGACGCCGTGGCCGATGCCAAGCGGGCAGCCGCAGCCATCGACGAGTACATCCGCAGGAAACAGGCGGGAGAAACCTAGCCCGCTAGACCTGTTCCATAAAGCCGGCGATCTCCTGCACCGCCACCTTCTCCACCGCCATCTCCGGCGCGTAGACGATCTCGTCCGCCGCCCAGGCCAGGGTCGGCCGCCGCTCGACCCCCACGCCGATGATCCCCTGCAGGACACTGTGGATGCTATCGTTGAGGCGGATGGCATTGGCCTTGATCGGCTCAGCCAGACGGCCGTCGCGGATGACGTAGGAATCGCCCACCACCGTGCAGGTGAAGTCGCCCGCCCGCAGGCCATTCACCGGGTAGGTGTACCAGATGCGGCCCAGGTACAGGCCGTCGCCAACCTGCCGCAGCAGCTCCTCGCGGCTGCGGTCGTCCCCTTCGATGATGACGTTGGTGGCGAAGATGCCCGGCTGAGCGTCGAAGTTGCGCCCGCCGCCGCGAGCGAAACGAAAGCCGTTGCGAGGCGCCATCGCCGCCCGGTACTCGCCGGGGTCCACCCCCAGCTTCTCGCGGGCCTTGGCGTCGCTGAGGATGCGCTGGCCCTCGTAGTAGTTGGTCAGCAGGCCGGTGAGCACGCCATCGCGGATGAGCTCGGTGCGGCCGGTGGGCAGCCCCTCGCAGGTGATGCCCTTGCTCCCCGCCAGGCCCGGCGCGGCGCCGTCGTCGTAGATGCTCAGCTTGGGAGAGGCGATCTGCTTGCCCAGCTTGCCCATGAAGGGACTGGCGGCGGCATAGAACGTGCCCAGGCCAACGCTGGGCATCACCAGGTTCACCATCAGGTCCATCACCGCCTGGGGGCCGAAGATCACCCGATACTCGCCGTCCCTGACCCGCACGCCGCCGATGGCCCGAACGGCGTTGCCAGCCGCCTCTCGGCCGGCCTCATCGCCGAAGGCCGCCAGGCGGGTGGCCGCCGACCAGCCGCTGCCCTTGGAGCCCTCCCGCTCGACCATCGAGGTCACAAAGGCGAGGATGGCGCTCGATTCGTCGGTCTGCACCTCGGGCATGGCGTAGGAGGCGACGGCGATGCGCTCCTGGAGGATGGTCACGTCGCCGCCGACGATGAGCCCCAGGGCGCGCAGGTCGCCGCCGGCCAGGTCGATGAGCGCCTCCGACGCCTGGAACGTGCGCAGGGCGCCGCCGACCACCTGCCAGCCGCAGCCCACCAGGTCGGCGTCGGCCAGGCGCATGAGCTGGGAGTCGTGGTAGCGGCGGAGGGCCCGCTTCTCGCCGCCGGGGCGCGGCAGCGACACGAACTCGGGGTCGAGCACGGCCCCCTTGCGGGCCTTGGCCAGGGCCTCCTTCACCCCCTCGATGGAGAGGTCGCTGCTCTCGCTGCCGAAGCCTATCTTGCGCCCCTCCGCGGTGCGGAACACGGCCTGCACGCCGATGCCGTAGGACTCGCTGGACTTGGGCTCCTCGACGCCGTTGCAGGGGATGTGAGAGGTGTAGTTGAGGCGGGTGAGGAGTTGGCCGTTGCTGGCGGCGAACACCTCCGCCTCCTCCACGTCCTCGGCGGCGCGCAGGTAGGCCAGGGCGTCTTCGACGGAGCTGCGGAGACTAGCGAGGGGGATCATTCGCGCACCTCAGTCCTCCTTCACGTACTTGTCGAGGTCGTCGCCAGGTGCCATCCCAGCCAGTATTCGCAGGCACGTGGCGGCTGTTCTTTCTAACCGGTCAAGGCACTCCAAGAACTCCTCTTCCTCCCCAGGATCCACAAACGCCTTCCCCTTGTGGAGGATGTGACCACGCAGGTTCTCAATACGCCCAAGTTTGGTCCTCTCCTTGATCTCTTCGCGGCTCAGGTGCCTGTACAGCCGCTCGCTGAGAAACCTGCTCGTCGTGTTCGACACCTTGCCCTTGCCCATAGCTGGACATATCTCCAACACCATCCAGAAGAACAGAAACCTGTCGACGGGATTGATGGCCTCTTGGCCTCGCCTGAACCAACGCGCGGCCAGTCGAAATCGATCGCGGTCCTGCGCGGACAGCTCCTGAAGAGAAGCCAGATCACTCGCTATTCTGTCCGCGACGTCTTCAGGATCTTCGGCAGGCCGCGCGGTCACCCGCAGAGGGCCCTCCGGCATGAACACGTATTGCCCCGGTTTGTCGACCGTGCCTTCGTGCAACTTCTCGGAGATGAGTCCGGGGCAGCGTAGGTCAAAAATACAGGTCGCCTCGGCCACCCTCAAGGCAGCCACGCTTCGTGCTGTCGGCGCCGATGCGGGGTCCATGGCGCTCAGGCTGATTTGTATCAACACGTACGAGTTGCGGGGCAACTCACGATGCTGCTGCGCCGCGGTCATCCCCGCCGCAGACGGACGGTAGTGCAGCACTGGGACGGTAAAAGAGAACCGTATGGGACCCGGCAACAGCTTGATCTCAAAATCCGACGTGCTCGCGACGCACAGCTCCGACTCGGGCGCAGGCAAGTTCGCCCTGTATATGGCGAGGTATGTGACCGGGGGAAGGCCCATCGTCGGCGGTCGCACGCCTACGCCCCCGTCAGCCTCGCCCGGCCGCGCATGGTGGGGCCGCCGTTGCTCATCCGCTTGCTCCTCATCTGCACTCCAATCCCTGTCATTCCGAGCGGAGCGAGGAATCTGGTGGCGGGGAACTGAACCACCCCTCGCTCAGGTCTCGCCACTCAGGGTTCATCGACTCAATCAGAGCGATTCTCTTCGACCTCCGCCACGCTTTGATCTGCTTTTCCCGGGCTATGGCGGCCTGGATGTCGTCGGTTGCCTCGTAGTA
>Ga0111179_1037_pt1 | contig 12348 bp, 10 predicted proteins | sample DeeMarSWOR324_28_FD_80226 | JGI IMG/M metagenome (GOLD analysis project Ga0111179, IMG submission 80226) | Dehalococcoidia bacterium SM23_28_2
GACGCCGTCGGTCATGGCCATGTCGATGTACTGACCGTTACCCGTTCGCTCACGGGCGACGATGGCCGCCAGGATGGCGAAGGCAGCGTAGAGGCCGCCGCCGGCAAAGTCGGCGATGATGTTCATGGGGATGGCCGGCGGCGTATCCGGCCAGCCGATCATCCCCAGCGCGCCGCCGATGGCGATGTAGTTGATGTCGTGGCCCACCAGACCGGCGTAGGGCCCATCCTGGCCGTAGCCCGAAAGCGAACAATAGACGATGCGATGGTTGATGCCGCTCAACGTGTCGTAGTCGACCCCCAGGCGCTTCATCACGCCAGGACGGAAGCCTTCCAGCACCACATCCGCCGTCTCAGCCAGCCTGTAGAAGACCTGACGAGCAGCCTCATTCTTGAGGTCGAGGGCGATGCTGCGCTTGTTGCGCCTCAGGGCATCGAAGGCCATGGCCCGCTCGCTGACGTCGCGCTCCAGCAGGCGGCGAGCGGCCTGCTCGGCCGAGCGGCCGCCAGCGCCCGCTGGCTCCTCCACAAGCACGACATCAGCGCCCAGGTCGGCCAAGAGCATCGAGCAGTAAGGGCCGGGAGCCAGGCGAGACAGATCGAGGACGCGGATTCCCTCCAGGGCCAGCATGAGCAGCGCCTCCTGGTCAGACAAGAAAGATGGCCAAGATTCAGCCGCATGATGGCCCAGCCCCAGGACTGTGTCAAGCTCGCCGGCGGAGCCAGTCGGCCTTGCCTCCGGCGACGGTTTCCTGCTACCATATGGGCACGAATTGGGGCTGTAGTTCAGAGGGAGAACGTTTGTCTGGCAGACAAAAGGTCGGGGGTTCGAGTCCCCCCAGCTCCACCAAGCCGCGAATATGAAATCGGCCCCAGCGGGGCCGATTCCGTTTACAGGCCCTGGCATCTACTAACCGTCTGCCAGCCGACTCCTAAGACGGTTCGTAGTGACCTGCTAACGAGAGAAGCCCAGCACTAGTGAGTGAGAGCTTGATCTGCCTGCCGCACCCGCTCGCAGAGGGTTACCAACAGCTTCCGTTGCAGGCCGGGCACCGTCTCCAGCAAGAACACGAAATCTCGGCGATGAAGGACCAGCAGGTTCATGGGCGTCTCAGCGATGACCGTTGCGCTGCGGGGCTTGCCATCGATGACCGACATCTCCCCTACAACATCGCCGGGGCCGAGTTCAGCGATCGCCCTTCCATCCCCTTCCACTCGCGCCTTACCGTCGACTATGACAATCGCCTCCAGGCCCTGCGCTCCTTGCTTGGCCAAAACCGCCCCTTTGCGGAGGCGGACGCCGTCGGCGTGCCTGGCAACGGCGTTCAGCTGGCGCTGGCTAAGGCGACTAAACAGCGGTATCTTTCGCAGCAAGTCGAGCTTGTCCGAACGACGGCAATGAAACATCGCCCCCCCTATCTACCTCATACGAAAGTATGAAGAGTCTACAGCCGCTCAAGCTTTCTGTCAACATCTGCCGGCCCTGCCCGTGCGGGTGGTAGCGGACGCCACCGTGTGGCTTGTAGATGACCCGAAAACGCGGTATCGTATAGCAAGTACCGTAACTGGCGGACAAGAGGCCGGGAGCTCGAGTCTTCCAGCCTCGCCAATTCCTGGCTTACAGGGCAAAAGCGAAGAGCAGGAGCAGTAGGCGCCCCTTCCTCGCCAGAGAGCTGACGGAGGGTGCGAGTCAGCAACGGGGAACGCGCCGAACTCGCCTGGGAGCAGCGCCGGCGAAGGGTCAGTAGCCGGCGACGGGCAGCGCCCGTTACAGCGCGCCCGAGCGCCCCGACCTGTCGGGGAAGCAGGGTGGTACCGCGGAGAGGCCCTCCGTCCCTGTGGGCGGAGGGTTTTGGCTGTGCACAGACAATGCCTATCGACGATCAGTTAGCCATCGTCGGACGATTGGCCTTTGCCGCCGCTCTGGGGGCCTTCATCGGCCTGGAGCGAGAGCTGCGGGGCTATCCCGCCGGCGTGCGCACGGTAGCCCTGGTAGCCCTGGGCGCAGCCCTGTTCACCGACGTGGGCCAGCTTCTGAGCGAAGAAAACCGGGTGGCCGCCGGCATCGTCACCGGCATCGGCTTCCTGGGCGCCGGCGTCATCTTCCGCGAAGGCTACACAGTGAAGGGCATCACCACCGCGGCGACCATCTGGAGCGCCGCCGCCATCGGCATGGCCGTCGGCCGTGAGCTCTACCTGGTGGCCGGCCTGGGCGCAGTGCTGGTGTTCATCCTGCTGGAGGCCCGGCCGGTGGTGCGCAGGCTGGACCAACTAGCCAGAGGGCGCTTGCGTGAATTCATACCGCACGAGGACCCCGACCAGGAGAGGACAGACGATGACCGATAGCTACAACCCGTCGGAGATCGATAAGAAGTGGCAGAGGAAATGGGAAGAGGACGGCCTCTACGAGTCGCCGGACGACGACCCTCGCCCCAAGTGGTACTTCCTCACCATGCTCCCCTACACCTCCGGCGACCTGCACATCGGCCACTGGTACCCTATGGCCCCTTCCGATGTGGCCGCTCGCTACAAGCGAATGCAGGGCTACAACGTCCTTTTCCCCATGGGCTTCGACGCCTTCGGCCTGCCCGCCGAGAACGCCGCCATCAAGCAGCAGATCCACCCCTACAAGTGGACGATGGACAACATCCAGCGCATGCGCCAGCAACTGAAGTCGATGGGAGCGATGTTCGACTGGCGCCGCGAGGCGAGTAGCTGCGACCCCGAGTACTACCGCTGGACTCAATGGTGGTTCCTCAAGTTCTACGAGAAGGGGCTGGCCTATCGAGCCAAGGCCCCCGCCAACTGGTGCCCCTCTTGCCAGACGGTGCTGGCCAACGAGCAGGTGCTCCCCAGCGGCGACTGCGAGCGCTGCGGCACGCCTGTCAGCCGCCGCGACCTGGAGCAGTGGTTCTTCCGCATCACCAACTACGCCGACGAGCTCCTCGACCATAGCCAGATCCAGTGGCCGGAGCGAGTGGTTACCATGCAGAAGAACTGGATCGGCCGCAGCGAGGGGGTGGAGATCGCCTTTGGTCTGGACGTGCCCGGCGTGGAGGAGAAGGACATACGCGTCTTCACCACCCGCCCAGACACCGTCTACGGCGTTACCTTCATGGTTCTGGCTCCCGAACACCCCCTGGTGGAGAAGCTCACCACCCCCGACCGGCGGGCGGAGGTAGAGGCCTACGTCGAGCAGGCCCGCCGCCTCAGCGAGATCCAGCGCCTGTCCACCGAGAAGGAGAAGACAGGCGTCTTCACCGGCTCCTACTGCAAGAATCTCCTATCCGGCCAGGAAGTCGCCCTCTGGGTCGCCGACTACGCGCTGCTGACCTACGGCACCGGCATCGTCATGGGCGTGCCCGCCCACGACCACCGCGACCTCGACTTCGCCAAGAAGTACGGCCTGCCCATTATCACCGTCATCGCCCCGCCCGGCTGGCAGGGCGAGGAGCTCACGGAGGCCTACGTCGAGCAGGGCACGATGGTCAACTCCGGCCCCTTCGACGGTACCCCCAGCGATCAGGGCTACCACGCGGTTGCTGATTATGTCGAGTCCAAGGGCTGGGGCGGCCGCAAAGTGGGCTACCGCCTGCGCGACTGGCTGATCTCCCGCCAGCGCTACTGGGGCTGCCCCATACCCATCGTCTACTGCGATCGCTGTGGCACCGTCCCCGTGCCGGAAGAGGATCTGCCCGTCCTCCTGCCCGAGGACGCCGAGTTCAAGCCCACCGGCGAGTCCCCTCTCGCCAGCCATCAGGGGTTCGTGAACACTACCTGCCCCCGCTGCCAGGGGCCCGCCCGGCGGGAGACGGACACCATGGACACCTTCATGGACTCCAACTGGTACTTCATCCGCTACCTCAGCCCCCACTACGATGAGGGACCGGTGGACCCCGCCCTGGCCAAGAAGTGGCTACCCGTCGACCAGTACACCGGCGGCGCCGAGCACGCCGTCATGCACCTGCTGTACGCCCGCTTCTTCTGGAAGGTTGCCCGCGACCTGGGGATGCTGCCGGGAGACGAGCCCTTCCTGCGGCTGTTCAACCAGGGGCACATCGCCGTCGAGCGGGCCAAGATGAGCAAATCGCGGGGCAATGTCATCACCCCCGACGAGTACGTAGATCGCCTAGGGGCCGATACGGTGCGCTGCTACCTGATGTTCATGGGCCCCTGGGAGCACGGCGGCGAGTGGGACGATTCGGGCATCTTCGGCATCCACCGCTGGCTGAACCGCGTCTGGGGCCTGATCCTGGGCGGCGCCCCCACTGACGGCGCCGACGCCGAAGCCGCCCACCAGCTTCGCCACGTCACCCACAAGACCATCCGGCGGGTGACCGAGGACATGGAGCGCTTCCGCTTCAACACCATGCTCGCCGCCCTCATGGAGTTCTCCAACTCTCTGGCCAAGGCCAGGGAGTCGGGCGCGGTGGACGCCGGCGCCTGGCAGGAGGCCGTGGAGACGCTCCTGCTCCTGATGGCACCCTCAGCGCCCCATCTCAGCGAGGAGCTGTGGGCCCGCCTGGGCAAGCCCTATAGCATCCACCAGCAGCCCTGGCCGAAGTGGGACGAGGAGCTGGCCAAAGAGGAAGAGATAACCCTGGTGGTGCAGGTAAACGGCAAGGTGCGCGACCGCCTGCAGGTACCGGCGGACATCGACGAGGAGCGGGCCAAAGAGCTGGCCCTGGCCAGCCAGCGCGTCCAGGCTCACATCGAAGGCAAGCAGATCCAGCGGGTCATCTACGTGCCAGGCAAGCTGGTGAACGTGGTGGTGCGCTAGGACGCAGTGGAAGCCCCTGCAAGGCTTACCTCAGCGCGAGGTCCCAGAGGGCGCCGCCGCCCAGCCCGTAGAACGGCACCCAAATGATGCCGAAGAGGGCGGCCGACAGCACTACACAAACGTAGCCGCTGGCCCCGCGAAAGCCCAGCAGCCGCCACACCGGGGCGCCAGCACCGCCGATGAGGGCTGCTGCCGCCAGCACCCCCAGAGGGCGAGACGCCCTAGCCGCTCTCATGACAAGTCGCGCGAGCAGCGAAGGTTCCGCACGACTCGAGGTTGCAGCCTCGCTCCCTTCAGCCCTGCGCCTCGGCCAAATCTGCCTCCACCACCGGATGACAAACGGGTGAACAATGGGCAATGCCAGGTCATAGATCGCTAGACTGGCCAGACCCACCGCGGCCCAGCCCAGGCAAAAGACCATATAGCCTGGCCACAGGCCGAGTGTATCGACGACGAACACAATGGAAGCAACGAGAAGGGCTTCCCCCCACACCAGCATGACCACGCCCATGGCGCCCACGCCGACCGCGCCCAAGCCGCCCACGGCGGCCAGCCGCAACCTGTCGGCCCGCGCGGACTCCGTATCGGCGGCTACCTCCTTCAGTGGCCCCGCCCTTCCATGGTCTCGATGCCCTTGCGGACGGCGTTGAGGAAATTGTTGAGCTGCGTCTCTAGTCGACGCATCGTCTGCAACGTGTAGAGGTCGGCCTCCTCCATCTGCTGCTCAGCGCTCTTCTGGGCCTCATCCAGGCGCTCCCTGGCCTGCATTTCCGCTTCCTGCACCAGGGCCTGAGCCCTGTCCTCCCCCTCGCGGACGATCTGCTGCGCCCGCTCCTCGGCCGCCTTCACCACCGCCTCGTCCTTCAAGCGCTCCTCCAGCTCTGCCTGCGCCCTGGCGATAATGCGGCCAGCTTCCTCCTGAGCCTCGGCCAGCACTTCCTCCTGCTTCTGGAGGACCTCCCGCGCCTCGCGGATGCTGGCGGGCATCGCCACCCGCATGCGGTCGATAAGGTCGAGCAGGCGCTGGCGATGCACCACTACGCCGCTGCCCATAGGCACCTGCAGGCCTCGGGCTACCAGTTCCTCCAGGCGGTCGATGAGATAGAGGATATCCAGGGACTCGTCAGCCAAAGGATCCCCCTAGCAGTTAAACTTGCGACGAAGGGCTTCAGCCACGTGTGGCGGCACCAGATCGCTCGCGTCGTAGCCCAGGTTGGCCACCTCCCGAATCCGGCGACCGCTGACGAACAGGTGCTCCAGGCTGGCCATCAGGTAGACCGACTCGATCTCCGGCGCCATCTTCTTGTTCATCAGGGCCATGTCGAACTCCGCCTCGAAATCGGTAAAGGCGCGGATGCCCCGCACCAGCACGTTGGCCTTCTCCTCGCGGGCAAAGGCCACCACCAGGCCGCTAAACGACTTGACGATCACGTTAGGCAGGTTCTTCACCGCCTCCTCGAACATCATTACCCGTTCTTCGATGGGGAAAACAGCATCGGGCATATCATACACTGCTACCACCAACTGCTCGAACATGGCGGCGGCCCGCTGGGTGATGTCCAGATGCCCGTTAGTGACAGGATCGAAGCGACCGGGATACACAGCGACAGCCAACTGCTCCTCCTATCGGTAAATAGACACGCCAGTATCTCCGTGGCGCTTGCGGCTTACCAGCACAAAGGGCCCCCACTGGTCAGCAGGCAGGCGACGCCAGGAGTGCTCTAAGACCAGCGTGCTCCCCCGCCCGACCAGGGATGATTCCGCCAGGCGGGCGACCACCGGCGCAGCACCCCCCTCCTCATAGGGCGGATCCACAAGCACCAGGTCGTAGGGGCCTTCCAGACGATCCAGAGCCTTCTCCACAGACATGCACTGCACTCGCGCCCGTTCCTGGAAGCCAGTCAGGGTCAGGTTCTCCCGTATTATGGCACAGGCGGCGCGATCTTGCTCGACGAAGTCGCACCAGTGGGCGCCACGACTGAGCGCCTCGATGCCCAGAGCACCGCTCCCCGCGTAAAGATCGAGAACACGGGTGCAATCGGCGCCTGCCGATGCCAGTATGTCGAAGATGGCCCCCCGCACCAGGTCGGAGGTCGGGCGGAGATGACGCGCGGCTGGCCTCCTGAGTCGCAACCCTTTGGCCTCGCCAGCGATTACACGCATGATTCCTCTCCGCTATCAACCGCCGGTGATAGGCGTTCCCCCTTCAGGCGCGGGCGTTTCCGTCTCCCCAGCCGTGGGTGTCTCCGTCTCCTCAGCTGTGGGCGTCTCCGTCTCCTCAGCCGTGGGCGTCTCCGTTTCCTCGACCGTGGGCGTCTCCGTCTCTTCAGCTACGGGCGTCTCCGTCTCTTCAGCTACGGGCGTCTCCGTCTCCTCAGCCACGGGCGTCTCCGTTTCCTCGACCGTGGGCGTCTCCGTCTCCTCAGCCGTGGGCGTCTCCGTCTCCTCAGCTACGGGTGTCTCCGTTTCCTCTGGCACAGGCGTGATCTCCTCCGGCGTCGGGGTCGGCGTGGCACTGGCCTGCACCTCCAGGGTGAGGCGGCGGCCTATGCGGGCAACGCCATCGCTGACGATGAGGGAGATCTCGTACGTTCCTCCTTCGTCCGGCGGTATCCAGGTAGCAGCGCCACCAGTGCCAGGAGCCTCTATCGTGCCACCACTGGCCGTCCACTCCGGCCGCAGATTCTCGTCATTGGGCCTCTCCAGGTATGCGAGGCCACCCTTAACCAGCGAGTCCACAGCGGCCCAGATGTCAGCCCCGCCAGACCCCTCCGACACATCCTCGATGGCGATGCCGCCCAGACGGAAGGCCTGGACCAGCTCCAGCTTGAACCCGACGCTGAAGACGTTCTCCACCCACACAGTGCGTGTCTCCTCCTCCGTGCGATAGGAGAAAGTGACGGTGGCGCTATCATCATCCCACTTGATACCCGAGCCGCCCGTTGTGCGGTGAATGTTGTCGCCGTTAATGACCACCTGGCGCCCGCCCACAATTTCCTGCGAATCATCCGGGCCTGGCACCACCGTCATCACATTGGCGATACCCATCGCCTGGAAAAAGGTCAACGCCTGCACCCCCTCCGTGCTCTTCTCGTGGCTGAAGGGGCTGATCACCAGAAAGACTTTGCCCGGCTCGATGATGCTGGTGGCGTAGCGCAGGACCTGGAACATGCGGTTGCGGTACAGCGACTGATCGTCCTCGGGGAGGATCTTGACGTAGTCGGCCGCCTTGCCCAACTGCTCCCAGTCGTAGGCGCCGGTGGCAACGTTGCCGTCGCTCACGCTCGGCATAGGGAGCGTGACACTCAGCTTGCGACCCGTCTTGTGCAACTCCTGAGCCAGATTGGCGATGAACTGGCTGAACTCGCTGCTCACCGAGGCATCCACCTGCCGATAGTCGATATCGATCCCCGGAAAGTCGCCGTTATCGGCCAGAGAGACGATGCCCTCGATGTGGCTGGCGGTGAGGCTAGAGTCGTCCAGGATGGTATTGACCGCACTGGCGGCGTCGCCGTCCAGGGCAGCGATGGTCGGGTAGACGTCGAACGCTTGATCGGTGGCCAGGCTGGTAGCCGTGCCGACGATGGACCCGTCGGAGGTAGGGGCGTAATCCGCGGGACTGACAATGCTCAGCAAGCCCTCCGCCGCTGGGTCAATGTTGCTGCCGCTGGGCAGAGAGCCCAGGGCCAAATAGGTGGCCGCTGCCAGCCGCAGCACCGTCAGATTATCGGGGATCTCCTCAAGTTCGGCCTCAGCGGCCCCGCCGTCGTTGGCAAGAGTGGCCGCTGCCAGCCGCACCCAAGTGTCATCGCGATGGGTGTAGAAGGCAAGGTTGGAGGGGTCCTGGGTAGGCCTGTCAAGGCTGATAGTGGTCAGACGGCAGCCCTGCTCCTCAGCGCCTGCAGGAACATTCAACTCATACAGGGGGCTAAGGGCTACCAGTCCCTCCGGCAGATCTGGCACCTGGTCGGCGCGCTTGGCGGTGATGCCGCAGCCGACATCGCTGATCTGGCCAGGGCCCTCATCGCCATCTCCCCCCAGAAGGGACACAGGCGGCAGAAAGAGGATGAGAATGAGGATGGCCAGAAAGATAATGGTCCCGCCAATGATCAGGGGCGCCGGGTCCCGCTCGAAGCGAGAACCGAAGAGGCGATCGAAGGGCCCCTCTCCCCTGGGGAACTCTCTTCCTCTGCCAGGCGGTGGACGACGATTCATGGCCAACTACTGCCTTTCTTCACCCTCCATCTCGGCGACCGCCAGCCCAACCTAGAGCCGCTGCGGCCGCTGGATGGGGGTCACGTCCAGGGTCAACTCCTCTCCATCTCGGCTGACGACGACGAGAACAGTTTCATCGGGCTGCAAGCGCATCAGCACGTTCAGGAAGGGGACATCGGTCGTGATTTCATGTTCTCCCATGACCAGGATTATGTCGCCTACCTCAATGCCGGCCTTATCCGCCGGCGTATCATCTCCCACACTAGAGATCCAGGCCCCTCGCTGCTCTGTCAAGCCCCGAGCGGCGGCTACCTCCGGGCTCAGGTCTATGTGAGACACCCCCAGGTAAGCACGAGTCACCCTCCCCTCCTCGATGATCTCTCCCGCCACCTGCTGTATGGTCTTGCTGGAGATGGCGAAGGCGACACCTTCTACTTCCCGCCCATTGTCAAAGCGCACCACCGAGGTGGGCATTCCCACCATCTGGCCGAGAACGTTGATGAGCGCTCCGCCGCTGTTGCCAGGGTTGACAGCAGCGTCGGTCTGGATCAGGTCCTCCATAAAGATACCATCCCGCTGCCAACGGCGCCCCACCCCGCTCGCCACGCCCACAGTGACGCTGCTGCGGAAGTCATGCAGGGAGTTACCCAGAGCAATAACCCTCTGGCCAGGCACCACAGCCTCGGAATTCCCCAAAGGCAGAGGTACAAGCCCCCCTTCGGGGATTTTGAGCACCGCCACGTCGGTAAAAGGCCAATCGTGGCCCAAAAGAGTGGCCTCACGCTCCTCGCCATCGTAGAGAGTGACCGTGATCCTGACGGCGTCGCCGACTACGTGCTCGTTAGTGACGATGTAGCCTCGCTCGTCGATAATGACGCCCGAGCCCAGGGAGGTCGGTTGCCCATCCTCCCCCGGCAGCAGCACCCCTTCCTCACTGACGATGGCCACTACGCTGGGCAACGCCTTCTCCACCGCCTCAGTGATGGCTGACTCCTCGCTGAGGGTAACCACGCCGGTGTCTCCAACGGGCGTAGCGACGGGAGCAGTCACCTCCTCTTCGTCCTCGGATACCAAACGGGCGGTCAGGGCTCCGGCCACGCCACCGGCTATGCCGCCCACTATCAGCGACAAAACCAGAAGCGGGATCACCCAACGCCATGGTGACCGCCTCACTTCCGCACCCGGCCCTGATTCGGCAGAGAGCGACACGTCAAAGGAATTCTATCACAGCCCCTCAAACAAGCAAAATGGGAAACCCGCTGCCGGTCCTTTGATTCATCCAAGCAGGATGAGGCGATGGATACAATGCGTCCTAGCTGCGCTCTTGAACGAGTACACTCGTCTTTACAAGATATCGATCAGGTCTTATAATAGCAATGCTGGCCAGAGTGGCTGAGGGTGTCGAAAGCTCTCAGTCTCTTTTTTCATGGTTATCCGAGGTGAAAGGCTATGACGGAAAAGCCTGTTCCCCTAACCAAAGAAGGCATGGCCAAGCTCCAGGAGGAACTGGACTTCTTGGTTACCGTCCGGCGACCTCAAATAGCTCGCCGCATCCAGGAAGCCAAGGAGCTTACCAGTGCCCAAAACAACGCCGAGTTCGACGATGCCAAGAATGAGCAAGCCTTTGTGGAAGGCCGCATTCTCACCCTGGAGCGAATCATCCAGAACGCCGCCCTCATCGATGAAGAGGAAGCCCATCACTCCAGCCGAGTGCGGCTTGGCTCGAACGTGACCGTGGTCACCCAGGATGGCCGCGAGAAGCAGTACACCATCGTTGGCAGCGCCGAGGCCAGCCCCGCTCAGGGTCGTATCAGCAACGAGTCTCCGGTGGGCAAGGCCCTCCTGAACAAGCGGGTGGGCGACGAAGTCAAGGCAACCGTACCGGCAGGCACCATTCGTCTCACGATCATCGCCATCAACTAGAGACCACAGTGATAGCAACGCCAGGCGGGAGGCCAGTCAACAGATGGGCCGCCCGCCTAGTTTGTACCAGGGGTACACCAGCCTCTGGCCGATATCTTTCGACTCAATCGGGAAAGAAGCGTTGAGCGAACGAGGCCAGGAACTTATCAAGCAGCGGCAGGCCAAGCTGGAGCGCCTGCGCGCCGGCGGCTTCGACCCCTATCCCGCCCGCTATCAGCGCACCCACACAGCCGAGGAGGCAGCGCAGGCGCTTCAGGCGCTGGAAAAGCGAGGCGCCAGCCCCGAGGAAGCGGACGAGGTCAGCCTGGCGGGGCGGGTCACCGCCATTCGCCTCATGGGCAAGCGCGCCTTCATCGACCTGCGCGATGGCACAGGCAAGATCCAGGCCGACCTCCGCCAGGACACCCTGGGCGACGAAAGCTACGAGATGTTCGTGGATCTGGTAGACATCGGCGATTTCGTGGGCGTGAGCGGCACACTCTTCCGCACTCGCAGCGGCGAGATCACCGTCCAAGTCCACCAGTACGCCTTCCTGGCCAAGGCCCTGCGTCCGCTTCCCGAGAAGTGGCACGGCGTCCAAGACGTGGAGGTGCGCTATCGCCAGCGCTACCTTGACCTCATTGCCAACGCCCCTGTGCGCGACATTTTCCGCCTGCGCAGCCGCGTCGTCGCCGCCATCCGCCGCTTCCTGGACGAGCGCGGCTTCCTGGAGGTGGAGACGCCTGTGCTCCAGCCCTCGGCCGGAGGCGCCGCCGCCAAGCCCTTCGTCACCCATCACCACGCCCTCGACCGCGACCTCTACCTGCGCATTGCCACCGAGCTGCACCTCAAGCGCCTGATCATCGGCGGCCTCGACAGGGTATATGAGATCGGGCCTGTCTTCCGCAACGAAGGCGTCTCCACCAAGCACAACCCGGAGTACACCCTCCTGGAGTGCTATCAGGCCTATGCCGACTATCAGGACATCATGAAGCTGGTGGAGGAGATGGTGGCCTACGCGGCCCAGCAGGCCCTGGGCAGCCTGAAGGTGCCCTACGGCGACACGGTGCTGGACCTCACGCCTCCCTGGCGACGCCTCACCCTCCGACAGGCCATCGAAGAGCGCACGGGCATCGACTTCCAGGCCCACGCCGACGCCGACTCGCTCCGGCAGGCGATGGCCGGGCTGGGGCAGCGGGGTCTGCCGTTCGAAGCGCTAGTGCGGGGCCTCGAGGTTCCTACCACCGCCGGCCGTGGCAAGCTAATCGATGAGCTGCTATCGACCTTTGTCGAGCCGCAGCTCATGCAGCCCACTTTTCTCCTCGACTACCCGCTGGAGCTATCGCCTCTGGCCAAGCGCAAGCCCGACGATCCGAACCTGGTGGAGCGCTTCGAGGGCTTCCTGGCCGGCCGCGAGATCGCCAACGCCTTCAGCGAGCTCAACGACCCCCA
>Ga0111179_1047_pt1 | contig 12270 bp, 11 predicted proteins | sample DeeMarSWOR324_28_FD_80226 | JGI IMG/M metagenome (GOLD analysis project Ga0111179, IMG submission 80226) | Dehalococcoidia bacterium SM23_28_2
GTGCGCTCCCAATCCTGGCCAGCGGAGATCGCTCCACCGCTGCAGTCTCCGCGACCATCCACGGGGTAACGTCGTCGCATTCCAAGCCCGCTCGTGCCGCCTCCCGTAGCAAACGACCGCGGGTCAGCGGAAAGACATCATAGCGTTCTGCCCGCCCCAGCAGCTGCACATAGGCATCCGCCAGCCCACGCGGGAGGCAGGACAGAAACGGAAGCTTGTAATGTGGTTCAACAACCGCCAAACGGTTCGGCGTCGCCACGTAGGCCAATCCCCCAGGCGCCAACACCCGGCGCACCTCGCGGAGGTGGGTTGCCGCGTCGACAACGTGTTCGATCACCTGGTTACTCACAACGATGGAGAAGGTTTCGGAGGGGAACGGCAAGGTCTCAGCCCGCCCTAAAACGAAATCGAACCCCGACGTCGCCCGATAGTCAGCCATGTCGAGCGCTATCACATCCCAACCAAGTTGGTGAAGGTGCTCAGCCACGAACCCGGCCCCACACCCCACGTCTAGGGCCAACCTGCCGGAAACGCCCGGAGCCAGCCTGTCAAGGATGCGAGAGATCTTCCTCGCCTTTCGCATCCGAACCTGGGGCTCACTGTTCACATGAGAACTCGGCGCCACCCGCGCTTCTGCCTTCAGCATCATCCTCACCTTTTCCACAGCTCCCCGAAGGGACCTAGAATCAACATGAGTGCCCCGAAACGCGGCCTACGGCGGTTCACAGTAAGACTCGCCATTCGCCGGCCCCAGCCCATCGCGCCAAGCTCCCGGGTAAGCCCAAAGCTCGCACTGCGGCACAGTACAGGATCCCGATACCGATTCCGATTGCAGCCAGTCCTGATTCACCTTGTAGAGCGTGAACGAATCGCCATCGTGGACCTCGGTGAAGCCTGCGGATTGTGGCAGGCAGATGTAGTGGCGCGGCGGCTGGCCGGTTGCAGTGAATGCCCAATAGTTGAAGTCGCGCTCCCAGCGGTGAATGTTCTTCTGGAAGAGAACCCAGCCGATGTCTCGATCGGCAAAGAGCTCGCGTACTCTTTCCTCATCCTGCCAGAGTATGTAATCAAGGTACTCGTCTTCAGAAAAGAACAAGAAGGTGTAGACCTGGTTGTCCGGCAGCAGCGCCTGCAGATACGAGGCGCGCGCCATCAAAGCTCGGTCATCGTCAATCTTGCTTGCCACACTTTCGAGTTCCCCGTAGAGCGGCGAGGCGCGTGCCGCCCTGACGTCGTCCAGATGCGTCGAGATGGCCGTCGAAGCAGTGACCACAGCTAGGAGAGCGATGACCGATGTGGCCAGGACGACTAGATAACGCCGCGCCTCGTTCCAGCAACTGCACCGCTAGGGCAAGTCCCGCACCGGCCATCAACGCGATTGCTGGGACCGCTATATACACGTAACGCGAAAAAGGCGCTGGCTGCGTGACGATGTGAGGAACGAGCGTCGCGACCATAGCTGCCGCGATCATTGCCGACACGCGGGAGCCATGCACTTTGGCGATGACCAGCAATCCCACCCCCGCCAGCAGCCACAGCCAGATAGGAGCGGCAGCCAGCAGCATGTCCGGGAGAGCCTGAGTGGCATATCCAGGCACGTCGTAGTCCGGCCTTCGATAGAACGAGTGCAGGCCGTCCCAGTATTCGACCAACAGGAAGTTGTACGGATAGTAGAAGGCGTGACGGACGCCGGCGACGGCAATGTGCCAGATCGCGAAGGGCAATGGCAAACGCGGTGGAGTGCCGTGGATTACGACAGGCGGATGCGATCAAGAACAGCCCAGAGTAGCCGAAGAACACGAACGGCTGATAAGCTGGAAGGTTGGACGATCGCTGCCAGTACTCGGGCGAGGAGAGCAGAAACAGCCCGGCGATGGCTCCTGCCCATGGCAGGCCGGTGATGCGCCAGGCGATGACGGCTACCAGGGCGAGCAGCAAAGCGCCAAACAGCGCCGGCACGACGGTAGCAAACCCAGGATGACCGATGACGAAGAACGGAGCGTAGATTACCACCTGAATAGGGGGAGCCAGTATCTCAACCCATTGGGGGTTACCATCAACTGCAGCTCTCGCGGTCGACAGGAGGGTTCCAGTGACAGCACTGGTGGGGGGCCGCATCGTGCCCAACAGGAGGCCGATGGCCGCCATGCCCGCCAGGCCGCCCATGAGCACTACCCCTAGCGAAGAGAAGATGGCCGCTTCAAGGTCACCACGCGTCCTCGCCGTCCGCTCGGCGGGGGAGCGCATGGCCACAGAGCGTAGGGGCACGCGGGCGCCTCCCGCAACGCTCGCGCTCAGAGTGATGTCCTCCGCCGGCCTTCCGGCCCAATCATTCGGGCGTCGCACAGTGCCTTGCTCCTTGTGGACTCAAGGGTTTTCTGTATCAAATGGACGCCATCGATGCGCCGATGTTACAGATAGGTGTATCCCCTCCGCCGCGCAGACTTCCGCCTCTGGCAGCACGTACACCCTATCGTGCACCTTAACCAACTCCGGGTTTTCCAGGCTTCTCATGCTGTAGACCATGCTCACGCCGTGCTCCCGGAGCCAGTCGGCGTCGGGCACGCCGTCAGCGAGCACGTCTTTCGCTTCGGCCACTTCGGTGGGCCGCACGGGAGCAGCCGTTGCGGGAATCGCCGCATAGGCGTGCCTGCCGGTGACGGCCGCAAAAGCCCGGCCGAATTGGGGGTCGGTTAGGGCGCGCTCGTAGCCTGAGCAGAGATTGTTGTCTATCCACAGGAAGTCCTCATACTGGATGTCATTGATGCGGTGGTAATAGCGCTCCTCGTAGCGACTCTGAAGGTTCAGTGCAACCGACGGCAGCATGACGGCGGCAAGCACCAGCCCTGCGGCGGCAAATGACGCTCCGTTCGCCCATGTAGGGCTGAGCCGTGCAGAAAGCCATCTGCGTATCCGCGATGTCGCCAGGGCGGCGATCAACAGGAGCAATAGCGACAGATAGAGGATGCTGCGGGAGTAGAGAGCGGCGTTTCCCACCGCGAACTGGTAGTGCAGAAAGGCGTAGGTGGACACGAGAACCGTTGTCACCAGTAGTGCGCGGTCGGTGCGTCTGCCGCTCACGGCAAGCAGTGCCAGGCCGAGGACGAAGAGCGGATAGGGGATATAGCCGAGCCGGGCGATCATGTCCCCGGGGGCAACGAGCAACTCCTGAGGAAGCGGCTCGCCGGCTGCTTCTCCCACCAGCCAGCCGTTGTAGGCGAGGATCGGGAGTGAGGAGAGGGCGATAGCCATCAGCACCATGCTCAGGTGAATCAATGCCCGCCGCCCAATAGGGCGTCGGGTCAGGACACGACGGAGCGTCTGGAAGAGGCCGTAGACGGCGATGATGACACCGGCAAACAGAGCCGTGGGGGCATGGGCGATGAACAGGAAGGAGAGGATCAGCAGCAGGAGCACCGGCAGCCCTTTGGAGGACCAGAAAGTGCTCATCAAGAACAGGATCAGGGGCACAAAGAACAGCCCAAGGGCCACGGGGACGACGAAGGCCGGGCCGAGGAAGCGCACTGTGGTAGGAACGAAGGAGGCGAAGAGGGCAGCCTCGAGGCCGAAGCCGCGTCGGTTCCCGAATATGTAAGCGCTGAAGGCCGCCAGGGCGAAGACGGCGGACGGAAGATACCAGAATATGTCCAGCCAGGGGAGGTCTGTCAGGAGCTGGAACTCTGCAAGGAAAAGGTGGTAGCCGACCTCAAAATGGGGGGAAGACCTGGTCTCCTCCGTGATCGGGTCGGCTCTGTCCTCTCCTGTGACCGGGTCGAAGAAGGGGATCGTTCCCTCCGCGACGATGGTGCGCGCCTCTGCGAAGTGGGTCCACTCGTCTGTGTGTAGGGGGTAGGGGTAGTCAAGGCGGGGGATCAAGCTGGTGTAGAAGGCGAACCCCATGATCATCCCCAGAGCCAGGAGTCTGGCCACGCTCGCAGCCGAAATCGGCCTCCGGAGGCACTTTGGCATGCCAATGCTTGCCATCGAGAGGGCCCGCAGCCGAAACGAGGTCCGCCAAAGGGCAGCCAGCGTCCCTGTGAGGGTCAGAGCGAGGATGAGGATAAGGGTGGTCCTGACATCGATGGCAATGCCCAGGGGGAGGTTTAGCAGGAACAGGCCGAGGGGCACGAGCGCGATGCTCAGGATGGCGCTAACGCCTAGCCTCTCCAATATGGAAAGCCTGTCGCGGGCTAGGAGCGCGTAGCTCCAGGGCAGGCCCGGGACAAGGAAGACTAGCGAGACGCCCGCGGCGATCCGCAGAGGGACAAGAATGGCTTCCAAGGCTGCAACTCCAGCTATATGACGTAATTGATATAGCGATGTTACAGGGGTTGCGAGAGTTGTTGTGGAAGCCAGCCAGGTTTCTTCAATGGGACGTTATATCAAGAACGCTCACGGCTGCATGTAACATCCGAACATCAATGGCGTCAATTGATAGTGAGATAGTGAAAACCATGAAGGAGCCGTGAAGGGAGGTGGTCGCCCTAGAAACGGACGACTTTATTGTTTAGTGCTCCGGCCGATGGGGGAAGCAACAAACGGCTAGGTCTTGAGTAGCGTCTACCTCAAACCGTAAGGGACCCAAAGGAGGAAGGCTGAATGCGTGGTAGACTGGCAAGGCTGTTCCGCAGCCTGCACAAGAAAGAGGAAGGCATCACGGGGCTGGAGACGGCGATTATCCTGATCGCGTTCGTGATCGTGGCCTCGGTGTTTGCATTCGTAGTGCTGAGCACGGGTCTGTTCAGCTCTGAGCGAGGTAAGGAGGCCGTCTTCGCCGGACTGGAGAAGGCCCGTGGCAACCTGGAGGTCCGGGGCGCCCTCACGGTTACCGACACGGACACCAACGGGACGATCGACAGCTCGGACCAGATCGATTTCAACGTGGCCCTCGCCGCCGGCGGTTTCCCCATTAGCCTGGATCCTACGGCCTACACCAACACGGTGGTCGTCAACTACATCGACCAGCAGGTCCGCGTGCCCGACGTCAGCTATACGGTGACCTGGATCCTGGACGACGGCGATGACCTGTTGGAGGTCGGCGAGTTGGCCCAGGCCACGGTGAGTCCCCCCGCTGGCGCCTCGCTCGTTGAGAACGAGATCTTCACTCTGGAGGTAGTTCCGCCTTCGGGTGGCACGCTGTTGATCATGCGGACGATGCCTCCGTCGATCGACGACGTAATGGACCTCCACTAGACCTTTCAGTGGGTGCTCCGGGGTTTGAACACGCTCCCCGGGGCACTGCCGAAGGGAAGGGGTTGAGCTCACATGGAGCTGAGCACCAAGGTCAAAGAACTGGAGGACGAGCTTAAAGTCCTGAAGGCGGAGATCCGCAACGTCCTTCTGGACATCCGGGAGGTCATCCTGGACGGGTCCAATCCCTTGGCCGATCAACAGGAACCCGCCTACCTGCGCATGGATCTGACCACCACCGCGCGAACCATGGCCGCCGAGGAGGCTGCCCGGGCGGCCCGCGATGCGCTAGAGCAGGCGAAGGGCCAACAGGACACGGAGGACAAGGCGGAAGAGCCGAAGGCAGAGGAGGCGCGGGAGGAGGAAAAGGCCGAAGAGGAGACAGAGGACGAGCCCGAAGAGTCCGAGGTGGAAGAGGCGCCGGAGCAGGTAGAAGGCGAAGAGGATACGGAGGGCGAGGCGGAAGAGCCTGAGGCGGAGGAGACGCCAGAGGAGATCGAGGGCGAGGAGGACAAGCTCGGAGAGCCGGAGGCCAGCGACGAAGCTGGCGAGCCGCCTCCCAACGGCAAGGCCTTTCGCAGGGCCAGGACACGCCCGGAGGCCCTCCTTGAGGGCATGCAGATACCGCCCGCGTACTTCGCCTCTCTGCTGCCCACGGGCGCCGCCAGCGGCCTCGCAGCCTGGGCGACTGAGGCCATGGCTACCATCGGGCCGCAGGACCTGGAGCGAGTGATCACCATACACCGCCTCTGGGGCTCTCTCCCTCCCAACATCAGCTACGCCCTGGCCCACCTGCAGCGACTCATTCGCTCGTCCCGAGAACGAGAGCCGGCCTGGCTGAAAGTCATGCAGGACATGGAGAAACTGGCCTCCTCGTCTTGACGAAGGGGCGGTCGGGCTGACTTGAGGCGGAGGTAGACCGTGGATAAGGTCATTGCCTCCATGCTGCTCATCATCGCGTCGATCGTGGCCACGGTGGTGGTGGTCAACGCGGTGCTTCCTGCTATCCAGCGCACCAGCAGCGACATCGCGACCGCCAGCGACGTGGTGGGCACTCGGCTGCGCAGTGACGTCAGGATCGTGGAGACCGCGGGGGTCGTGGGCGAGGACTACGTTCAGATATGGGCTAAGAACGTGGGCGCCTCCACTATCCCCTCTCTGGAGAAGATCGACGTCTTCTTCGGCGAGACGGATGACTTCGAGCGCATCGGCTACGATTCGGAGGACACCTGTCCCAACCCTTCGCCGCCGCCTCGCAGCGAGAACTGCTGGCAGTATGCCCTGGAGAACGACGAAGAGTGGGCTCCCTACGCCACTCTGCGGATCACTGTCTATCTGACCTATGACCTTGAGACGGATAAGGACTATGTGAGCACCATCGTCCTGCCCAACGGCCTTATCGCCAGCAAGGTGTTCACACTGTAGGTGAAGCTATGGAGCACGCCATCCCAGCGCTGGTTCTCGCCGCCCTCATCGTGGTCGGCGGCGTGATGCTGGCCGGCGTCACCAACAGTTCGATAGACAGCGTGGGCCAGTCCTGGCGCGATATGGAGGCTCTCTCCGAGGAGCGCCTGGGCACCGATCTGACGGTGGTCTCCACCAATGTGACCGGCGGCGGTGCCGACTTGACCGTGGTGTTGGGAAACGAGGGGCGCACCGCCATCCAAGAGCCGTCTCTTATGGATCAGATCATCAACTATGAAGGAACCGACGATGAGCGCTACGTGGTCTGGCTGCCCTACACCGACGACAACCCGCCCGGGGACAACCAATGGACGGTCGACAGCATCTCCGGGGACTACCGCAACCCCGGCGTCTTTGACAGCGGCGAGGAGATGACCATTAAGGTTCACCTTAATCCCGCTATCAAGGACGGCCCCAGCCGGTGGCTGGTATTCGCCACGGAGTTGGGTATCGCCTACACCATCTACTTCTGAGGAAAGACAGGTAATGGAAGCACAAGAGGACGCCGAGAAGACACTCCAGCAGGAAGAGCCGGCCGCTCCGGTCAAGGAACCGGAGGTGGAGTCCGCCCCGGTCGAAAAGCCGGAAGGTAAACCGGGGGGGCTGGAATTCCTTTCAGCCGAAGAGCCGGGGGAAGAGCCACAGGAGGAGTCGGAAGAGGAAGAGGAGGAGCAGAGGCAGCGGCTGATCAGCGTAGGGGTGATGGACATCGACAAGCGACTGGGCGGCGGTCTGCCCCCGAGCAGCCTCACTCTGGTGGAGGGGGACCCAGATGCCGGCAAGAGCATTGTCGTCCAGCAGCTCACATACGGCGCCCTCAAGGAGGGGTTCAACGCCTCGCTCTTCTTGTCCGAATCCAACTCTCGCGCATTCCTGGAGCAAATGGACGGTCTGGGCATGTCCAGCCTTGACTACTATCTAGTAGGCCGCCTGGCCCTGTATCAGGGGAATCTTCGGGTGAGCAAAGAGGCGGCGGACAACATCCTGCGGCGGCTGCTCCGCCACATCGAGGCCTCTGACAAGCGTGACCTCTTCATTGTGGACTCCATCACGCCTCTCCTCTTCCAGTTCGATGAGCACTACGTCCTATCCTTCCTGGCCAACTGCAAGGAGTTGTCGGAGCTAGGCCGAACGATCATCGTCACTCTCCACTCCTACGCCATCGGCGAGGCCCTCCGCTTCAGGGCTGGCTCCATCGTCGACGCCCACCTGCGCCTGCGCATAGAGGAGCTGGGGAAGCAGTTGGTACGCACCCTGGAGGTGTCTAAGATAAGGGGAGCGGCGAAAACGGCGGACAACGCTGTGAGCTTCACTGTGCAGCCCGGGATGGGCTTGAAGAGCGTTCCCATCTCTAAGACCAAAGCTTGAGGGAGCGCTATGCCGTATGTCCGCCTCCCCTTCGATGACACGGATCAGGCTCAAGGAGCCCACAGCGAGTCCGGTTGTCCCGTCTGCTCTAAGCTGTCCCCCGAGCTCAAGGAGCAGGCCGATCAGAACTTCCACCTGTTCCGCTACCTGCATATGCTGCCCATGGAGGAGTTCGGCGTTCCCCAGTACGTCGAAAAGCTGGAGCGCAAGATGGGGGATATAGAGCAGCCCAACATCATCTACCCTGTGGGCGATGCTACCTTCGCTCACATCTTTCCTGATTCGCAGGACGCCCGCAACTACTACATCCCCGTGGAACCCATCGTCGGCCGCGACTACGGAGAACTGTTCGAGATGGTGGAGGATCGGCTGGTGGATGTGGTACATAAGCTCCGGCAGCCTTTCACGCCGGAGGAAAAGACTGAGGTTCTGCTGCAGGCCCTGAGCCGGATCGCCACCACTGGCAAGGGCAATAGTCGCCCTGCTGCCAAGAAGGGCAATGGCAACGGCTCTGTCACCAACGGCGCTAAGGCTAAGTCGGGCGGCCGCGGCATGCCCAAGCTGCTGGGCAACCGCAAGCTGAAGCTCACGGAGGACGAACTGGAGGCCATTCGCTATCTGCTTCTGCGGGACAAGGTGTACATGGGGATCCTGCAGCCTCTCATTCTGGATATCAACATCGAGGACATAAGCTGCAGCGGCCTGGGCACGATCTTCGTCGAGCACAAGGTGTTCAAGGCCCTGAAGGCAGCCATTGTCTTCGATGAGGATGATGACCTGGACGCCTTCCTGCGCCGCCTCTCGGAGCGGATCAACAAGCCCGTCACCTACCGCAGGCCGATCGTGGATGCCACCCTGCCGGATGGCTCCCGTATCAACATCGTCTTCGGTACGGAGGTGTCCAAACGGGGGAGCAACTTCACCATCCGTAAGTTCGCCACTACGCCCTTGAGCGTGCTGGACATCACCGAGGGAGGCGGCCTCAACTACCGTCTGATCGCCTATCTCTCCATTGTCATCGAGGAGGGGATGAACCTCTTCGTCTCGGGGGAGACGGCCTCCGGTAAGACCACTCTACTCAACGCGATCACCACCTTCTTCTCGCCGGACGCCAAGATCGTCACCATCGAGGATACCCCGGAGCTCCAGATCCCCCACCCCAACTGGACGCGAGAGGTGGTGCGAGGCGCCGCCGAGGAGGCTGCCGCCGTCGGCATGTTCGACCTGCTCAAGGCTGCCCTGCGCCAGAGGCCCAACGCCATCCTGGTGGGCGAGATCCGCGGTGAGGAGGGGAACATCGCCTTCCAGGCCATGCAGACCGGTCACACCGTCATGGCCACCTTCCACGCTGCCTCCGTGGAGAAGCTCATCCAGAGGATCACCGGCAGCCCGATCAACGTCCCCAAGACCTACATAGACAACCTGAACGTGGTCGTTATCATCAGCGCCGTCAAGCTGGCCAACGGCAAGACCGCTCGGCGCATCCTTTCGGTCAACGAGCTATTCGGCTTTGACCCCGTCACGGACTCCTTCGCCTTCGCCGAGGTCTTCCACTGGGACCCGGAGAAGGACGTCTTCGAGTTCACAGGCTACATGAACAGCTACCTTCTGGAGAACAAGATCGCCGTCAAGCGGGGCATACCCGCCAACAAACGTCGGGTCATGTACCAGGAGGTGGAACGGCGGGCCAAGGTGCTAGAGAAGCTGCACCGCTCCGGAATTAAGGACTTTTATGAGCTTTATCAGGTTCTGGCAAAGGCTAAGAGGCAAGGCCTCTTCTAAAGAGGAGGACTTTGGCGGCAGGGATCCAGCCCTGGCGCGCGTCAAGAGCGGTTGGCTGTTCGACCCCGACGCCAACCAGTACGACCTGCTGACCGTTCTCACCTACCTCTCCTGCATCTCCAGCGCCAACGTCAGCCGCGAGCAGCTCTTCGAGGCCGCCGCCAGGCTCAACTACGGACCGTGTCCCTACTTCGCCCAGGTAGCCAACTTGGTCAGCAGCCTGGGCCATGACTTCACGACCGCCTGCCAGGTGGTCGCCGAGGGCGCCGAGGACGAGGTGATGCGCCATTTCCTCCTGCGGTTCGGCAATTCTCTCGCCTCCGGCGAGTCGGAGTCCGTCTTCCTGGAGCGGGAGACGCACGTCCAGATGGAGGACTACACCAACAAATACGAGACAGATCTGGAGTCCCTGCGCAAGTGGACAGACGCCTTTGTCGCCCTCATGGTAGCGGCAAATCTGGTGGTCTTGGTTGCCCTCATTTCCAACATGATCTATGCCCTGGGCTCGTTCCTCATTGTGACCGTGGAGATCGTGGCCATCTTCACCGCCGGGCTGGGTGCCTGGCTGATCTACCGCATCGCCCCCTTCGACCCGGTGGTCCATAAGCTGCGGGACAAATCCCCGGAGCAGAAACTGATGGCCCTCCTCGCTCGCCTCCTCTTCCCGGCCGCCATCCTGATGGGCTTACTGGTCTACTTCATTTTCCAGAGCATGGGCATGGCCTTTATCGTCGCCGGGATTCTGTTGCTGCCGGTGGGCGCCGTTACCTTCCTGCTCGAGCGCAAGGTGGACAGCCGTGACCGGGACATCGCCGACTTCCTACGCTCCCTGGGGGGTGTGACCGCCGCCCGCGGCAGCACCGTCATCGAGAGCCTGGGGCACATAGACAGGCGGGCGATCGGCTCCCTGGAGCCGGAGCTGATGAGGATGCTGGCCCGTGTCGCCGCTGGCGTGGAGACGAGCCGCGCCTGGCTGCGCTTCATGGCGGAGACCGGCAGCGAGTTGGTGCACAGAGTGGTGCGCTCCTTCTGGGACTCGGTCAACCTGGGCGGGGATCCGGAGAAGGCGGGCCGTTTCTCCGCCGATATGGCTCTCAGGGTCTCCCTTCTGCGGGCCAAGCGCAAGCTTGTCTCCTCCACTTTCAACTACGTGGTGGTTCCCATGCACATCGCCCTGGCTGGGACGCTGGTTTTCATTACCGAGGTTGTCTCCGCGTTCAACACCAAGCTCGTGCAGGCTCAAGACATCGTCAGCGCCGAGCACACTACCTCCCTCAGCCCGGAGGAGATCGGCATTCCCAGCGCGCTCAGCTTCCAGGAGTTCAATACGGGCTTCATCGAGTTCATGGTCATGGCCGTGATCCTGTCCCTGACGGTGGTGAACGCTTTCGCCCCCAGGGCAGCGGCCGGAGGGCACAGCTTCAAGATGGCACTGTTCGGCGCTCTCACTCTGTGTGCAACCGGCGCTGTTCTCCTTGCGGTGCCGCCCATGGCCAGCAGCATGTTCTCGGATACCCTAGCCCAGCCCGTAAGCTAGGGGGAGGTGGTACTTATGAGATTATTTGGCCGCAAACGCAAGCGGGAGAGCGATGGAGAGGAAAAGGAGCTCGTCCTGGATACGGAGGCCGAGGAGCAGGCTCCCGATCAGGACGACAGCGACGCAGAGGTGAAGACCGAGGCCGCGGCGGAGGGCGACGCTCCCCCCGAGGAGAAAGCCAGCGCGCCCGAGGGCGACCTTCTGGGCCAGATAGGCGCCGAGGCGGACAGCGAGATCGAGGCCGGAGAAGCGGCGCTCGAAGCTGAGGGTGGCGCATCCAAGGAGGACGACTCCCTCGACCCTGACCTGGCGGACATCTTCCGCGACGCCAAGGAGGAGGTTGAGGAGGGCACACTGGCCGCAGAGCTGGAGAACGTCCCCGTCCAGGACCTGCTGAATGATCTGCTAGGTCTTGGCCATCACCTGGGCATAGGCTCGCGAGGCCGTGCTGAGACCGGAGAAGATAGTAAGCAGCAATCATGAAGCTCTTTCGTCTGAAAGGCAAGCCCGGGAGCGGCAAGGAGGAGAGGGAGCTCGTCCTGGACACGGGGGTCGAGGAGGAGCAGGCCCCCGCCGAGGAGGAGAGCGGCGCCGAGTCGGAGGCCATGGCTGAGGTTGCAGCTGAGACGGAGGCCACGGCGGAGGCCGCTGTGCCCGAGAGGGTTGTGGTGGTCCAGATAGGCGCTGAGGCGGACAGCGAGACCAAGGCCGAAGGCGGCCCATCGCAGGAGGACGAACCCCTGGATCCAGGCCTCGTGGACGTTTTCCGCGACGCCGAGAAAGAGGTTCAGGAGATCCCGCCGGCCTCGGAGCTGCAGGACATCCCCATACAGGAGCTGCTGAGCGACCTGGTGGGTGTCAGCCGGCGCCTGGGTATAACGTCGCGCGTCCAACCCGAGCCCGCCTGCGATGAGGACGGCGATGTCGCT
>Ga0111179_1038_pt1 | contig 12198 bp, 9 predicted proteins | sample DeeMarSWOR324_28_FD_80226 | JGI IMG/M metagenome (GOLD analysis project Ga0111179, IMG submission 80226) | Dehalococcoidia bacterium SM23_28_2
AAGCCCTTCTCGAAGTCGGTGGTTCTGGCCACCTGGCCGGTCACCAGCACCCGTTCGTTCAGCAGCAGCGATGGCCCCTTGCTCTCCACAAGCTGTACGCCCTCCTGGAGCAGCGCCCCACGGTCAACCGGCGGCAACTTCACCTCCCGGCCGTTGGGAAGGACGATCTTGCGCTCAAGGAATGCGTCCGGATGAACGACAAATGGCAGGTCTCGCTTGCCTAGCCGCTGTAGGAGGCCAACCAAGGCCCCTGTATGGTCGGCGTGGCCGTGGCTGAGAACGATGGCTCGCACGTCGGCCAGAGAGGTCTCCAGCACGTCTATATTGCGAAGCACTCCATCAGGGCTGAGGCCAGCGTCGAACAGTATCGATTCCTGCTGGCCGTCGGCTATCACTGTTGCTAGCGCACAGAAACCGTGCTCGGCGATGATCCTGCTTTGCCTGCCGCCGACGGTATCGCCCAGCCTCGGCTGCTTGGACACCTCGCTACTGGTCATCAGCAGATCGACGTAGTTGTCCATGAGGATGGTGATCTCTACGCTGTCCACTTGCTTGAGCCTTATGTTTTTGGGCTGCATGCTCGATTCCTCACTAAGCCTATTTGGCCGCGCTCTTCAGCACCTCTTCCGGCCCCGCGAGCCTTCCGGCGACGGCGCTCGCCGCCGCCACCGCCGGATTAGCCAGGTAGACCTCCGACTTGGGATGGCCCATGCGGCCGGGGAAGTTGCGATTGCTGGTGGCCACGCAGCGCTCGCCCTCGGCCAGGATGCCCATGTGGCCGCCCAGGCAGGGCCCGCAGGTGGGGGTGGAGACGGCGCAGCCCGCCTCGGCGAAGGTGGCCAGCAGCCCTTCCTTGAGGGCGGCCATGTACACATCGTGCGAGCAGGGGATAACGATGCACCGCACGCGAGGGTGAACCTGGCGGCCGGCCATGACCTGGGCGGCCAGGCGCAGGTCGGATAGCCTGCCGTTGGTGCAGGAGCCGATGAAGGCCTGATCGATCTCCACCCTTGGCGCCTGGCTCAGGGGCACAGCGTTGCCCGGCGAATGGGGCAGGGCGATCGTCGGCTCCAGTTTGCCCACGTCGTACTCATGCACTCCGGTGTACTCGGCGTTTGGGTCCGGCTCGTAGACCTGCCAGTCACGGCGAGCGCGCGCCTTCACGTAGCCGATGGTCGTGGCATCGGGTACCATCAGGCCCACCTTGGCGCCAGCCTCGATGGCCATGTTAGCCATGGTGAACCGGCCCTCCATCGGGAGCTGGGCGATGGCCTCGCCCTGGATCTCCAGGGCTGAGTACAACGCGCCGTCGGTGCCGATGTCCCCGATGGTGTGGAGGATGATGTCCTTGCCTCCCACCCAGGGCTTGAGCTGGCCGTGGTAGATGAGCTTGAGCGAAGGCGGCACCCGCATCCAGATGTCGCCGGTGGCCATGGCGCAGCCGATATCGGTGGAGCCCATGCCGGTGGCGAAGCAACCGAGAGCGCCGTAGGTACAGGTGTGGGAGTCGGCGCCCACCACCACATCGCCGGGCAAGACCCAGCCGTCGTCTGGCAGGAGAGCGTGCTCGATGCCCACTCGCCCCTGCTCGTAGTACACGAGCCCCTGCTCGAGGGCGAACTCCTTCATCAGCCTGGCGTTCTCAGCGCTCTTGATGTCCTTGTTGGGCGTGAAGTGGTCTGGGATCATCGCTACTCGTTGGGGGTCGAAGACCTTCGACACGCCCAGTTTGCGGAACTGCTCGATGGCCAGAGGGGCGGTGACGTCGTTGGACAGCACGAAGTCCACCCGGCAGTTGATCAGCTCGCCGGGCCGCACCTCCTTCCGGTCGCAGTGAGCGGCTAGGATCTTCTCAGCGAGGGTCATACCCATGTCCAAATCCTTCCTGTCGAGAGGGAGAGTTGCGCTCTAAGACGGCGTCTTCACCGTCTCGTCTCGCCCCTGGGTCGAGAGCAAGCGGTTGAGGGCGTTCAGCAGCGCCTTGGCCGAGGCGACCACGATGTCGGTGTCGCCGCCGCGGCCCGTGTAGGTGTACTCGCCGCTCTCGATGCGCACCGTCACCTCGCCGATGGCGTCAATGCCCTCGGTCACGCTCTTCACCGCGAATTCGGTCAGGGTGTTGGGCACCCCCACCAGGCGGTTGATGGCCTTATAGGTGGCGTCGACGGGGCCGGTGCCGGTGGTCGTGTCCACCAGCGTCTGGCCGTCGGGGCCGATCAGGCGGACGGTGGCCGTGGGCATCAGGTGGTTGCCGCAGGAGACCTGGAGCAGGTCGAGATGGTACAGCTCCTCGAAGGTGCGCCGCTCGTCGGCCACCAGGGCCTCTAGGTCGCGGTCGTCGATCTCGCCCTTCTTGTCGGCCAGCTCCTTAAAGGCCTCGAACACGCGGTTGAGCTCCTCATTGCTGAGCTCGAACCCTAGCTCCTCCAGGCGGGCCTTGACGCCGTGGCGACCGGAGTTCTTGTTGAGCACCAGGATGCCGCCGCGGGCCAGGCCGACGTCGCGCGCGTCTATGATCTCGTAGGTCTCCAGCAGCTTGAGGATGCCATGCTGGTGAACGCCCGACTGGTGGCGGAAGGCATTGGCGCCCACGATTGCCTTGTTGGGCTGCACATCCAGGCCTGTGAGGTCGGACACCAGGCGGCTCGTGCGCATGAGTTGGGTGGTATCGATGTTGGTGGACAGGCCGATCAGGTCCTTGCGGGTCCTGATGGCCATCACGATCTCCTCCAGAGAGGCGTTGCCGGCCCTCTCGCCGATGCCGTTGATGGTGCACTCCACCTGGCGAGCCCCGGCCCTTACGGCCGCCAGGCTGTTGGCCACGGCCAGGCCCAGGTCGTTGTGGCAGTGCACAGAGATCACCGCCTTGTGGATGTTGGAGACCTCCTCGAAGATGCTGCGGATGAAGGTCTCGAACTCGTAGGGGATGGCGTAGCCCACGGTATCGGGGATGTTGACGGTGGTAGCGCCGGCGTCTATGCACTCCTCCACCAGCTGGTAGACGTACTCGGGGTCGGAGCGGGTGGCGTCCATGGGAGAGAACTCCACATCGGGGCAGTACTTCGCTGCCCTGGCCACCATGGTGCGGGCCATCTCCCGCACCTCGTCCTTGTCCTTCACCAGTTGGTGCATGAGGTGGATGTCCGAGGAGGAGAGGAAGACGTGAATGCGCGGCTGGGCGGCGTGGCGAACCGCCTCCCAGCAGGCGTCCACGTCGCCGGGCACGGCTCGGCCCAGGCCGGCGATGATCGAGCCGCGCACCTCCTTGGCGATGCTGGAGACTGCCTCCAGGTCGCCCTGTGAGGAGGCAGGGAAGCCTGCCTCGATGATGTCCACCCGCAGGCGCTCCAGGGCGCGGGCGATCTCCAGCTTGTCCTTGGTGTTCAGGGCCACCCCCGGCGACTGCTCGCCGTCGCGGAGGGTGGTATCGAAAATCAGTACCTTCTCTTTGGCCATTTTGCTGTTCCTCCTCATCCTTGATAACGTTCCCCCCCAGGCCCTCTCTCGCTGCCTACAGCGAGGAGGGCCGGCTAAGGATGAGGGCTCTTCTCTCTGCAACTCGGCCCGGAGGTCGGGGGATGGATTCGTCCTTCGACATCGGCTAGGAAGCCTCCTGTCCCTTCAGCCCCTTCATCATCGCCCGCAGCTCCTTGCCCACCTGTTCGACCTGGTGCTCGGCGTTCTGCTTGCGCAGGGCCAGGAAGCTGGGGCGTCCTGCCTTATTCTCCAGGATCCACTCACGGGCAAAAGTGCCGTCCTGAACCTCCTTGAGGATCTGGCGCATGGTCTGGCGGGCGTGCTCGTCGATGACTCGCGGCCCGCGCGTGTAGTCGCCGTACTCGGCGGTGTCGCTCACCGAGTAGCGCATGTAGTTCATGCCTCCCTCGTAGATCAGATCAACGATGAGCTTCAGCTCATGCATGCACTCGAAATAGGCGCTCTCCGGCTGATAGCCCGCCTCCACCAGGGTCTCGAAGGCGGCCTTCATAAGCGCTGTCACCCCTCCGCAGAGGATCACCTGCTCGCCGAAGAGGTCGGTCTCCGTCTCCTCGGCGAAGGTGGTCTCCAGCACGCCGACGCGAGTGCAGCCTATGCCCTTGGCGTAGGCCAGGGCTATCTGCTTGGCCTTCCGGCTGGCGTCCTGATGGATGGCCACCAGGCCGGGCACACCGCTGCCCTCGGTGAACAGCTCGCGCACGCGATGCCCCGGGCCCTTGGGGGCGACCATGGTCACGTCTACGTCCGATGGTGGCAGGATCTGGTTGAAGTGAATGTTGAAGCCGTGGGCAAACATGAGCATCTTTCCCGCCGTCAGCCCCTGCTCGACGCCTGAGTGGTAGACGGCGGGCTGCACCACATCGGGCACCAGCATGACGATGATGTCCGCTTTCTTGGCCACATCGTCCGCGCTGGATACCGAGAAGCCGGCCTTCTCAGCCTGCTCCCCCATGGGCGTGCCGGGCAGTTCGGCGACCAGCACCTTGCAGCCGCTGTCTTTGAGGTTCTGGGCGTGAGCGTGCCCCTGGCTGCCGAAGCCGATAATGCCGATGGTACGGTCCTTCAGCAGCGATAGATCGGCGTCCCGGTCGTAGTAGATTGTGGCCATGCCATAGCTCCTTCGTTCGGTCTACTCAGACGAATATGGCCCCTCGCCCTCCGGATAGCGCTCGTACGGCTCCTCGGTAAGCTCGTGAAGGCCGGGGGTGGAACTGGCGGCGCCGCGTACAAGGGCCACCCGACCGGTGCGCACCATCTCCACCACGCCGTAGTTCTTGAGCAGGTCGAACATGGCGTCGATCTTGTCGTCAGGCCCGGTGACCTCGATGATCAGCGACTCCGGCCCGACATCGACGATTTCGGCCCGGAAGATGTGCACGATCTCGATGATCAGGCTGCGGCTCTCGGCGGTGGCCTTAACCTTGACTAGAGCCATCTCCCGGGAGACGATGCTTTCGTCGGAGATGTCCCGGATGTCCACTATGTCCACCAGCTTGTCCAGCTGCCTGACCACCTGGTCGGCGTCGGTGTTGGCGTCGACCACGAAGGTCATGCGGGACAGGCCTGGCGTCTCCGCGTGGCCTACCGCCAGGCTCTCGATGTTGAACCCCCGCTGTCGCCACTTGCTGGCGATGCGGTTGAGCACGCCCGGCTTGTCCTCCACCAGGGCGATGATAACGTGCTTTCGTAGCTCTCTCATGCCGGCGTCACCACCCTTTCTTCCACAGATTTGGGCAGGTCGATCGTCTCTTGCAGGGCTGCCCCTGGGGGCACCATGGGGAAGATGTTCTCTTGTTCCTCTACCTGGAAGTCAATCACCACCGGCCCGGGGTGCTCCATGGCCCTGTAAACGGCCGATTCCACCATGTACTTGTCAGTGACCCTTATCCCCAGAATATCGTAGGCCTCGGCGATCTTCACGAAGTCGGGGTTCGTCAGGGGCGTGGCCACCAGGTTGTCCTGGTAGAAGAGGGTCTGCCACTGGCGCACCATCCCCAGATGAGAGTTGTTGATGATGGCGTACTTGATGGGCAGATTGTTGACGGAGACGGTGATCAGGTCCTGCAGGGTCATCTGGAAGCCGCCGTCGCCGCAGATCGACCACACCAGCTCACCCGGCCGGGCTATCTGCACGCCGATGGCCGCCGGCACCTCGAATCCCATGGGGCCCAGCCCGCCGGCGGTGAATAGCGAGTTGGGCTTGTCGAACCAGAGGAACTGGGCCGCCCACATCTGGTGCTGGCCCACGCCGGTCACCACCGTGCAGTCGCCCTTGGAGGCGTCGTATATCGTCTTGATGACGTACTGGGGCAACAGCTTGTCCGTATCGCGGATGGTGATCGACGGATGCTCTCGCTTGAGGTCCTCGAGGCGGGCCAACCACTCGTCCCGGTGGCGGCTCTCCACCTTGCGGTTCAGCTTCTTGAGGATGCTCTTGGCGTCGCCCTGGAGGGGCACTGTTGGCCGCACATTCTTGCCGATCTCCGCCGGGTCGATGTCGATGTGGATCACCTTGGCGTTCGGCGCGAAGTCACGCAGGCGGCCGGTCACCCGGTCGTCGAAGCGCATGCCGATGGCTATCAGCAGGTCGGCTTCGCCGATGGCCACGTTGTTCCAGTACATGCCGTGCATACCGGGCATCCCCAAGCACAGGGGATGAGAGCCGGGGAAGCTGCTGATGCCCAGAAGGGTGGTGATGACGGGGATGTTCCCCTTCTCGGCCAGCTCCCGAAGCTCCTTGTAGGCCTGGGAGATGATCACCCCGTGGCCGGCGAGGATCAGTGGCTGTTTCGACTCGTTGATCAGCTCCGCCGCCTTGTCGATATGCTCCCGGTCAGGCTCAGCCAGGGGCCGAAAACCGCGCATCTCCACTTTCTCCGGGTAGACGAACTCCGCCTTTTGCTGGAAGACATCGCGGGGGATATCGATGAGCACCGGCCCCGGTCGCCCGGTGGCGGCGATGTAGAACGCCTCGCGGATGATCTGCGGCAGGTCCTTCGCATCCAGAACGAGGTAGTTGTGCTTGGTGATCGGCAGGGTGATGCCGGTGATATCAGCCTCTTGGAAGCCGTCGCGGCCGATGAGCCCTCTTACTACCTCGCCGGTGAGCGCCACGATGGGTACGGAGTCCAGCCAGGCGTTGGCAATGCCGGTGACCAGGTTCGTCGCCCCCGGCCCGGAGGTGGCGCAGCATACGCCCACCCTGCCCGAGGCCCTGGCATAGCCGTCGGCGGCATGAGCAGCCACCTGCTCGTGCCGTACCAGGATGTGCTTGAGCTGCGGATATTGGGGCAGGATGTCGTAGAAAGGTATGGTCGCCCCGCCAGGAATGCCGAAGAAGTACTCCACTCCCTCCCGCGTCAAACACTCGCAGATCATCTGCGCTCCCGTCAGTTCCATATCTGCTCCTCCCTCTAGTGGCGGGCTTGTCCTTCAACCATGGCCGATTGTCCTTCCAATTGCAAGCTCATCTCTTTATCAATCTTTAAAGACGGCACCCCTGCTGGCGCTTGTTACAGACTGGGCGTAGCGTTTTAGATATCCGCTATCGATCTTGGGCTCGAAGGGGGGCAGAGCGGCCAGGCGCGCCTCGATCTCCCCCTGGCTGAGGGCGGTATCCAGGCGCTGGTCGGCGATGTCGATGATCACCTCATCGCCGTCCTGGAGGGCGGCGATCGGGCCGCCATCTGCTGCCTCCGGCGACACGTGACCGATGGCAGCGCCGCGCGTGGCGCCCGAGAAGCGGCCGTCGGTGATCAGGGCCACCTTGTCGTCCGCCCCCATGCCCGAGATGATGGAGGTAGGTGAGAGCATCTCCGGCATGCCCGGGCCGCCCATGGGCCCCTCGTAGCGCAGGACGATCACGTCTCCCTCGTGGAAGTGGCCATCGAGCAGGGCCTGGACACATTCCTCCTCGGAGTCAAAGCAACGGGCCGGCCCGCGATGGCGCATCATCTGGGGGGCCACCGCCGACGACTTGACTACCGCCCCCTCCGGCGCCAGGTTGCCGAAGAGGACAGTCAGGCCGCCCCGGGGCGAGTGGGGCTCGGCGAACGGGCGGATCACTTCCCGGTCGGCCACCTCAGCATCGGCGATGTTCTCAGCCACCGTCTCGCCGGTGACCGTGGGCACCTTCGTGTGCAGCACCGACTTCAGCTCTTTCATGACGGCCGCGATGCCGCCAGCCCGATGAAGGTCCTCTACGTGGTGGGGCCCCGCCGGGCTCAGGCGACACAACTGGGGTGTGCCGGCGCTGATCTCGTTCACCATGTTCAGGGGGAAGTCCGCCTTCGCCTCGTGAGCGATGGCCATGAGGTGCAGTATGGAGTTGGTGCTCCCTCCCAGAGCCGTATCCACCGCCAGCGCGTTCCAGATGCCATCGGGGGTCACCATTCGCCGCGGCCTCAGGTCATCCTCAAGGACCTGCATCACCTGGGCGCCGGCCTCCTTGGCCAGGCGGATGCGGCCAGAGTCCACAGCGGGGATGGTGCCGTTGCCGGGCAGGGCCAGCCCTAGAACCTCGGTGACGCAGTTCATGGTGTTGGCGGTGAACATGCCGGCGCAGGAGCCGCAGGTGGGACAGGCCGCCTCCTCCAGCCGACTCAGCTCCTCCTCGGACAGATTTCCCTTGCTCACCATGCCCACTGCCTCGAAGACGGTGTTCAGGTCCACAGCCTTGTCCTGCCACCGGCCGGCCAGCATCGGCCCGCCGGAGACGAAGATGCAGGGCAGGTTCAGTCGCACCGCCGCCATAAGCATTCCCGGCACGATCTTGTCGCAGTTGGTGACGAACACCAGGGCGTCGAAGGCGTGGGCGATCGCCATGCACTCCACGCCATCGGCGATGACCTCCCGGCTGGCCAGGCTGTAACGCATGCCGATGTGGCCCATGGCGATGCCGTCGCCCACGGCGGGGACGTTCACCTCGAAGGGAGTGCCGCCAGCGCTGCGCACGCCGGCCTTGACTGCCTCGGCGACCTGGCGCAGGTGGATGTGGCCGGGGATGATCTCGTTGTAGCTGTTGACGATGCCGATAAAGGGCTGGTTAATCTCCTTGTCGGTGAGGCCCAGAGAGCGCAACAGCGACCTTTGGGGCGCCCGTTCCATGCCCTTCTTTACCTTGTCGCTTGTCAAGACAGGCCTAGCAGTCGCTGTCATGGCTCATATTCTCCTCCAGAGCGGCGACCCGCCCCGGCCAAAACGACCGATCCCGTCCCCTGAAGGGACGGGATCATACAGGAATCCTCGCGGTACCACCCTTCTTCGTCCGCCAGGTTAGCTCTGGCAGCACCCTAAATTACAAATCCCGCCCCAAAAGGGATCCCGCTGGGGCGGGGACGGTGCCACCCTTCTTCTCCAACCTACCGGAGCTCTCTAAGCGCTGTAACGGGCGCCCCCGACCAGACCTACCGAGATACGCAAGAAGCTCGGCCTGACGGCTCTGGGGCGAGTTCGAGGCTCCTTTGCTACCGGGCTCTCACCTTGTCCCCGGTTCTCTTGAGCAGGGAGAAGCCTCTACTACTCCCCTTCCTCGCCTTTTCAACTTTGGTTGTGAGCGCCATTCTAGCAACCAAAATTCACAGTGTCAAGCAACATTGCTCAGTTTCTTTGCCGGTCTCCTTCATTGCCGAGATTTTCCGGGCGAGCGAATATCGGCTTCTGCGGGCGACGATGCCCCAGGCGTCCACCAGCCAGGCCAGCGGCCCCATCGCGTGCAGGAGGCCGGTGTAGGTGGCCTCGCCGCGGATGATGTGGCAGGCGAGGCGCCAGAGGCGGTCGCTATGCTGGACTGCGAGCGTGTAGGGGTATGGCGCGTGGTGGGGGCCGGCCCCCACCACGATGGCGTCGTAGTCCATGAAGAACCAGGCTAGGTGACGGCGATGGCCGCCGCAACCCAGAAGAGGCTCTGGATCAGGATCGCTCCCGCAAACAGCAGGTAGGAGGCCGCTCGCTCCCACTTGTGGACGGCCAGGCCGGCCGCCAGGCTGACCGCCAGCAGCGCGAGGGCGGTGACAGGGATCTGCAGCACTTCTCTCTTGGGTTGGAGGTCGGTCTGGCCCAGGGGTGGGAAGGCCAGGTTTAGCTGGTCGGCGAGACCGGGATATATGGCGAAGACGAACCCGAACAGGGCAACGTTGGCCAGCACGGCGATGACGGCCAGCGCCTGCCCGCATCGGTCCAGCCAGAAGGGGTGTGTCGCCACCAGGGGATGCTCAGCCCTTTGCCTTGGCGCTTCCTCCTCTGCCTCCGCTGGTTGAGGGCGCTGGAGGCGTTGCATCTCCATCGTGAAGCGGACGCTGTTCTCGGGCGAGATGGCGTAGGAGCCGGACGGCGTGACGATGTAGATCACCTCCCAGGCCAACTGATGGGTGGAGTAGAACAGAACCTCGCCGATGCCCACCACGCTGGCTTTCCCCACGTGGTAGCCCCACCAGTTGACCCCTCGGATCTCCAGAAAGCGCGCCTCCCGACCGGGGACACACCGCTCGATCTGGCTCAGAGGGATGACCTGGCGGACAAGCCCCCAGCGTATCGATAGGCCCTTTTCATCGAGCGCGTAGCTCATGGTGAAGCAGGCATATGTCCAGTAGGCGAAGATGGCTGCCAGGGCGAGGAGGAAGAAGGCGACCGCGAAGGCCAGGAACTTCGCCGCCGAGATTGCCCAATCGCTGGCGAAGGCCATCAGCAGGGCTGCCAGGATAAGGGCCAGGGCAACTATCACGGCGCCGGTGGCCGTGCCGATCAGACGAGAAGGACGGTAGATCACCGGGGCGACAACGCCTCCATCTTCTATCTAGCGATGTGACAGGGTGTGCACCAGTGAGCGTACTTGCCGTTCTTGCCGCGCATCACGTCGAAGTAGAGGCGCTGGAGCTCGGCGGTGATCGGCCCCCGTTTGCCATCGCCGACGGGCCGATGGTCGATCTCGATCACCGGCGTCACGTGGGCGGCCGTGCCCGTCATGAAGCACTCGTCGGCCAGGTAGAGCTCGCTGCGGTCGATCGGCCGCTCGATGGTCTCGATAGCCAGTTCCTCGCGGCCCAGGGTGATGACAGTGTCGCGGGTTATGCCCATCAGGATGTTGGACCAGGAGGGAGGAGTGATGAGGCGGCCTCCCTGGACGATGAAGATGTTCTCGCCGCTGCCCTCCGACACGTGGCCGTCCTCGTTGAGCATGATCGCCTCGTCGTAGCCGTGCTCTATCGCCTCCGTCTTGGCCAGCGCTGAGTTCACGTAGATGCCGTTGACCTTGGCCCGGGCTGGGATGCTCGTATCCTCTATCCGCCGCCAGGAAGAGGTGCCGCAGCGGGCCCCCTTCTCGATGTCCAGATAGGGCCCGAAGGGGATAATGAAGATCAGGAAATCGTCTTCCAGATCGTGGAGGCGCACGCCCAGCGCCTTGGCGCTCTTGTAGGCGACAGGGCGAATGTACACGTCCTCCTGGTAGCCGCACATCTCCACCAGCCGCACGGTGATGTCGCACAGCTCTTCGATGCTGTAGGGGAGCTCGATCTTGAGGACGCGGCAGCTCTGGTGCAGGCGCCGGTAGTGGTCGGCCAGGCGGAATATGTAGGCCTGCTTTTCCTCCTCGTTCCAGTTGCCACGGATCCCCTCGAACACAGCGGTTCCGTAGTTGAAGGCGTGGGTCATTACGCTGATGTTGGCCTCAGCCAGGGGAACGAATTCCTTCTGGAAGTAGGCATACGGCGTAACCATAGCGAAAACGCTCCTTTCGAGGGGAGTTGCGCCTATTATAGCAGCCTGGGTAATGAACACAAGTGGCGAGAGGGTGTCCCCTCCTCGCCTCCATTGACCCTGACTGGCTGCGGGCGCTATCTTGGAGAGAGGCGGTTTGCCACCACTATGTAAAGCGCTTGCCATGAAGAACTGGTTTCCCCTCGGTGAGTTCGAGCTTCTGGTCGTGAGCGATGGCGTCCTCGATCTGGATGCCGGTTCCGTCTTCGGCGTCACCCCCCGCGTGATGTGGGAGCCCCTTGTCGGGCCCCTCGATGAGGAGTACCGCCTGCCCGTAGGCCTCAACTGCCTTCTGGTGCGAGCCCAGGGCAAGCTGATCCTCATCGAGACGGGCGTGGGCAACAAGGACACGCGCATCCCCGCCGGCACCGGCGTCGACCAGGCGGGTACGCTGGTGGAGGACATGGCCCGCCACGGCATTCGGCCCGAAGAGGTGGACATCGTCATCAACACCCACCTCCACTTCGACCACTGCGGCTACAACACCACCTACCGCGATGGCAAGCTGGCCCTCACCTTTCCCCGCGCGCGATACGTCCTCCAGAAGGGCGAATGGGAGGAGGCCAACCACCCCAACGAGCGCACGCGCGCCAGCTACCTTCGCGAGAACCTGGAGCCCCTGGACGGCAGCGGCCAGCTAGAGCTGGTGGAGGGCGAGGCGGAGGTGGTCAAGGGCGTGCGCATCCTGCCTGCCCCCGGCCACACTGCCCATCATGCCATCGTGGAGGTGGCCTCCGCTGGCCAGACGGCCCTGTACATCGGCGACGCGTATCCTGGAGCGAGCGCTAGCCGAGGATCTGTTGCTTGTCGGTGTGCACTGCCCGCCGCCGGGCCTCGGGCGCATGCGGATGGTGGACGGCAAGCGGAAGTGGGAGGCGCTATGAGCACCGGTCATGCCTCCAGCCTGCGCCGCACTGCCTTGTACGCCCAGCACGTCGCTCTGGG
>Ga0111179_1039_pt1 | contig 12009 bp, 12 predicted proteins | sample DeeMarSWOR324_28_FD_80226 | JGI IMG/M metagenome (GOLD analysis project Ga0111179, IMG submission 80226) | Dehalococcoidia bacterium SM23_28_2
TTCAGCGCTTCCCGCCTGCGCCTGATTCAGTCGGGGCAGTTGCAGCTTTATGGGGCTGCCATTTTTCTGGGGATTGTGGCTATTGTGGCCGGTATTCTGATCGCGAATCCGTAGGGGAGAGCGACTGTGCTATCGTTCATCGTTTTCTTCCCGCTGCTAGGGGTCGCTATCATCGCCCTCCTTCCGAGGGAGCGAGAGCGCGACTCCCGCTGGGTGGCGGCCGGCGCAGCGTTCGTCGTGCTTGTTGCCTCCCTGGCCCTCTTCGCTGCCTTCGATCGCGATGAGGCCGGCTTCCAGTTCGTGCAGAGCCACACCTGGATCAGCGGCGACATCGCCCACTTCGACGTGCAGTACCTGCTTGGCGTCGACGGCCTGGGCATAGCCATGGTGGTGCTCACCGCCCTTTTGGGCCTGGTGGCCGTGCTCATCTCCTGGCGGATCGAGCTGCGGCCCAAGGAGTACTTCGCCTGGCTGCTGCTGCTGGAGACGAGCCTTTTGGGCGTATTCACCTCCTTGGACTTACTGCTCTTCTTCATCTTCTGGGAGATCGAGCTGATCCCCATGTACTTCCTGATCTCCGTCTGGGGGACCGGCCGTAAGGTCTACTCGGCCTGGAAGTACGTGTTCTTCACCTTCTTCGGCAGCGCCTTCATGCTGGTGGGCCTGCTGGTGCTGGGCTCCGCCGCCGACACCTTTGACATCAGACTCCTGAGCGAAATGGAGATCCGCGATGCCCTTGTGCCCACTCAGGTGCTTTTCTTCCTGCTGATCTTCGGGTTCGCCATCAAGCTGCCGGTGTTCCCCTTCCATACCTGGCTCCCGGACGCCCATACGGACGCTCCGACGGCGGTGAGCGTGATGCTGGCGGGGGTGCTCCTGAAGATGGGCGGCTACGGCATGCTGCGCATCTGCCTGAGCATCCTCCCCGACGTGGCCCGCGATGCCAGCGTTTGGCTGGCCGCCTTCGGGGTGGTGAACATCCTCTACGGCGCGCTGGTCACCATGATGCAGACCGATCTTAAGCGGCTGATCGCTTACAGCAGCATCAGCCACATGGGCTATGTGCTGGTGGGGATCTCTGCCCTGGGGCAGGTGGGCCTGACAGGGGCGGGCATGCAGATGTTCACTCACGGCCTGATCACCGGACTCCTCTTCGTCGTGGTGGGGTTGGTCTACGACCGCGCCCACACTCGCCAGATCGGCGAGCTGTCCGGCCTGGCTCACCAGATGCCGATGATCGCTGTGGTCATGGTCATCGCTGGCCTGGCGTCGCTGGGCCTGCCGAGCATGGCTGGCTTCGTGTCGGAGGCGATGGTCTTCCTGGGCACCTTTGGCAAGCACGGCGGGCTGACCGTCCTGGCGGTTATCGGCATCCTGCTGACGGCGGGCTACATCCTGTGGATGATCCAGCGGGTGTTCCTGGGCGAGCGCTCGCCTCGCTGGGATGGTCTGGGCGACGCCACCGCCTGGTGGGAGCGAACAGCCCTGGTGGCGATGGTGGCCGTCATCTTTCTCATCGGTATCTATCCGGCGGTGCTGGCCGATGTCATCGAGACCGGCGTGCAGCCGATCGTAGGAAGGCTGGCCTGAGATGGACCAACTGGCTAGCGTCGACCGCCTGGGGCCAGAGCTGATCCTGCTGGCCTTCGCGGGCATCATCGTGCTCACCGACCTGGTGGTGCAGCGCCGATGGCTGGTGGTGGGCAGCAGCCTGCTGGCGGTGGCCGGCTCGCTCATCTGGGCGGGAACGCTGGTGGCCCGCGACATGGAGGGCAGCGCCTTCAACGGGCTGCTGGTGGTGGACAACTTCTCACTCTTCTTCAATTTCCTCTTCGCCGGCATCGCCGCTGTGGTCATCCTGGCTTCCATCGACTACAGCGAGCGGTTTAGCCGCTACCAGGCCGAGTACTATGCGCTCATCCTGGTCTCGGCGGCGGGAATGATGCTCCTGGCCTCCACCGTCGACCTCATCGCTATATTCGTTGTCCTGGAGCTGACCAGCATCTCGCTGTACGTCCTGGTGGCCTTCCTCAAGGACGTGCGCTCCAGCGAGGCCGGTCTGAAGTATCTCCTGCTGGGTGCCCTGAGCGCCGCTGTCACCCTCTACGGCATGGCCATTCTCTTCGGCCTGTCAGGAAGCACCAGCCTGGCCGACATAGGGGACGTGGTGGCGGCGGCCAACGACGACACACGGGCAGCGCTGGTGATGGCGACGGTCTTCCTGGCAGCCGGTCTGGGGTTCAAGATGGCTGCGGTGCCCTTCCAGATGTGGGTGCCCGACGTCTACGAGGGCGCTCCCACGCCGGTCACCGCCTACCTGTCGGTGGGCAGCAAGGCGGCGGGCTTCGCGGTGGTCATGCGCATCTTCTTTGAGGCCCTGGGCGACCACTCGATCAGCGGCGACTGGTCGAACATGTTTGCCGCCATCGCCGCCATCTCCATGAGTTTGGGCAATCTGGTAGCCATCAGCCAGAGCAACATCAAGCGAATGCTGGGGTACAGCTCCATCGCCCAGGCGGGCTACCTGCTGGTGGGCTTGGCGGCCATCTCCGCTGCCGAAGGCGAGCTCAGCCTGGGAGGCAGCGGCGTCATCTTCTTCCTGGCCGCCTACGCCTTCACCAACCTGGGAGCGTTCGTCGCCGTCATCGCCATCTCCAACCGGATCAACAGCGACGATATAGGCGACTACGCGGGCATGTTTCGCAGAGCGCCTCTCCTCGCGCTGTGCCTTACCCTCTGCCTGGTGTCCCTGACCGGCATCCCCCCGACGGCGGGCTTCGTAGCCAAGGTATACATCTTCAACGCCGCCGTTCAGAGCGACCTGGTCTGGCTGGTCATCGTGGGTGTGCTCAACAGCGTGGTGTCCGCCTACTACTACCTGCGGGTGGTCCTCCAGATGTACCTGGAGGCTCCGCCCAGCGAGGAGCGCGTCTCCGCCGGGCCCTCTCTCGGCCTGGCGATGGCCATTGCCAGCGGCGGCGTCCTGTTCATCGGCATCCTTCCCTTCCCCCTGCTGGAGGTCTCGGAGACGGCGGCCAGGGTGTTCGGCAGCTAGAAGCTCTCTCCTCTTGAACGGCTCTGTAGCGGGTGCTAGCATGCCAGCATGGCTGACCGCCGGTCCTCTCGTCTCGCTCACCGCATAGACGTCCAGGTCGCTCGGCCCTTCCGCTCGGCGCTGCGGGCGCCCTGGCTGAGGCGGATCGCTCGCCAGGTGTTGGCGGCCGAGGGCGTAGGCGCCTGCGAGCTGGGCGTGGTCATCAGCGACGAGGCCACCGTCCGCGAGCTGAACAGCCGCTATCGCGGCCTCGATGAGCCGACGGACGTTCTCTCCTTCGACCTTGGCGAGGAAGGTGACACGCCCTTCGCCCTGCCGCCGGGCGAGGCCGCTCCTCTGGGTGAGGTGATCATCTCCTATCCGACGGCGCTGCGGCAGGCCGAGGAGCAGGGCCACAGCGTGGAGGCCGAGGTGGCCCACCTGCTGGTGCACGGCATCCTTCACCTGCTGGGCTACGACCATCTGGAGGCAAAGGACGAGCGGGCCATGCGCCAACGGGAGGAAGAGATCTTAGGGGCCTTGGATCTAGAATGAATTTCTTTTGACAATGCTCGGCGCTAGTCTATAATGGCCTCGAGAGCTAGAGTTTCGCGGTGGTTTCTTGAGCAGCAGTAGTAACAGCGAAGTCCTTTATCGTAAGTGGCGTCCCCAGTCTTTCTCTGAGTTGGTGGGCCAGGACCCCATCACCCAGACGGTGCGCAACTCGCTGTCCAGCGGCCGGGTGGCCCACGCCTATCTCTTCTGCGGCCCTCGTGGCACAGGCAAGACCAGCATGGGCCGTCTTCTGGCCAAGGCGGCGAACTGCCTCCAGCCAGCCGACGGCGAGCCCTGCAACACCTGCGATTCCTGCCAATCCTACCTCGAAGGGCGGGCGATGGACCTAGTGGAGATGGATGCCGCCAGCAATCGGGGCATCGAGGAGATCCGCAAGCTGCGCGATCGGGTGGGCCTGGCGCCCATGGCTGGTCGCTACAAAGTGTACCTGGTGGACGAGGTGCATATGCTCACCGCCGAGGCCTACAATGCCCTCCTCAAGACGCTGGAGGAGCCGCCGCCTCACATCATCTTCATCCTGGCCACCACCGAATCCCACAAGGTGCCTGCCACCATCATCTCGCGCTGTCAGCGGTTCGACTTCCACCGCCTGCCGCTGGCGGCGGTGGTCTCTCGCCTGGAGTACATCTGCCGTCAGGAGAGCATCCAGATAGAGGAGGTTGCTCTCCAGGAGATCGCTCGCAGCGCCAGCGGCAGCCTGCGCGATGCCATCAACTTGGTGGAGCAGCTCAGCAACTACTACGGCTCGTCGCCCAGCCTGGAGCAGGTGCGCGATTCGTTGGGCCTGACCGCCGATGCCCGCGCGCGTCAGCTAGTGCGCGATCTTCTGGAAAAGGACTTATCGGCTGGACTGAAGCTCGTCGCTGCCGTGCGGGACGACGGCGTTGACATGCGCCAGTTCCAGCGAGAGGTGGTGAACTATCTGCGCTCTCTGCTGGTGGTGAAGGCAGGGGCCGAGGACACTCTGGACCTGGCGGCGGAGGAAGTGGAGGAGATGCGTTCCCTCTCGTCTGCTGCCGCCAGTGAGGACATCCTGCGAGCGCTGCGCGGCTTCGGGCAGGCCGACTTCCGCGACGATCCTCAGTCGTCGCTACCCCTGGAGTTGGCTCTGGCCGAGCATGTGCTGGGGCCGGCCGCTCCTGCTCAAGTAGCAGCCGGCGAGGTGGAGCCCGGCACGCGACCGCCCTTCCCTTCGGGTCGCCAGGCGGCGCCGAAGCAGCCATCGAGCCTGCGGACGCGTCTCCAGGAGAAGGAGGAGCAGGCGGCCCCGCAGCCGCCGAAGACTCCTGAGCCGCCAAGCGCTGGCGAGAGTCAGCCGCCGAAGACTGCCGAGCCGCCAAGCGCGGGCGAGAGCAAGGAGACGGAGGCCGCTCCTGCGGCAGCGACGGCGGCAGGCGACGACGTTCTGCAGCGCGTTCGCCTGGCCTGCAAGGAGGCGGACAGGCGAGTGGCTGCCTATCTCAACGGTTCCTGCGAGGTGCAGTCGTTGGAGAATGGCGTTCTCGTGCTGGCATTCTATAAGCAGTTCGCCTTTCACCGAGAGAAGATCGAGGCGCCGGCCAACCGCCGTATGGTGGAAGAGGCGGCATCCCGTGTTCTGGGCCAGACCATTACCTTGGAGTGCACGGTCTGCGAGCGCCAGAGGCCGGAGGGGAAGCCAGCGATGCGCGGCGGGCATCTGGTGCAGGCGGCCCGTCAGATGGGAGCACGACCAGTTGTAGGTGGGAAGGGAGGTTCCAGTGGGGAGTCGCGGGATGAATCCTAATATGCTTCGTCAGCTCCAGCGGATGCAGGCCGAGATCTCCAAGGCTCAGCAGGAGATCGAGGAGTCCACGGTGGAAGCCAGCGCTGGCGGCGGTGTGGTCAGCGTGGTGGTCAGCGGCCAGCCCAAGGTGTGCTCGGTCAAAATCGATCCCGAGGCGGTGGATCCCGAGGACGTAGAGATGCTGGAGGACTTGATCGTCGCTGCCCTCAACGAGGCCCTGGATAAAGTGCGCGCCATGCAGGCCGAGCGGCTGGGCTCTGTGGCCGGCGGCCTGGACGTGCCAGGCCTAACCTAATCTGCCATGGACGTCACCCCTTCGGCCGCCGGGCCGGTGGTGAGGCTCATCGAGGAGTTCCACAAACTCCCGGGCATCGGCCCCAAGAGCGCTCAGCGCCTCACCTACTATCTCCTGCGCGCTCCTGAAGAGGAGGCCAGAGCCCTGGCTGAGGCCATCCTGGAGGTGAAGGAGAAGATCACGTTCTGTTCCGTTTGCCAGAACGTGACCGACCGCGACCCCTGCCTCATCTGCGCCAGCTCGGAGCGCGATTCCTCCATCGTCTGCGTGGTGGAGGAGCCCCTGGACATTCTCGCTCTGGAGCGAACCCACTGCTACAAAGGGTTCTATCATGTCCTGCACGGCGTGATCTCGCCCATGGACGGCGTGGGGCCAGAGCACCTGAAGGTGGGTGAGCTCCTGGAGCGCCTGAAGGATGGCTCGGTTCAGGAGGTGATCCTGGCCACCAACCCCAACCTGGAGGGGGAGGCCACCGCCATGTACCTCGGCCGCCTCTTGCGCCCTCTGGGGGTGCGGGTGACTCGCCTTGCGCGCGGCCTGCCCAGCGGCGCCGACCTGGAGTACGCCGACGACCTTACCCTCACCCGCGCGCTGGAGGGTCGGCAGGAGATGAGCTGAGCCTGGCGGGGGCTACTGGATGACCACGCCGCGCATCTACAAGACGGAAGCCATCGTCCTGCGCCAGCGCAAGCTGGGGGAGGCGGGCAAGATCGTCACCCTCTATACTCCCAACTACGGCAAGCTGGACGCTGTGGCCAAAGGGGTGCGCCGACCCAAGAGTCGCCTGGCCGGCCACCTGGAGGTGCTGACCCACACGATGGTCATGCTCGCCCAGGGGCGCAATCTGGACGTCGTCAGCCAGGCCCAGGCGATGGAGAGCTTCGCCTCTCTGCGCGCCGACCTCCACCGGCTCAGCCGCGCCCTGTACGCTGTCGAGCTGGTGGACCGCTTCTCGCCGGAGGGGGCCGAGAGCTATCACGTTTTCCAGTTGCTGCTGGCGACTCTTCGGCGGTTGGCAGCGGCGAGGAATGTGGATACCGTTCTGCGCTATCTGGAGATGGGCCTCTTGAGCCTGGCGGGCTTTCAGCCGCAGCTCGCTCACTGCGTGCGCTGCGAACGGTCTCTGCCAGCCGCGCCTAACCACTTCGGCCCTGCCGCTGGCGGTGTACTCTGTCCTTCATGCGAGCCAAAGGTTGCTGGGTCGAGGCCGCTGTCGCTGAATGCCCTGAAAGTGATGCGACTGCTTCAAAGCGGAAGCTTCGGCGAAGTCTCACGGGTAAGGATAGACCCTGGCCTCGGTCAGGAGATCGAGATGCATCTGCGGGCCTACCTGGTCCACGTGCTGGAGCGCGATGTGCGCTCGGCTGCCTTTATCGACCGCCTGCGGCGGGAGGACTTCTGGCAGCCAGCGGGGGTATCCAGCTAGAAGGACAGGCCTCTATGCCCCTTTACGAATACTACTGCCAGCGCTGCAACAGTGTGTTCGAGGCGCTGCGGCCCATCGAGGAGGCTGCCCTTCCTGTGCCCTGTCCGGCCTGCGGCCGTCAGGCGCAGCGTATGATGTCCTCCTTCATGGCCCTCACCTATCGCGATGGCTATGCCCGACGCATCCCTGACAAGGGTACCTACTGGCATCTGGGGAAGGAAGTGAAGGCCCGGCCCAAGCGGATGCGCCACCACGAGCATCCCGAGCTGGCCGAGCCCAGGCCTGTGAAGCGGCCGGCGAAGGGCGAGAGAGCGGAGCAAAAAGAGCGGGCGGTGGAGGAAGGCGAGGAGAGAAACTACCGCAAGAAGTGGAGCGCAAGGGGGCGCAGCTAGCCCATCGAGGTTTAGCTGCAGCTACGTTGGTTTAGCTTCGGCGCTCCAGGACGTAGGTCACGATGTCCCGCAGAATACGGCGGGCAGCGTTCCTCGGCAGGGTGGTCAGCGCCTGCTCGGCTTCGCTGGCGAAGCTCTTCGCCATCTGGTACGACTCTTGGGGAATATCCGACTGGCGGATCATCTCCACTGCCTGGGCGAGATACTCGTCGCGTCGGCGGCGGGCGAACAGCTTTCGTATGGGGTTGTTCTTGGGGTAGCGCTCGAGCAGGAGCAGCGATGGTAGGGTCAGGGTGCCCTGGATAAGATCGCTGCCCACCGGCTTGCCCATCTCCTCCTCGTCGCCCACGAAGTCGAGGATGTCGTCGACGATCTGGAAGGCCATGCCCAGGTTATGGCCGTAGTCCCTGAGAGCTGCCACTCGACTCTTGGCGGCTTCGCCCAGGAGGGCGCCGCCCTGGCAGGCAGTGGCGAACAGGGAGGCCGTCTTGCCGCCGATCCGCTGGAGGTACTCGCGCACCGTCTGGCGGGTGTCATAGGCGGTCATGTCCTGGCCGATCTCGCCCCTGGCGATGGTCATGACCGTTTGGCTGAACAGCCGGACAACGTCGATGTTGCCGGTGCTGGCGACGAAATCGGCGGCGTGGGCGAACATGTAGTCGCCCAGCATCACGGTCGTGGTGTTCCGGAGTACGCTGTTGGCCGTCGGGCGGCCACGACGGGTGGTGGAGTTGTCGATGACGTCGTCGTGCACCAGGGTAGCTGTGTGCAGCAGCTCGATGGCGGCGGCCAGATAGATCAGAAGGTTGGGCCTGTACCGCCCGAACTTGCCGGCCAGCAGGGAAAGAGCCGGACGCAGTCGCTTGCCTCTGGCGGCTAGCACCAGGTCCAGCATCTCGGCCATAGGCTCATAGTCCAGGTCTCTCAGGGCGTCGATAGCTCTGTCGACCAGGTCCAGGTCTTGCTGAACGGGGCCGTAGAGGGTATCCGGCTTCACGGCGTCTCTTTCTCCTCCGCCGGCGCGGAGTCGACGGCCTGGGCGATGCCGTAGACAGCGGCGGCGTTGGCACTGGTCTGTTCTGCCACCTCTTGAACGGTCTGGGCTCGTATTTCGGCTATCTTGCCTACCGTCTCCACCAGGAAGGAGGGCTCGTTGCGCTGCCCTCGCATCGACTGGGGCGTCAGATAGGGGGCGTCCGTTTCCACCAGCAGGCGCTCCAGGGGGAGGCCGGCCACCACCGATGTCAGGCGGCGGGCGTTGGGATAGGTGACGCTGCCTGGTATAGAGATGAGGAAGCCCAGCTGGATGTAGCGCAGGGCCAGGGCCAGGTCGCCGCCGAAGCAATGGACGACCCCCAGGGGCCGATCCTGGGGCCATTGACTCTTAACCTGTGCTGCCCAGCCGGAGATGATGGCGAAAGTCTCCTTCTCGGCGGAGCGGGAGTGGATGACCACTGGCAGTTGCCGCTCAGCGGCGATGTCCAGCATCTGCTGGAAGACGGCTCGCTGTGCCTCCGGCGGCGAGAGGTTGCGGTAGAAGTCCAGGCCGGTCTCTCCTATGGCCACCGTCTTGGGCGATTCGGCCAGACGGCTCAGGGCCAGGCGCGCCTCGTCATCGAATTGAGCCGCCTGGTGGGGATGCCAGCCCGCCGTGGCGAAGACGTTCGGATGGCCCTCGGCCAGGGCGAGGGCCTGCCGGCTGGAGTCCGCATCTATCCCGACGATGACAATGGCCGATAGACCGGCCTGCCAGGCTCGTTCCAGAACTTGAGCGCGGTCATCCTGAAACTGGGAGAACTGGAGATGACAGTGGGAATCGATGAGCATATTCATTGCCCCAGGCGGGCCTCTTCTTCCTCCACGATCTGTGGCTCCAGCTTCTTGAACAGAGGCTCCGGCTGGGCGATGGGCTGGCCGGGCGGTGGTAGCGCAAACTGCCAGCCGCTATCCTCGATTGCCCCATCGTAGCCCAGGTAGCCGTGCAGCCGCTGGCAGGTGAAAGGCATGTAGGGGTAGAAAGCGGTCTTCAGGCTGTTGATGGCGCCGATGGCTGCATAGAGAGCAGTGGCCGCCTTCCCACGGTCATCGCGGATGATCTTCCAGGGCGATTTCTCTTCCAGGTAGCGGTTGGCCTCTTGGGCCATGGCCATGGCTGCGCCGATGCCTGCGCGGAAGTGGCAGAGGCCGATCTCTTCCCCCACCTGGGCCATGCTCTCCTCGGCGCGCTCCAGCAGGCGGCGGTCGGCCTGATCGAGCTCGCCGGGCTGGGGAACGGCGCCATCGAAGTTGCGGTAGGTGAAGGTGAGCACGCGATGCGCCAGGTTGCCCCAGGTAGCCACCAGTTCATCGTTGTTGCGGCGAACGAAGTCCGCCCAGGTGAAGTCGGTGTCCGACGTCTCGGGCATGGTCGCCGATAGGCAGTAGCGCAGGGGGTCGGGATCGTAGCGCGAGAGGTAGTCGGGCAGCCAGACGGCCCAGCCGCGGCTGGTGGATACCTTGCTGCCGCGCATGGTCAGGTACTGACTGGCGGGGACGTCGTAGGGCAGGTTGAGGCCGCCGTAGCCCATGAGCATCGATGGCCAGATAATGGTATGGAAGGGGATGTTGTCCTTGCCCAGGAAGTAGTAGCCCCTGCACTCCGGGTCTTCCCAGAACTCTCGCCAGGCCTCCGGGTCGCCGCTCTTCTGGGCCCACTCCTTGGCCGCCGACAGGTAGCCGATGACCGCCTCGAACCAGACGTAGATGCGCTTGTTCTCGTAGCCCTCGAGAGGAATGGCTACGCCCCACTCGATGTCGCGGGTGACCGCTCGATCCTGAAGGCCTTCGTTGAGCAGGCCGAGCGTCCAGTTGAGCACGGCCTTGCGCCAATGGGCCTTGTCGTTCAGCCACTCTTTAAGGCGCTCGTTGAAGGCGCTCAGGCGGAGGAAGAAGTGCTCCGATTGGCGGATCTCCGGCGTGGTTCCGCAGAAGCGGCAGCGCATCCCCAGAAGCTCGGTAGCGTTGAGCGTCTTGCCGCACTGCTCGCACTGGTCGCCGCGAGCGCCGTCGTAGCCGCAGTGAGGACAGGTTCCTTCCACGTAGCGATCGGGCAGGAAACGGCGATCGTTGGGGCAGTAGGGCAGGGGCATACTCTCCTTATAGATATGGCTCTTGTTCAGGAGGGTCAGGAAGATATCCTGAGTGACGCGGGTGTGGTTCTCGGTGCCGGTGGTCGTGTACAGGTCGAAGGTTATGCCCAGGCGCTGCCAGCAGTCGAGGAACTCCTGGTGAAACTGGGAGGCCACTTCCTGGGGCGATCGCCCCTCTTGTTCGGCGCGGACGGTGATAGGGGTGCCGTGCTGGTCGCTGCCGGAGACCATGAGAACACGGTTGCCCTTGATGCGGTGGTATCGGGCGAGGATGTCGGCCGGAAGCTGAGAGCTGACGATCTGTCCCAGATGCAGAGAGCCGTTGGCATACGGCCAAGCTATACCGATGAAGATCTTCTCAGCCAAGCATCCTCCTTCCGCCTATCGGCGGACAACCGCGATTGCGCCGCAATTTTAGCATAGCTGGGGGTCAGTGCCCAGGCTCTCACTATAGCTGGAGCCAGAGGCGGTACACCTGTCGTCGTGGCAGGCCGAGCCGCTGGGCTACCTGGGTCACCGCCTGGCGGGGAGCCACGCCCTGCTCGCGTAGCTGCCGGAGCTCTGCCAGGACATCCTCGGTGGGCGCGGCGGCCTCGGTGGCCTCGGCGGGCTGGGGTGCTCCTGCCACTACCAGGGTGAACTCGCCTCGAGGCTCCGGGAAGTGGGCGATGGCCTCGCTGATGCGGCCGCGGAAGACCTCCTCGTGCAGCTTGGTGAGTTCGCGACAGACAGCGATCCGACGGTCGCCGAGGACGGCCAGGAGGTCGGATAGGGCGGCCTGCAGGCGGTGGGGCGATTCGAAGGCGACGATGGTCTGAGGCTGGGCGACCAACGCAGAGAGGAGTCGATGGCGCTCACCGCGCCGTCGCGGCAGGAAGCCGACGTAGGTGAACTGGCGGGTGGGCAGGCCGGAGACGGCCAGGGCGGCCACCACCGCCGAGGGGCCGGGCACCGGGACCACTGGTACGCCGGCCTCCGCGGCTGCTGCCACCAGGTCGTAGCCTGGGTCGCTTACCGCCGGCATCCCTGACTCGGAGACCAAGGCCACGTCAGCCTCTCGGAGGGCTTTCAGAATGTGGGGGATCTTGATTGCCTTGTTGTGCTCATGGTAGCTGGTCAGACGGGCCTTAATCTCATAGTGGCTGAGGAGCTTGCGCGTGGTGCGGGTGTCCTCGGCGGCGATGAGAGAGACCTCTCGCAGGACACGCAGGGCTCGCAGGGTGATGTCCTCGAGATTGCCTATGGGCGTGGCCACCAGGTACAGAGTAGACACAGCGTTCCTCGGATAGTAGCTAACCTTAACAACTAAACCTAAGACTTACCTGCTTACTTCTTTTTACAATTTTGACCCTTTTGGGCACGATTTCTTATTGACTGGGCCCAGGGCCTCTGG
>Ga0111179_1082_pt1 | contig 11493 bp, 13 predicted proteins | sample DeeMarSWOR324_28_FD_80226 | JGI IMG/M metagenome (GOLD analysis project Ga0111179, IMG submission 80226) | Dehalococcoidia bacterium SM23_28_2
TGCCGCCCTGCCCGACCTGATCACCACCCCCACAAGCGAGCCGCTAAGCATCGGCGGGCGCGTGTCCTGGCGGTGGCTGATGACCGCCACCCACCAGGGGGGATACGTCGGCATACGTGCAACCGGAAAGCGGTTCGAGCTTCGGGGATTCTCCGTCCTGCTGGTGCGAGGCGACAGGATCGTCCGCGCTGCCGATTGCTTCGATGTGGCAGCTGTGGTTGAGCAGGTGGCCCCCGAGAGCCTCGGATGCTCGGAAGACGCCGGAGGAATTGGCCTCAGCCGCCGGCTAAGCGTTCTCGCCGATGAGGACAACATAGGCTACGGCGAGTGACCCGATTGCCGTAGCGCATCAGCCTACCTGTCAGTCGCTTTTGTCGCCTGCCGCCGGGACGACGGCTGTAGCGTTACTCCCAAAACCTCTGCTGGGCCGACTTCCGCTGATCCTTCGGCGGCAGGCCCAGGTGCTCGTAGGCGTGGCGGGTGGCTATGCGTCCCCGCGGCGTTCGCTGGAGGAAGCCCATCTGCATCAGATAGGGCTCGTAGACGTCCATGACGGTGTCCGCCTCCTCGGAGATGGAGGCGGCGATGGTCTCGATGCCCACCGGCCCGCCGTCGAACTTGTCGATGATCGTGTGCAGGACCTTGTGGTCGACCTCGTCCAGGCCCAGCTCATCGATCTCCAGGCGGCTCAGGGCCTCCTGGGCCACCTGCTCGGTGATGACGCCGTCGGCCATCACCTCGGCGTAGTCGCGCACCCGCCTGAGCAGGCGGTTGGCCACCCGCGGCGTGCCGCGGGCGCGGCGGGCGATCTCCTCCGATCCCTTGTCCTCGATAGCCACGTCCAGAAGCGCGGCGTTGCGGCGGATCAGGGCGGCGATGTCCTCCTGCTGGTAGAAGTCCAGCCGGTAGACGGCGCCGAAGCGGTCGCGCAAGGGCGGGCTCAGCAGCGCGTAGCGGGTGGTGGCGCCGATGAGGGTGAAGGGAGGCACCGATAGGCGCACGCTTCGCGCTCCCGGCCCTTTGCCCAGGATGATGTCCAGGGCGAAGTCCTCCATGGCCGGATAGAGGACCTCCTCGGCTGCCCGCGGCAGGCGGTGGATCTCGTCGATGAACAGCACATCCTCCCGCTGGAGGTTGGTGAGGATGGCCGCCAGGTCGCCCGCCCGCTCGACGGCTGGGCCGGAGGTGATGCGGACGTTGACCCCCATCTCGTGGGCGATGATGTGGGCGAGGGTGGTCTTGCCCAGCCCCGGTGGCCCGTAGAAGAGGTGATGATCCAGGGCCTCGCCGCGCTTCTGGGCGGCGGCGACGGCGATCCGCAGGTTGTCCTTGATCTTGGCCTGGCCCACGAAGTCGTCCAGGCGCTTGGGGCGCAGGGTGGTATCGAGGGCAACGTCCTCTTCTTGCAGCTTGCCGGAGGTGATGCGCTCAGCCATATTTGGTGCCGGAAGCTCTTGCCGACCCTTCGCGTATTATAAGGCGCGAGTGGTTATCCGTCTACGCGCTTATCCAGAAAATCGGCGCTTGGCCTGTTAAGGCGCGCTCAGGATCACGTAGGTCTCGCCGCCGTCGGGGCGGGCGTTGTCTGGGCCGTCGGCCAGGAGGGCGCCGCCGATGATGTCGTCGATGCCGTCGCCGTTGATGTCGCCGCTGGCCACCGAGAAGCCCAGCTCATCATCCGGCTCGGACCCAAGGACGGCCATCCGGTGCCGGCCCAGAGCGGCGTCGACGGTGGCCGACCACTGGGCTGAGCCGAGGAAGACGAGGACCTTTCCGGCCTTCGCGCGGGAGTTGGCCGTCGGCGCTCCGGCCAGCACGTCGTCGATGCCATCGCCGTTGACGTCGCCGCTGGCCAGGGAGTGGCCGAGGAGGCCGTTCAAGTCGCTGCCGATAAGGGTGGCGTCCTGCTCCTCGTCGGCGATGTCTATACTGCCCGCTAGCTCCGCCGAGCCGAAGATGACATAGACCTCGCCGCAGTTCGGGCGGCCGTTGTCCGGGCCGTCGGCGTTGCGGGCGCCGACGAGGATGTCATCCGTGTCATCGCCGTTGACATCGCCGGCGGTCAGGACGAAGCCCGACCAGTCGTTGGTATCGGCGCCCCAGATGGTGAGAGCGCCTTCGTCGGAGGCCAGATCAAAGGCCCCCTCAAGATCGGGCGAGCCGAAGACCACATAGGCCACGCCTCCATCGGCGCGCTGGCCGTCGGGGCCGTCGGCCATGTGCGTTCCTACGAGGATGTCGTCGATACCGTCGCCGTTGACGTCGCCGCTGGCGGCGAAGTTGGCGAGAAACCCCTCGGCCTGAGCGCCCACGATGGTGAAGTCCTGCTGGCCCAGAGCGGTGTCGACGCTCCCGCTGATGGTAGGCGAACCGAAGGCTACATAGATCTCGCCGGCATTGCTGCGGTCCCCGCTCGGGCCGTCGGCGCCCGGGGCGGCAACGATGATATCATCGACGCCGTCGCCGTTGACGTCGCCGGCCGTTAGGGCGTAGCCCAGGTAGTCGCTCCCCATGGCTCCCAGGATGGTAAAGTTCTGCTCGTCGAGAGCCGTGTCCACCGTCCCGCTCAGGTCGGGCGAGCCGAGGACCACATAGGCTTCGCCGGCGTAGATGCGATCGCCGTCCGGGCCGCTCGCGAAGCGAGCACCGACGAGGATGTCATCGATATCATCGCCGTTGACATCGCCGCTGGCTACCACAAAGCCGAGGTTGTCGCCCTGGCTGGTGCCAATCACGGTGAAGTCGTGTTGACCCTCGGCTATGTCCACTGTGCCACCGACTTCGGGGGAGCCGAAGATGACGTAGGCTTCGCCGGCGTTGTTGCGGTTGTTGTCCGGGCCGTCGGCCTTGGGAGCACCCACCAGGATGTCGTCGATACCGTCGCCGTTGAAGTCGCCCTGGGTCAGGGAGAACCGGTCGGCCAGATAGTCGTCGGCTTCGCCGCCGAGCACCGTCAGGTCAGGGGCCGTGGCGGCGAGATCGATGGTCGAAGCGGGTGGCCCGGGGGTCCCCGGAGCGGGGGTGAATCCTTCCGACGGCTGCTCGCCTTCCTCCACACAGCCGGCCAGCGCCACAAGGAGGGCGAGGAGGGCAGCACAGGCTGCCGCAGCGGTCACGCTTGCCCGAAGAGAACGCATCAGGTATAGAATAGCACAGCGGTTGTCAGCGTCCAGACTGGAGTTCGATGATATGCCGATTCTTGGAGTCAACGGTATCGACATCAGCTACGAGCAGCACGGAGCGGGGCCACAACTAGTGATGGCTCACGGCTTCACTACCTGCACCGATGAGTGGCGGCTCTCGCTCCTGCCCCTGGCGGCCAACCATCGGCTTCTGCTGTACGATATCCGCGGCCACGGCGACACCACTGCCCCCGCGGAGCGCTCGGCCTATTCGATCGAGACCTTCGCCGCCGACCAGCGGGCGCTGATGCTCAAGCTGGGCATCGAGCGGGCACACATCGGCGGGATGTCGATGGGCGGAATGATCGCCCTGCGCTTTGGTCTGGATTATCCCCAGATGGTGTCATCGCTACTTCTGTGCGATACCACGGCAGGCAACGGCCAATCGGATGGGGAGGCGGGCTGCTTCGAGAACATGATGAAGAAGTACGACTCGGGGATGGAGCACATCGCCGAGAAACACGGCCTGAGGGAGCTGGCGGAGCGGATGATCGCTTGGTCGCAGGCCAATGACCCCCACTACGCCGATGACCCTCAGCGCGATATAGCCCGCCAGCGGCTGGCCCGCATGAGTCTCCAGGGCTTTCTGGGCGCCCTGCGGGCCATACACGACCGGCCGGACATGGTGGCCCGCCTGGGCGAGGTGCGTGCTCCGACGCTGGTGCTGGTGGGCGAATGGGATAGCTTCCTCGCTTCTGCTCGCCTGGCTCACCAGGCCATCGAGGGCTCGCGCTTCGTCCTCATCCGCCGCGCCGGCCACGCCACGCCCATCTGGCGGCCGCAGGCCTTCCAGCGAGCGGTGGCCGAGTTCCTGGACGCCGTGGAGGCCGGGCGGCCCGTCGGCGGGGAGTTCGAGCTGTAAGGGTTCACTCCTCCCACACGGCGGCGATCACGATAGCGCCGCCGCGGATCACCTTCGCCCTGGCTAGCGACGGCTCGCGGGGCACGTCTTTGCCCAGCGATGGCGCCTCCTGGCCCAGCGGCGGCTGAGGGCGTGGGGGAGTCGGCGGCTGGGAGGGTCGCGGCTTCCCGGCCATGCGGTCCCCCTAGGTATAGACGCCCACCACCAGGGCGTCGCGAGGGTCGGACTCCGAGAAGAAGATGAGGGCGCAGTGACGGCCGATGACCATCTCGGCGGCGTCGATGTTGCGGGCCACCGGCACATCCGCCAGCCACACAGACAGGCTCCCCGCTATCTGAACAGTGGCCGTGTAGGAGCCGGCGTTGAAGCCCTTGAGTGTCCCCTTTCGCACAATCATGACTAGACCGCTCCCAAGGACAGTCGCTGCTCGTAGACGGGCGCTTTGCCGCCCACCGAGTAGCGTATGCTGATGCCCAGCACCCGCCAGCGAGCGTCCGTCAGGCCGGCGGGCTGGTCGGTGATGGTGATAACGTCGTAGAGCTCCTGGCCGCAGTTAACCGGCACCACGATCTCGCCGCCGCCGGAGGCGATCTCCTGGTGGCGCATTTCGGCGTCGGCCCGGTCTTGGGCGCGGGCGACCGTGTCCAGGTTCAGGTCATGCGCCTGGCGGACGCGATCGTAGGCATCCTCGACCTCAGCCCAATCGAAGGCCTCCACGAAGGGGCCATCGCCGAACACCTGCACACGGTTGGCCTGGGGACGCTGGCTGACGTAGCGGCCGCGGAAGATGGCGTGGTCCGTGCCGTAGGAGTAGTCGCTGGCCTCGTCGGCTTCGGGGTTCTTGACGTAGACCAGGTTGTTCCGGATGAATATGACGTCTGGAACCATGGCCAGCAGACGGCGAACCGCTGTCGCTCCGCTTTCGCCTGGGTGGATGGTGAAGCTGGGGTAGATATCACTGATAACGCTACTGGCGCCAGCGGTGGAGAACTCCAGGCCGGACCGTGCCATGATGAGGGAAAGCAACTGGAAGATGTTGGCCTCGTCCTGGGCCCAGGCGTACTGACGGCGCGACCGCCAGTTCTCCAGCAGTTGCCAGGCATCGTGAGCGTGGATGGTGAGGGCCGCATTCCCTTCGCCGGAGGTGTATTCCCAGCCGTCGATCCAGTAGGAAAGGCCCTGGGAGGACAGAGGGCCGCTGTCAGTCTGGTAGCCGGGCCTCACCAGCACCTCGCTGCCTGCTTTGATGACCGCTTTCTCTCCGGACAAGTCCAGGTAGCGCCCATCGTCGTTGCGCAAGACCAGCCGAAGGCGCCCACCGCGAGGTTCGGTGTCAGCGGTCAGCTCCAGGACGTCGGCGGTGACGTCCAGAGTGGGCGTAGTGAGGGAGGCCTGCCAGACGCCCCAGGGCGTCGTCAGCCATGCGTGGCTTGCACTATAGGCGGTGGCCAGACCATAGTCGCTGGCCAGGTTCATGGGCACCGGCTCTCGCCAGAGGTTATCTACGTACCCGGCTGGGGCTAGCGAGTGAGAGAAGTAGGGGCGAGCGTAGCTTTCGCTGCCTGTGTACTTCTCGACGAAGGTGAGGCGAAAGACATCGGGGTAGGCCAGAAAGGGCGCGCGGAACTCCACGCCGGAGCCCGCGCTGGCCATCGATACCTCCTCCAGGGGCGACCAAGTGTCCGGAGCCTGCGAGTAGCCGTCGCCGTAGATGCAGGTGCAGACCTTGGCGGCGCCTCCAGCGTCGCTGCCCGAAACCACAACGTTGAAGTCTCTATCGTAGTGGCAGGCTAGCCCGTTGAAGGAGGCGAGGCTGTTGGTCCAGGCGGCAGGACTGCCCCAACTGCCGCCGCTGCGCTTCATGGCGTAGACGGTGCCCCCTACGGAGTAGATGAGAAGGGCGGTGCCATCGGCTTTGAGGTCGGCGGCCAGCCAGCCCACGCTGCTGGGCGCCGTCGTTATGGTCGTGGCTGAGCCGAAGCTGGCTCCGTAGTCGCTGCTCTCCCGCAGGTAGATCGTCCTGCCGTTGGTGCCCACGTAGAACAGCAGAACCTGGGCCATGAGAGTCCAGTTGCTGAAGTCGCTGGCCGGGCCGGGGCTGGTCACCCGCTGGAGATAGAGGGAGTTGCTCTCCACCCGGCAGCGAATGAGGGAGCCATCGCCCGGCATGGTGCCGGCATGATAGCTATCGGGCTCGCTGCCCGAGTACAGGCGCTGCCAGCTCAGGCGACGGATACCGCCGATGTCGTCGCTGATCTCCACCTTCACGTAGGGGACAGCGCTGGCACTCTTCTGAGCGGCGAGCAGGGCAGACGGCAGGGTTCGCATGTTCTTGTCGCTATGATTGCCAGACGGTGCTCTGGTCGACCGGCTGCGTCGCCGGCGTGTACAGCCGGCGCACTCGCACGGCGTTGCGGCGACTGGAGAAGGCGGCCAGGCGCTCCTGGCCCCAGGCGAGATACTGACGCCAGACGTCCTGCCCGCCCACGTTCACCCGGTTGGTGGCGAAGCTGGCCCACTCCAGGGCGGCGTAGGCGGCGGCCCCAGTGGCCACCAACTCCTCCAGCTGGAGTGGGATGGTGGAGGTGGTGGCGTCCAGGGTGTGCATCTTGCCGTAGTAAATATTGACCGATTCGTCGCCGGGGGGCGTGTCGTTCACTAGGAGGGTGAGAGTGTCCGCCCACAGGGAGAAGGGGACGTAGCTGGGGGGATAATTGTCTATCGGGTACTCCACCGCTTCTACAGCCACCAGGTCGCTGAGGCTGGCCAGGGAGATATCGCGGCTGCCTTCGCTGGTGGCCAGGACGGCCTTGGCCTCCAGGGAAATGGCCAGGCTCAGCTCTCGCACCGCCCGCTCGATGTGACGGTCCAGCTCATCGTCGGTCCAGCGTTCGTTAGCCGGGTCCTCGTCGTGCAGGTCGCGCCGGACTCGCGTTCTCATCTCCGATAGGTTCACGGCTTCCCTCCCTCTGGTTGGGCCTGCCGCAGCATAGCCCTCACCGAGGCGATGAGAATCTCTGACTCGCTCAGGTAAGCGTTTATGAACTCTTCCAGCTCAGTGCGCTGAACCTCCGAGAGGGCGACCGATAGCTGACCGTCCACCGATCGCCAGACGACGCCCGTGTGCAGGTGGTTGGCCAGCTGGCGGATCGTGTCCTGGCGCTGGGCCAGGCCGTTGAGCATGTTCACTGCCGTTTCCAGGTTCTTCTCGCTAAGGCCCATGGCTTCTCCTCCGTTAGGCCACTTCCAGGGTCATGTAGCTTCCCGACTTGATAACCCGATAGAGTGTGCTGCCGAACTTAAGGTAGAGGTTGCTCTTATTGGTCGGTGGATCGCCGCCGCCGACCAACCGCAGATAGGGCGTACTGGGGCCCGCCTCGATAAGGTACTTGTTACCGCTGGTCTCTGTTTGGTCGGCTATCTTCAAGCCAATGGCGTTGTGAGTGCCGGTGGTGTAGTATCCCTGGTCGTCGATCTCCAAGCCGTAGACGGTGCTGGGATAGGTGGAGAAGAAGAGCAGAGGGCTTCGAAGCTTTGCTTCCCAAAGGGTAGGCGCGCTCCCGCTGTACGACGAAAGCCCGGCCCTAACCCACAGGCCGTAGAGGTCCTGAATCGTCCCCGAGCTATTGCCCACGGCCGTGAAGTACAACCCGGCCATCAGGAGGGCGGTAGCTCCGGAGTAGACCTGGGCGGTAGCCATCCCCTGCATGGCGTAGATGTTCCCGGAGCCCCCGGTCATCCTGACTGTCGGGTTGCACCCTAATACCGTGATGTTCCCGCTTCGCTCCATAGGAGGGGCTACACTCAAGCCGACGTCCGTTTGGGGGGCAGCTCCCACCCCCAGGCGCGTCCCGACGCGGACCTCGTCGCTGAGGGTGATGTGCGGGCTGGCCGTCGACAGGGTGATGCGGTCGTTGCCGCCCGAGTCGCGGATGATGTTCTGGTTCAGCCGCAGGATGTCGATGAGGGCTTCCCCCTGCGAGGGGACAAAGCCGGTGTGGCCGGACAGGTCGTAGTCAAGGTTGGACAGAGCGGAGTGGTCGTCCGCGCCGCCGCCCTCTTGTTCGCCCAATAGCTTCAGTCGGCCCATGTGCTTTTCCTAGCTCAACGAGGCATAGACGGAGACGGAGAGGCTGGTTGCGGTGGCGGATACAATCTTCAAGAAGACGGTGGCTCCCCTCGCTTCCGCCTCCAGGCTGGGGATGGGATTGGCGGCCAGTTCCCCCTCGCCGAAGCTGCGCTCGGCCCCACGGAAGTACTTGCCGGCGGTGGCGTCCCACACCAGGAGTTGCACCTTGAGGGCGGTCAGTTCGGTGGACCCGCTGGTGTCCACATCGAAGCGGACATTGCGGTAGCCGGTGCAGTCCACACCCTCGTCGGCGCTGGTGGGATCGGAGGGGTCGGCCGCTGTCAGGCCGCTGCGATGGAGGAGGGGCGTCGTCCCCTCATAGACCGGCCCTTTGGGCACACCCTGGGAATCGATGCGAACGTTGGCCACAAGGCCTCCCTTCGTTCGGCTGGGTCTGGGGCCGAGGGTCAGGGTTCCCGGCCCTAGCCTGACCCTCGGCCCGTGACGTCGGCTCCGCCTATGGTCGCACGCCTACCAGCTTGGCCAGCTTGAGGGTGTTGAACAGGGCGATGGACGTGTACCACTTGATCCGGTTGCGGCTGGCGTCCTTCTGCTCCAGGCTTCCTACTCGCTCCACCTGGAGCCCGCCCGGCCCGGTGAGGCCGGCCAGGGCTCCCTCCCCGAACTGCACGGCATAGATGGTGGAGCAGTCGTTGCTGGTGCCCACCGTCTGGTCGTCGGGGATGTAGTCGGACACCCCGATGGAGATGCCGTCGTAGTACTGGACCATCTGGCCGAACTGGTCGCGGTCCGTCTCCAGCAGGGTGCCGGCGGTGCGCGCCAGCTTGTTGATGATGCGGCGGCTGCGTCGGCTCATCAGCAGGAGCTCCGGCTTGCCGCCCTTCACCGTATCCACCAGCTCGTCCAGCTCGTCCAGGGTCAGGGAGCCGCCGTTGGCCCCCATGCTCAGGGTCTGGCCGGACTCGCAGAGGACATCGATGCCGTCGAAGGCCTTGGGGTCAGCTACCGAGTCGCCGCTGATGAACGTCTCCTCGAACAGGTCGCGCACCGCCTTGGCCTTCAGCTCGATGACCGCCGCCTCCAGGTCCTGGATGTTGGAGCGGGTGGCCACGAGGTAGTTATCGATGTCGGCGTCGCCGCCCATGATCTTGAGGGTGGCCGTGATCTGGCTGAAGGTGGGGGTCGATTCCGTCCAGGTGTCGCCTACATCGTAGAAGGAGGCGGTGGCCGCGGTGCTCTCGCGGTTGTAGGTGAGGCCGTTGCCCACGATCTCGATGAAGGGCAGTGTCTGGAGGATGGGGCTGTCCTTGATGATGGTCTCGATGACGCCCACCAGGAGGACGTCGTTGGAAAGCTTGGATGCTTCGGCCAGGGTTAGAGCCATTCTCTACACACTCCTTTCCTCTACCGTTGCCGTAGCTGAAGCCCTGCAGCTATGTACCTGCTACCGTTGCTGCTGCGACAGGCCGTGGACGATCTTCTCGGCGGGGCTGAGCGCCGAGATGTCGGGCGCGCGCCGAACGGGGGCGCCGGTGGGCACCCGCATGGCCTGAGCCTGCGACTCCAGGTGGCCGCGCAGTTGGGCCACCATACGCAAGGCGGACTCTAGCTGCTGGTCCACCTCCTCCACCGTCTCGCCGCTCACCAGATCGGGCGGCACCTCCGGCCGGCTGGCCAGCAGGGCATCGCGATACTTGCTGGCCGCTGTCTTGAGACCGGCCTGGAGACCTTCCACCTGCTCATGCCGGGCGGCCAGTTCCTCATCGCGAGCGCTGAGCTGGGCTTGGGCCTCGCTGAGGGAGGCGGAGAGCTGGCTTTGCTCCTCTCTGAGCTGGGCCAGGGTCTCCTCCAGGTGGGCGGCTCGCGCCTCGCGGTCGGCAGCGATGGTCTGCAGGCGGTCGACCTCCGTCTGGGCCTCGGCTAGCTGATCCTGAAGGGCTGTTATCTCTTCCTCTGTCACCGTCGAAAACCTCCCGCTAGCTAAGCTTTGCGATGGCGATAATAGGACGTATGTTCTGCTATCGTCAAGGATGAGATGGCACCCCTGCGAGTTGCTGTAACAAATCTGGAGAGATCGTCCTCTTACTTGTTTGGAAATATCGTGCGGCCTTCAGGCGAAGGCCGATGTTGTGAGGTGGTAAAGATGATGAGGTTTCTTTGGGCGATAGCATTGGTGACGGTACTGGCGCTGGCGGCCGCCTGCGGGTCAGACGGCGGCGGTGATGTTCAGGAGGGCGAGGCGCCGCCCCTGGCCGAGTCCATCCGTGTGGACGGCGACGGCGACACCGTCGACGATCTGATCGAAGCGATACCGGTGGCCACGCCCACCGCTGACCCCAGCCCCGAGGCATCAGGCCTGCAGGAGCAGCTGGGCGATCTGGTGCTGAGCGAGGACGACGTGCCGGCTGGCTTCTCCTCGATGGGCAACATGGACATGGGCATGGACTTCGACTTGATGGGCCTACCCACACCTCAGGGGATGGCAGCTCACATGAGCATCTTCGCCACCCCGGAGGGTGAAGATATGATCGTGTCTATGGTCATCCTCATGGAGGACGGCACAGCCTTTGAGGAGGCCTTCTCCCAAATAGACGAAATGAGCATCGAGGAGATCCAGGACGCTTTCGACATGGTGGGGGTCTACAGCGATGTGGCCCTTCTGGACACCCGCGAGCTGGATGTCTCCGGCCTGGGCGACAAGGCCTACGGCTTGGGTATGACGGTGGAGATGGCCCAGATGGGCACTATGGACGCCGAGATGGTGTTCCTTGGCGAGGGGTCGCTGATGGCGATGGCTATGACGATGGCCATGGACGGCGGCGCGGCCGTTGACGCCGTGCCCCTGGCGAAAGCCATGGCCGACAAGATAGAGGCTGTCGTCCAGTAGACCACAGCGATGCCCAGCATGCTCGCGGCATTTCCTCATCGGCAGGCCGTCGGTCGCCTGTGGAGTGCGAGCAACCGACGGCAGGAGGACCCAACATGAAGCAGACCACTGGAGACGTTGTCGCCTGGTCCGTTCGCCTGTCCCAAACGACCCTGAACCTGCTGCGAGAGTGCGAGCGGTGCTTCTGGCTGCACCTCCACGGCGTACGACGCCCCGGCGGCCCCGAGGGGTCGTGGTCCACGGTCACCCGCGGCCTGGACACGGTCATCAGCCACTACTGCGCTACATACCGCAACCAGGACGATCTGCCCCCGCTGCTGCGGCACCTGGGAGGTCGCCTGGTTACGGTTCAGATCGGCCCTCACCTCGATCCGGACACGGGCCTGACCCTGGTCGATAGGCTGAGCGAGTGCCTGGAGGTGAGCGACGGCCTGTTCGCGCCGCTCGACCACAAGGTGCGGGGCTGGGCGCC
>Ga0111179_1053_pt1 | contig 11204 bp, 9 predicted proteins | sample DeeMarSWOR324_28_FD_80226 | JGI IMG/M metagenome (GOLD analysis project Ga0111179, IMG submission 80226) | Dehalococcoidia bacterium SM23_28_2
AGGTCCCTCCTCCTGTTCGACGAGATCGGCCGCGGCACCAGCACCTACGACGGCATGGCCATCGCCCGCGCCGTGGTCGAGTTCATCCACCACCGGCCGGAGGTAGCCGCCAAGACCCTGTTCGCCACCCACTACCACGAGCTGACAGAGCTGGCCGCCATCCTGCCGCGGGTGAAGAACTACAACGTGGCCGTGAGCGAAGAGGAAGGACGGGTGGTCTTCCTCCATCGCATCCTCCCCGGCGGCGCCGACAGGAGCTACGGCGTCCACGTGGCCCAGCTTGCCGGCATGCCTCGGCCGGTCATCCAGCGGGCGCAGGAGGTGCTCAGCGAGCTGGAGGACAAGGACGACCGCCTTCCCCGCCGCCGCCCTCGCCGGGCCGCCGTCCAGCTATCCTTCCTTGGTGCCAGCGACCCCGTCCTGGAGGAGCTGGCCTCCCGCCGTCCAGCTATCCTTCCTTGGTGCCAGCGACCCCGTCCTGGAGGAGCTGGCCTCCCTGGACGTCGACGGCCTTACGCCCTTGCAGGCGATCACCAAGCTCTACGAGCTGCGAGAGCGAGCGCGCGGGAAGCACGAGTAGAACCCGCAAATTGGCGAAGAAGCCCCCATAGGTTGACAAGGCCACCTTAGCCAGGTGTAGAATAATCGTATAAGAACACAGGGTAGAGCACAATGACGAAGCGGGTTGTCCTCGGCATCCTCCTGGCTGTTGTGGCGTCTGCGATTACGGCCAGCACCATAGTCGTGCTGGGGCAGGGCGGAGGCCCGCCAAGGCTCTCAAGCCGAGCGAACTGACCAAGATCCCGCCCGGCACGCCGCAGGCCGATCTAACGTTGCCCGTGGACTACGGTCGGTTCCACATCCGTGCCCCTGGCAGCGGCATAAGTGAATTAGTATATGCTCCCGGGTTATCTCCCCCTCCAGGCGTCGAAGCTGTACGCGGCGATGCAAGAACGTCGGACACACTAGACGACTTCCGCGACCATGACCTGTTCATCGAGCCGCTCTACATCCCCGCCGGCTGGCAGTTGACCTGGGCCCACGCGGGGACGGTGATATGGGACGACGGCTCCCACATCGACTCGGAATTTCGTCTTCGATACGACCGGCCCGACTACTTCTACATTGACATTGCGCGCTTCCTCTTAGCCCCCGATGCCCAGATTGAGCTGCTAGAGCACCAACCCAGCTCGCAGCACGCCTACACGTTGGGCGAGATCCGCGGCGTTCCGGTGGTCTTCCAGCACCAGGCGCCCGGCGAGCGCATCCAGGCTATCCTCCAAGTGCACTTCGTCACCGGTGACGTCGTAACCTTGATAGAGAGCGTGGCCATCGACTTCGACGAACTGATCAAGATCGCCGACGCCCTGATCGCCGAGATCCAGGAGAGCTCCTCGTGAAGCGTGCAGCCAAGGAAGCCGGGGCGGCAGTCGCCTTCATGGCCATCGGCGTCGCCGTCTCCCTGGGGGTTGTTCTCGTCCACCACGCGGAGGCAAGCGACGATGAGCCGCGCATCTCCTGGGTATACCGTGGTATGGCGCCTTTCTCCGGGCAACAGTGCTCGCCTTATGAAGGCGACCCCGACTGGGGAGAGTTTCACATCTCCGGCTGGCATACGTGCTGGCACCTGACCGAGCCAGGTTACCCAGCAATCGATTACACCCGTGTTGGTGGTGGAACCGCCGGCTCCACCGTCTACCTAGACTACGTGGGCGACTTCGAGCTCTTCAAGATGCTGGACTACACCGGCATCTGCAAGGGAGTGCGGGCAGCCATCTACTGGGAGTCCTACGACGGCGGCAACTACAGGGGCGACATACACTACCTGCACATCGACGTCAATGAGTATTACATCGGCAAGGAGCTCCAGTACCAGTTGATTTGGATCGGCGATGTCGCGGAAGACGAGAATCCGGGCTGCAAGCCGACGTATTGGACAGGGCCCCACCTCCACCAGAGCGCTGACTGGTCTCTCGCCAGCCCCTTCTGCAGCAACAAGTACGTTAACCCCTCAGCCAGCGACAACTGGCAGCACAAAGTGCACTGGCTCCCCGACTACGCCAACGACGATGACTGCGACCGCTGGAAAGACAACGAGGAGAACATCATAGGCACAGACCGCCAGGACGACTGCACGGACAAGCCCGGTGATGCCGACGCCTGGCCGCCGGACTTCGACATGAGCACCTGCGTCAACATCCTCGATGTCTTGAAGTTCAAACCGAAGCTCCAGCTCGGCGCGCCGTACGATCCGCGCTTTGACCTCAAGACCGACGGTGCCGTCAACATCCTCGACGTGCTCGTAATGAAGCCGGTCATCAGTATGTGCTGCACGCCGCCGGACTAGCCGCTAGTCCTTCACCACCCCCGGCACGACCGATCGATACACCTGAGTGTTCAGGGCCTCGCCCATGTTCAGGCGGCCCCAGCCGTCCCAGTTGGGCGTAGCGCCGTCGGGCAGGTCATCGCTGGACATGCGCAGAAGGGCGCGGATGTCGTCGTCGCTGCGGGTCGGATCCTGCGACAGGAGCAGGGCCACCAGCCCCGATACGAAGGCGGTAGCGAAGGACGTCCCCTCGCCGATGGCGTAGCCGCCGTCTAGGTGGGTGCTGAACACGTCCACCCCCGGCGCCGCCACGTCCACCTCCGGGCCCCAGTTGCTGAAGGGCGCGCGGCTGTTGGGGTCGGAGTGGTCGAAGGCGGACACGGCGATGACCCCCGGATAGGCCGCTGGATAGCCCACGCCCTCCACGCCCTCGTTCCCTGAGGCCCCTACCATGATGACGCCGAACACGTCGTGGGCCTCCCTCACCGCCTCCTCCAGGGCGCGGCTGGGCGACGGTCGGGCCATGCTCAGGTTGATTATATGAACGCCGTTCTTGGCGGCGTAGACGATGCCCTGGGCCACGTCGGAGGCCGTGCCCGCGCCCGTCGAGTCGAGCACCTTCACCGGCAGTATGGTCGCTCCCCAGGCCGTCCCCACGACCCCCTGGCCGTTGTTGCTCTTCGCCCCCAGGATGCCGGCCACCATCGTGCCGTGGCCGTGGTCATCGCTGGGGTCGCTGGATGGCGGTATCGGCACGAAGTTGCAGCCGCGGAGATCGTCTATGCAGCCGTTCTTGTCATCGTCGATGTCATTGCCCACTATGTCGCGGGCATTGGTCCAGATCTTGGACGCCAGATCGGGGTGCCTCAGGTCCACGCCCGTATCCAGCACTGCCACGATGATCCCCGGCTTCCCCATCTCGACATCCCAACCAGCGGGGGCATTGATGGCGTCGTAGTACCAGGCCTGCCTTGCCTCATAGAAGAGGTCGTCGGGGACTATCGCTGCCCGAACAATGTAGTTGGGCTCCGCATACTCAACCCAGGGCAGTGTGCTATAAAGAGCGGAGGCTTGCTCTACGCCGAGCTCTTCCGGTAGGCGAAGGCGATACAGGTCGAGGGTTGGATCGTGCTCTATCACCGCTCCGCCTGCCAGCCCCAGGACAGCGGCCACAGCGGCGGGCGGCAGGGGCAGGCTGGCCTTCACCAGCAGCTCGCCGGGGACAAACTCCCCGCCGGCAGCGGAGTGGGCCGACACAGGACCAACGTGAGGCACGAGCACCTGCGAGGAGACCGAAGGGTAGGGAACGTTGTTGGCCAACAGGAAGGCAGCCGCCAATAGCGGTAACGACCACAGCCAGCGAACAGACCTCATGCTGATACTCTCTGCCCATCCCCCGATTCAATGGCGCTAGTATAGCAATGGACAACGGAGGGAGCAATCACGGCTTCGGTGAGGACAGGTATAACCTATTTCCGATAGGGCTCGTCGGATGCTAAGATTCACAGAGGGGGTGACCTTCTAGAGTTGACGATTCGCATTCTTCCGCCCGAAGTGTCCGTCCTTATCGCCGCCGGCGAGGTGGTCGAGCGCCCGGCTTCGGTGGTGAAGGAGCTGATAGAGAACAGCCTCGATGGCGGCGCCAGTCAGGTGTCCATCGAGACAAGGCAGGGCGGACTTACCGCCATTCGGGTAAGCGACAACGGCAAGGGCATCGCTTCCAGCGACCTGGCACTGGCCTTCCATCGCTACGCCACCAGCAAGGTAGCCTTGGCCCATGACCTGGACCGTATCACCACCCTCGGCTTCAGAGGAGAAGCCCTGCCCAGCATAGCCGCTGTGGCCGACGTGGAGGTGCTCTCCCGTCCCCTCGATGCGGTTGCCGCAAGCTACCTCCGTCTTGTAGACGGAAAGCCGGTGGAGCAAGGCACGCGGGGCGCGCCTGTAGGCACCACGGTTACCGTTCTCCACCTCTTCGCCAAGCAACCCGCCCGTCGCAAGTTCATGCGCTCGCCCGCCGCCGAAAACCAGCAGATCGCCAGCCTGATCAGCCAATATGCCCTGGCTTACCCCGAAGTGCGCTTCTCCCTGCGTATAGACGGTCGCCAAGCTCTCCTTACCGGCGGCAGTGGCCAACTCGCCGACGCGGTGGCCAGTGTCTACGGCGCGGAGGTGGCAGCGGCCATGCTCCCCATGCGCTGGCCCGTAAACGGCAATGGAACGACGATCAAAATAGGCGGCCTGACCGGCCCGCCCCACATCTCGCGAGCCAGCCGAGGCTACGTCAGCCTATTTGTGAACCGCCGCTGGGTGCAGAACAGACGGCTGACCTTCGCCGTAGAGGAGGCCTATTCCGGCATGCTGCCAGTGGGCCGCCATCCTATCGCTGTAGTCGACCTCCGGCTCCCTTACGAGGAGGTGGATGTGAACGTGCACCCCACCAAGGCTGAGGTGCGCTTTCGCCAGGAGAGCGAGGCGTTTACTGCTGTACAGCGAGCGGTGCGACAGGCCCTCCTAGAGCAAGCGCCCGTGCCCTCCGCAGGCGTCGCCGGGGCCGAGCCGGCTGCCCGCGAGGAGACGAGCCCGCCACCACTGTGGCAGCGGGCCTTCGAAGGGGAAGGCGAGCCGAGAACGGCGGCAGGCATAGCAGCGCCGCCGCCCAGGGTTACCCTGCCCATGCTGCGGGTGGTGGGGCAGATCGGCAATACGTACATCGTGGCCGAGGGGCCCCAGGGGATGTACCTCATCGACCAGCACGCTGCCCACGAGCGCATCCTGTTCGAAGAGATCAGCGCCGCTCGTCAGAGGCAAGCCCTTGATGCGCAAGGCCTGCTAGAGCCGATTACGGTGGAACTATCGCCCCGCCAGCAGGAGATCGCCCTCGCCCACGACCAGGTGCTTTCGGAGCACGGCTTCCAACTGGAGGCCTTCGGCGAGCGCACCTACCTGGTGAGAGCCGTGCCGGCCGTACTGACGGGGAGAGACATATCGCATGCCTTCGCCGAGTTCCTGGACACCCTGGGCGAAGAGGCCGCACCCGACGAGCAGGACCGGGTAGCCATGACCCTCGCCTGCCACGGCGCGGTAAAGGCGGGCCAATCGATGGCGCCGGAGGAGATGCGCGAGCTGGTGCGCCGGCTTGAGCAGTCCGAAGTGCCCCACACCTGTCCCCACGGCCGCCCCACGATGATCCACATGAGCACCGACCTGCTGGAGAAGGAGTTCCGTCGCCGCTAGCCTCGCCCGAGGGCGATCTGCGATCGCTTAACGACCCAGGTCCTCCCGCATCTCCTGCCAGGTGACCATCTTGGCGATAGCCTTGGCCGCCCGCGAGAGGTTGGGGAAAAGAGGAAAGCGCTGTCGCGCACAGTGCTCCTGAACGCTTAGCGAGTATTCCATGGCCTCCCGCAGAGGCGGCGCGTGCATCACCACAGCGATGGGCTTCTTCGCTGCCTCCCGCACTCGCACCAGGGCATCGATCACCGCCGCTATCAACTTGTCCACATCAAGGCCCATGGCCGAGGCCACCCGCCCCGGGCCCCAACCGAAGCCGGCGTGGGCCAGCAGCACGTCCACCGCCTCGTCCGAGGCCACAATGCGCAGGGTATCGGCTAGCTTGGCCGGCTCCAGAATGGCCATGGTGTCCACAGGATTGCGCACGCTGGTGCCGGCCACAGGGGTGAAACGACGCAGCTCATCCTGGACGCGGCGGGAGAGAGCGGGTGCTTTCAGCCCTGCTTCATCCACCTGGTCGGCGGCATAGACGCTGAAGCCGCCGCCGCCACCCACAACGCCCACCCGCCGGCCCGCCGGCGGCCGCTCAAAGAAGCAGAAGACGGACAGCATGTCCACCAGCTCGTCTAGGTTGTTCACCTCCACGGCGCCCACCTGTCGCACGAGCGCCCTGAATACCGCTAACGAGCCCGCCAGACTAGCGGTATGAGAGAGGACAGCGCGGTTTCCGGACTCCGTGCGGCCACCCTTGAGCACGATGACCGGCTTGCGGGCCGATGCCCTACGTATGGCCCGAAAGAAGCGACGGCCGTCTCTCACCCCCTCGATGTAGGTGCTGATAATCTTCGTCTCGGGGTCCTCGGCCAGATACTCCAGGAATTCGCTCTCGTTCAGGTCGGCGGCGTTGCCGTAGCTGACCATCTTGCTGAAGCGAATGCCCCGCGGCGACGCCGTTGTCAGCAGGTCAGCGGCATTGCCGCCGCTCTGCGACAGGAAGGCCACCGGCCCCGGTCTTCTCGGCGAGCCAGGCCCGAAGGAGATCTTGCCCGACGGGCAGTATATCCCTATGCAGTTGGGCCCGATGACGCGGATGCCCGCCTGGCGAGCCCGCTGCACCACCTGCCGCTCCAGCTCCACCCCTTCCTCCTCGCCCGTCTCGCTGAAGCCAGCGGTGAAGAACTGCATGCTCCTGACCTTCTTGGCCACGCAGTCCTCAACGACATCGAGAACCGCCTTGACGGGGACACTGAAGATGACATGATCTACGGGGCCAGGGATATCCACAAGGCTGGCATAGCACTTGAGCCCCAGGATCTGCTGATGCTTGGGGTTAACCGGATAGAGGCCGCCCTCGAAGCCCATGCTCTGGATAGCGAATAAGAAGCTGGTGCCCACGCCGGCAAACCCAAGCTGCGGCGAGGCCCCAACCACCGCTACCGAGCGGGGGTGAAAGATGTAGTCGAGAGCTAGGGGGTCATCCTCGCTATCTGTGAACCGCTTATCGCCCTCTTTCCTCATGTCCTTGCCCTTCGCCATCCCTCCACCCTAGCCTAGCTCTCAAGCCCCAGCTCGCCCTTAACCTCACGCACCGCCTGCACCATCACCCGCAGCTTGGCCGCCGCCTCCTCCCAGGTGCGCGTCTTGAGCCCGCAGTCGGGATCGATATACAGCCGTTCGAGCGGCAGCACCTCCAGGCCCCTGCGGATGCCTTCTTTGACCTCCTCCACCGTCTCCAATCTGTGGTCGTGCACATCCACAACACCCAGAGCCACCTCCTTGTCGAAGGGATGACGACGAAACAGCTCCAGCAGATCGTAGTCGCTGTTGGCCGCCTCGATGTCGAGCTGGTCTACGGGCAGATCGACGATCTGGTCGAAGACCTTGGCGAAGTCGCCGTAGCACACGTGGCTGATGGTCTTCGCCTTGAGCCCCTCGGTAACCACCGCCAGGCCCTGCGAGACAAGCGCCATCTCCTCCGGCCGAGTGGAGGCCGCCGGCTCGTCCACCTGGATGTAGCGGGCGCCGGCCTTCTCCAGCTCCATCGCCTCCTGGTGGATGACGCCCGCCATGTCCAGCACAGCCTCTCGCCGCGAGTCATAGTACTCATCAAACGACCAGTCGACCATGGTGTAGGGGCCGGTGAGCATCCCCTTGACCGGCTTGTCGGTCAAGCCCTGGGCGTAGCGCCACATCTCAACCGTCATCGGGCCCTGCCAGCGGAGTTTGCCGATAATGATAGGCTTCCGGTAATAGCGATTGCCATAGGAGCGCACCAGTCCGCTGATGGCCATGCTCTCGGTGAGCAGCTCAGCGAAGTAGGCAACCATGTCGCCCCGCTCCATCTCACCGTGCACCAGGATGTCCAGGCCTATCTCCTCCTGGAGCCGAATCACCTCTGCCGTTGCCTGACGCTCCAAAGCGGCCAGCTCCTCTCGGCCGATCTTGCCCAGGGAGAACTGGTTACGGGCTCGCGTCAGATAGTCTGGCTTGGGGAAGCTACCAACAGTGGTGGTAAGTAGACCCTTGGTCACCTCAGCACCTCCTGCGCTCGCCGAACACCCTCCGCCATGCGAGCCAGCTTCGCCTGTGCTACCTCCCGCGGGAGGTACTCCAGGCCACAGCTCGGATTGACATAAAGGCTCTCCGGCGCCACAGCATCGCTCACCCGCTGGATGCGATCCACGATCTGCTCGACCGTCTCCAGCTTCGTATTGCGAGCATCGATGATACCGAGGCCCAGCTTCTTGGTAAAGCGGCCCCTCCTCAGGACCTCGTAGTTGGCCGGCCCCATCACGAAGTCCAGACCGATAGCGGAAAAGGGGAGCTCCAGGACTTGAGGGAAGAGGCCTTCGATATCGCCGAACCAGGTATAGAGATGGGCCTCAGCCGTCACCCCCTCCATCATCTCTCCGAGAGCCTGATGAAGGAGCGGGAAGTCCTCCTTCCGCTTGAGTATGGCCGGCTCGTTGACCTGGATAATGGGCGCCCCCGCTCGCTCAAGGGCCAGCACCTCCTGCCGCAGCTCCCGAGCGAGAGCCAGCACCAGCTCGCCGAAGCTGCTGTAGTGCTCGCTGGTCGAGAGCGCGGCCAGCGTGTAGGGGCCGGTGACCGGGGCCTTCACCGGCTGTGAGCTGTGGGCAGCAGCGAAGCGATAGTCCTCGACCGTGACCGGCTCACGCCACTGGACAGCGCCGGTGACTGCCGGCTGCCGATAGTAGGTGTTGGTATCGAAGTAGCGAATGAGGCCGTCGATGGTGAAACCATCCATCCGGCGGGCAAAGTAGGTCTGGTCGTCCTCCCAACGGATCTGACCGTCGGTGACGATGTCGATGCCGGCCTCCACCTGCTCCTCGATCACCTCGATGGTCACCTCATCCTCCACCCCCCGCAGCTCATCCTCGCCTATCTCCCCCCGCTCGAAGCGAGCGATGGCAGCCCGCAGCCTGGCCGGCCGTGGTCTATTGGGTATCTTAGGGTAGTTGCCAACGACGGTGGTGAGCATGGGCTACTCCTTCTCCTCCCCGGGCCAAGGCTCGCCCCTCTTCAGCCAGCGTAAGCCCCAATGCCGGTGCATCACCAACTACCTGAACGTACAACGAGGGCCGAAGAATACGGCCCTCGGCGAGCCACCCCCAGGAACGAGCCTGCTTCAGCATAGCATTCTAGCACTCGCTAAGCAGCGCGGCAACGCCGCTTCTTGCGCCAACCTTCTCGCCGTCGAGCCAGCAGGGTTGTTAACATAATCGCGCCGATTCGCGTCTATTTAATGGTAAGCTTGTGATTGCTGCCGCCGTTTCGGTGGGGGTGAGCGAGGTGGATCTGCTGAGGAACCATAGCTCGGAGCCTGTCAAAGAGAAGGAAGACCTGACGGCGCAGGTGCTGGATTGGGCTCGCGACAGAGCGGAGGCCCTTGAGGGAAACGGAGCGACAAGCGAGGCGAAACCCGTCCAAGAAGTGGAAAGGGAGACGCCAACGCCACCAAGGGCAACCGAGGAAGCCAAGTTCGAGCCGTCGTCAAGGATAATCGTTGTTGCCCACGAAGAAGGCACGAATGAGGCTGGCGAGGCCCACCTGTTCGAGGACTTCCAGGCCGCCGGGCAGTTTGTCGAGACCCTCGTGGAAGATGGCCTCGATCCCCAGCGGCTCACCGTCTTCAACTGCACCCAGCTAAACGTTCACCTAAGCTACCGTGCGGTAGTCCGCTTGAAGACCAGCGAAGAGCCGGCGGACTAATAAACAGCGCTCAAGTACCAAGGGAAGGGACCACACGTCACTGACGGCCGGACAGTGAGCGGGGATAGATGTGCGCGCAAACGACAGCTCTGAGGATGCCCAAGAGGGCCAGAACCTTATGCCACAGCTGCCGGAGTGGGCCCGCGAGCGTGCAGATGGCCAATGGTACACGGCATCAGCCGCAGAGCAGCCGCCCCAGCAAGCGAACGGCAGGGCGTCGGCCATCCTGATCGTCGTTTCCGACCAGAGCAAAGATGACTGGTCCAAGGCACGCGCCTTCGACGACCCAGGGGAAGCGGCGGCCCTCATCGAGACGCTGGTGAACAAAGGCCTATCCCCTGAACTGGTGACCGTCTTCAGCGGCGCCCAGATGGACGTAGACGTCGCCTACCGACCCGTGGTCGAGTTCAAGGAACTCAAGGAACGGCGAAGGAAGAAGAAGTCGCGAACATAGGCAAGACCCCCTCCGAGGCCACGCTCACCGTCAACCGGCGAGGGGCCCCGGAGGGGGTCTCGCTAACTAAGCCTATTCCGTACGCACTGCCTGATGGCTCAGCCTACGGATTAGGACTACTCTACCGGTAAATCGGCTCACATACCGAGTAGTTGACCGCCGGGTTGCAGGCCTGCCCCATGATGGCGTTGGAGAACATCAGGACGTCCAGGATGTTGATCACGCCAGCGGAGGCGGCCGTGGTGTTCAGGTCGAAGTTGGCCGGGTCGCAGACGTTCTTTCGTCGATGTCGCAGGCGTCGCCCTGGGTGTCGGCGTCGGTGTCCAACTGCGTCGGGTTGTAGTCGTTGTCGCAGTTGTCGGGGCCGTCGAGTACGCCGTCGCAGTCGGCGTCGCCGCCCGGGCAGATGCAGCCGGGGTCGAGGTCCTCGCCGCTGGCGAGCACCACTGGGCAGCCGTCGTTGACCTCGCCATCAGCATCGAGGAGGTCGTCGTCGACGACGTCGTTGCAGTGGTCGGCTGCTTCGGAGATGCCGTTCACCGGCGGCCCGCCCGGGCAGCCATCGTCGGCCGTGGTGTCGCCGTCCTGATCGACGGCGTCGCCGGCTCCCCCACCGCACCAGTCGGTGCCCTCGCTTGTTGCGCCGCTCACCGGGCAGCCGTCGTTGACGGTGCCGTCGGCGTCTTCGTCGGCGTTGTTGCCGCCGCTGCACCTGTCAGCGTTGTTGACCATGGTGTCGCCGTCGTCATCCACCCCGGGACCAGGATACGGCGCACCGTTCTGGTGAGGATCGGCAGGGTGGGCCTGGGTGACGTCGTAGTAGGTGTAGTTGGTGCAGGTCTGGGGCCCTGCTCCCGGCGGGTTCTCGGCCGCATTGACCGTCATGTCCACCACGTAGGACTCCGGCGTCTCGTGCGGCGGGCCGCCATCGTTTTCGTCGGACCCCAGGGCGATCTC
>Ga0111179_1048_pt1 | contig 11105 bp, 9 predicted proteins | sample DeeMarSWOR324_28_FD_80226 | JGI IMG/M metagenome (GOLD analysis project Ga0111179, IMG submission 80226) | Dehalococcoidia bacterium SM23_28_2
CCCGCCCCCTTCAGGATGATCGCCCGCACATCGCCGTCGGCGTTGGCCTCCGCCACCGCCCGCTCCAGCTCGTCGGGCAGATCGAGGCTGATCGCGTTCAGGCGCTCCGGTCGATTAAGGACTATCCTGGCGATCCTTCCCGCCTTCTCGTACAAGATGGTCTGGTAAGCCATGATCAGCTACCTCCAGAGGACAGCGGCCGGGCTTCCTTGTCTCAGGAGCCCTTGGCCAGAAGTTGAACGACTCGATCGAGGATGCGCTGAGCGACCTCGTACTTGGTCATGACCGGCAGACGCTCTTCCCCGCCTGCCCGGTCGAGGATGACCACTCGGTTGGTGTCGGAATCGAAGGGTGACTCAGGGCCGGTGATATCGTTGGCCACTATCAGGTCGAGGCCCTTGCTCTTCAGCTTCCGCCGGGCGTTGGCCACCAGGTTCTCGCTCTCGGCGGCGAAGCCCACCCTCACGAAGCCCTTGCCCGCCTCGGCCAGGACGTCCGGGGTGCGGGTCAGCTTCAGGCTCAGGGTCTTCGCCCGTCGCTTCATCTTCTGCTCGGCGGTAGCGCTCGGCTGGTAGTCCGCTACGGCCGCCGCCATCACCAGCGCCTGCGAGTCGCGGCACTCCCGCACCACCGCATCGCGCATCTCGGCCGCCCGCTGCACCGGCTCCAGCCTCACCCCGTAGGGCGTCGGCAAAGCAGTGGGCGCGCTGACCAGCACGACCTCCGCCCCCCGATCGCGGGCCGCCTCGGCCACAGCGTAGCCCATCTTGCCGGAGGAGTAGTTGCTCACATAGCGCACCGGGTCGATGGGCTCCCGCGTGCCGCCGGCAGTCACCACCACCTTGCGACCGGCCAGGTCGCCTCCGCGCCCCAGCACGTAGCAGATGGCCCCCAAGATGGTCTCGACATCCGACAGCCGGCCGAGGCCCATCCGCCCCGAGGCCAGGCGGCCCACCTCCGGCCCCACGATGGTCATGCCCCTCTGTCGCAGGGTCTCCAGGTTAGCCTGGGTAGCCGCATTCTCGAACATCTGGGAGTCCATGGCCGGGCAGACCAGCACCGGCGCCCTGGTAGCCAGGACCGTGACACTCACCATGTCCTCGGCCAGGCCGTGGGCCAGGCGGGCGATGGTCGTAGCCGTCGCCGGCGCCACCACCACCACGTCGGCGCGGCGGGCCAGCTCCACATGCTCCAGCGCGCCGCCGAACATGTCGACGATGACGTTGCCCTGCGTCAGCGACCGGAACGTCAGTGGCGTGACGAATTCGGTGGCGGAGGGTGTCATCACCACTTCGACGCTGGCGCCGGCCTGCACCAGCTTGCTGGCTAGCTCGGCCGCCCTGAAGGCAGCGATGCTGCCCGTTACCCCTAGAACGACAACCTTGCCTTCTAACATGTCAGCGATTCATCCCGTAGATCAGGCGCAGGCCTGTCAGTGTGAGGTTGGGGTCCACCACGTCGATAACGTCCGTCTCCTGAGCCACCATCTCTGCCCAGCCGCCGGTGGCCACCACCTTCGCCTCCCCCCCCAGCTCCTCCTTGAAGCGCCTGACTATGGCCTCCACCAGGCCCACGTATCCGTAGATCACCCCCGCCTGGACAGCAGCCGCCGTGTTCCGCCCGATGGCGTTCTTCGGTCGCACCAGCTCCACGCGATAGAGCCTGGCCGCCCGCTGGAAGAGGGCCTCGGCGGCAATGACCAGGCCGGGAGCGATCGCTCCGCCCAGATATTCGCCCTCCTTGGATATGGCATCGAACACGGTAGCAGTCCCCAGGTCGACCAGAACGAGCGGCGGCGTATACAGCTTGATAGCGGCGACTGCATCCGCCACTCGGTCCGCTCCCACCTCCCGAGGGCTATCGTACAAGATGCGCAGGCCGGTGCGAACCCCCGTGCTCACCATCAGCGGTCGCACATCAAAGTACCGTCGGCACACCGCCTCGAAGACGGGATCCAGATCGGGCACTACGCTCGCTATCACCGCAGAATCGATCTCCTCAGGAGCGATGCTCTCATGGGACAGGAGGTTCACCATGAGAACGCCGTACTCATCGGCCAGCCTGTTGACATCGGTTGCCAGCCTCCAGCTGGCCTTCAGGTTATCGCCCTCGAAGGTCCCCAACGTGACGTGCGTATTTCCCACATCAATCGCCAAAAGCATGCCACCTGCCGCCTATGATCCCGGAGGCCGAGCCATTATAGTCCTCATATAAAGACGCCAGCAAGCCCGACGGCGTACGGCCCAGGCGGTTTGAGGCTTCCGAAAGGGTTAACATTTTCCCGACTAGTTGTCATAAAACCCTTGATACCCTCTTTCTGCCTTGCTATGGTGCCCCCGTCCGCCGAAACCAGCCGCTTGCGTTCCGTATTGCCACCGAGGGGGACTCTGCTATGAACGAGCCAGCTACCTTACCGCAAGAGACTAACGCTGAGCAGTTGTGGGAGAGGGCCCTGACTGAACTCAAAGTGCAGGTCACCCGCCCCAATTACGAGACATGGCTCAAGGACACCGTCGGCCTACGGTTCGACAACGGCTTCTTCTTCGTCGGAGCCCCCAACGACTTCGCCACTGAATGGCTCTCCACCAAGCTGCGTCCCCTAATTGCCAAGACCCTCAGCGGCATCATCGGCCATCCGGTAGACGTGTCCTTCGAACTGCTGGGCTCGCGCCCGGCCGAGCCGCCTCCTGGCGGGCCTCTGTTCCAGGCTGAGACCGCCGTGCCACGACCGCCGGCCCGTACTTTCCCGCGGCCGCGCCTCAACGAGCGCTATACCTTCGAGCGGTTCGTTGTGGGCCACGAGAATCGCCTGGCGCACGCTGCCTGCCTGGCGGTGGCTGACAAGCCCGCCGGTCCCTACAACCCTCTGTTCATCTACGGCGCCACCGGCCTCGGCAAGACCCACCTGCTCCATGCTATCGGGCAAAGGGCCTGGAGCAACCACCACCGCGTTATCTATGTTACCGCGGAGCAGTTTACCAACCACTTCGTCACCTCCATCGCCCAGGGGCACAGCGAGGAGTTCCGCGTCAAGTATCGCCACGTCGATGTCCTCCTCATCGATGACATCCAGTTCCTGGCCGGCAAAGAGCGCACTCAGGAGGAGTTCTTCTATACCTTCAACGACCTCCACGCCGCCAGCAGCCAGATCATTATCAGCAGCGACCGCTCCCCCAGGCTGATCTCCTCTCTCGAGGACCGCCTGCGCTCCCGCTTCGAGTGGGGGCTCATCGCCGATATCCAGCCGCCGGCCCTCGAAACCCGCCTGGCCATCCTCAAGTCGAGAGCCGCTGAGCTGCAGCAAGAATTGACCGATGACGTACTCCTCTTCCTGGCGCAACGCTGTCAGAACAACATCCGCGAGCTGGAGGGCTGCCTCAACCGCATCGTGGCCTTCGCCCGTCTCCTCCGCGCCGGAATAACCCTCGACCTCGCCGCTGAGGCTCTCGCTCCCATCTCACCCTCCTCCGCTAAACCTCATCCCACTCCCCAAGCCGTCCTCCAAGCAGTTGCTCAGTACTTCGACCTAGCTCCTCAAGCTCTCGCCGGCAAGAGCCGTGCTAAAGAGATCGCAGAGGCTCGCCACATCGCTATGTACCTCCTTCGAGAGGATGCCCAGCAGCGGGTTACCGAGATCGCCCGCCTCCTCGGCGGCCGCGATCATTCCACCGTAATCTACGGCCTACGCAAGATGGACCTCGCCCTGGCCGCCGATGCATCGCTGACCCGCCAAATAGGCGAGATCCGCACCCTTCTAGCACCCTAGTTCTCCACGAAGGGCGTGGATATTGTCCTCCGGTTGTGGATAACTGGGCCTGTTGCCCCTCATCTTGCTCCCCCTCTTTCACACAACCCCCACAGTCCCCCGATCTCACACCCATTCCACCGAACTCTCCACTCACTCATCCCAACTCACCTCGAATACCTCTCCACCAAACCAACAACCCCATGATAACGACTATATGCCTCATTACGGACATACAAAGATCGAGAAGTATAATGGTATTGGTGAACACGTATGATCGACCATGCTGAGATTGTTGTCGTTGGGGGTGCTGGTGGCTCTGGCGTAGTTAGCTTTCGGCGGGAGAAGTTCGTTGCGCGTGGTGGTCCTAATGGTGGTGATGGTGGGTCCGGTGGAAGTGTGATTCTGCTGGCTGATGCGTCGTTGAGTACACTACGGGAGCTAGGTCGTCGGCGGCATTGGCGAGCGGAGCGTGGGCAGCATGGTCGAGGATCGGACATGCATGGCCGGCGAGGGAAGGACTTAGTCATCCGCGTGCCTGTGGGAACGGAGGTGCGGCGGAGAACGGAGAGGGATGATTTGACTCTGGCGGGCGATCTCACTGAGGCAGGGCAGACTCTGGTGGTAGCTCATGGTGGGCGTGGTGGTTGGGGGAACACCCACTTTGCGACATCCACCAACCAGGCGCCGCGGATAGCTCAGAAGGGGCAACCGGGCGAGGAAGCCATTGTGGTTCTAGACCTCAAGCTGCTGTCGGATGTGGGGATCCTGGGAGTGCCCAATGCTGGCAAGTCGACTCTGCTAGCCGCCATATCGGCAGCCCATCCGAAGATCGCCTCCTATCCGTTCACTACAGTGGAGCCCGTGCTGGGCGTGGTGGAGATGGGCTACAGGACCTTCGTTGTGGCTGAGATACCGGGGCTGATCGAGGGAGCACATTCTGGGACAGGCCTGGGGCATGATTTCCTTCGCCACGCGGAGAGGGCGCGCATGTTCGTGCACCTTCTCGATGGCAGCCGGCCTGATCCCATCGCCGATATGGACGTCATCAACAGTGAGCTGGCACAATTCCGACAGGACATCGGAGGCAAGCCACAGGTTGTAGCAGTGAATAAGATAGACTTGGCTGAAGTGCATGATCGCACGTCTGAGTTAGGTAAGCAGTTGGAGGGCAGGCAGGTTAAGCCCTTCTTCGTATCGGCGGCCAATCGCGAGGGGATAGGGCCGCTGCTGGAGCGCGTGGCGGAAGAGCTATCGAAGCTGGCCGAGGAGGCGCAGGCTCCCTCAGACCTGCCGGTGATCAAGCCGCGGCCGCTCAGCGCGCGGTTCAGCGTGTCGGTAGCCGACGGCGTGTACTGTGTGAGCGGCGAGCGAGTGGAGGCGTTTGCCGAGATGATGCCCCTCGATCAGGAGGAGGGGCGCGCCGAGTTCTGGCGGCGTCTCGGGCGCTGGGGCGTGGTAGCTGCTCTGAGGAGGGCAGGCATTCAGCCGGGGGCCAGGGTGCGCCTCGGCCGTGTACAGGTGGAGTGGGAAGGGTGAAGCTAGGCATCCTCGGCGGCACCTTCGATCCCCCGCACGTTGGCCATCTGATCCTGGCGGAGGAGGCCCGCCAGGCGCTCGGCCTCCAGCAGGTGCTGTTCGTGCCCGCCGGCGAGCCCTGGCGGAAGGCAGGGCGCCAGCTCTCGCCGCCGGAGCATCGGCTGGCGATGGTGCGGCTGGCTGTTGGCGACAATTCGGACTTCGATGTCGCGACTCTAGAGATAGAGCGCAAAGGGCCTTCTTACACGGCAGAGACGCTGGCAGCTCTCCAGCAGCAACTGCCTGACGACGGCGAGTTCTTCTTCATCGTGGGCCAGGACTCCCTGGCCGATCTTCCCCACTGGCGGCAGCCCGAGCGGATCGTTTCCCTGGCGCGACTGGCGGTGGCCAGGCGCTCTGCCTGGGAAGCGGCCGAGGCAGATGCGCTGGAGAAGGACCTGCCCGGCATCTCCCAGCGCCTGGTATGGCTGGACATGCCCCGCATCGATATCAGCTCCACGGCTGTGCGGGAGAGGGTGCGACAGGGCCTATCGATCCGCTACTGGGTCCCGCCGGCCGTCGAGGAGTACATCCGGCGGCATGGGCTATACGTGGGGGGGTAGTTCCTGTCTTTGGTGGTGGCCTACACGTCCAGGTTGCGTACCTGGCTGGCGTGGCCGAGGATGAAGCGCTTGCGCGGCTCGACCTCTTCGCCCATGAGCTGAACGAAGACGCGATCGGCCAGGATGGCGTCATCCACCGTCACCTGGAGCATGAGCCGCCGCTCGGGGTCCATGGTCGTTTCCCAGAGCTGCTCGGGGTTCATCTCACCCAGACCCTTGTAGCGCTGAATGACGACGTTTTTGCCGTCCTTGCGCTTGCCCAGGAAGGACTCCTTCTCCTGCTCCGAGTACATCCAGTGATGCTCCTTGCCCCGCTGGATGCGGTACAAGGGTGGCTGGGCGATGTAAAGATGGCCGGCGTGGATGAGCTCCAGCATGTGGCGGAAGAAGAAGGTGAGGAGGAGAGTGCGGATATGAGAGCCATCGACGTCAGCGTCGGTCATGATGATGACACGGTTGTACCGCAGGCGCGACAGGCTGAACTCCTCGTCGATGCCGGTGCCCAGGGCCTTGATGATGGCGGCGATCTCGGCGTGGCCGAAGATCTTGTCCTGACGGGCCTTCTCCACGTTGAGGATCTTGCCCCGCAGCGGCAGGATGGCCTGGAAGCGACGGTCGCGCCCTTGCTTGGCCGAGCCGCCCGCTGAGTCGCCCTCCACGATGTACAGTTCGCAATGCTCCGGGTCGCGTTCCGAGCAGTCAGCTAGCTTGCCGGGGAGCATAGTGCCGTCCAGCAAGCCTTTGCGCGTCACCAGGTCGCGGGCCTTGCGGGCCGCCTCGCGGGCGCGGGCGGCAGTGATGCACTTCTCGATGATCCGTCGCGCCTCGGGCGGGTGCTCTTCCAGATAGCGGCCGAGCTCCTCGCCCACCAGCGACTCCACCTGGCCCTTCACCTCCGCGTTGCCCAGGCGGGTCTTTGTCTGCCCCTCGAACTGGGGCTCGGGCAGCTTCACGCTGATCACCGCCGTTAGGCCCTCGCGGACGTCCTCGCCGGACAGGTTGGAGTCGTTTTCCTTGAGGAACTTCTGCTTGCGCGCGTATTCGTTGAGGACGCGCGTGAGGGCGCTGCGAAAGCCGGTGAGGTGGCTGCCGCCGTCGATGGTGTTGATGCAGTTGGTGAAGCTGAAGGTGGACTCCGACAGACCGTCGTTGTACTGGATGGCCGTCTCGATGATCGTGCCGTTGACGGTGCCCTCGATGTATATCGGCTGGGGGTGAATGACAGCTCGGTCTTTGTTGAGGCGGCGCACAAAGCTGGCGATACCGCCCTCGAAGTAGAAGTTCGCCTCTTCGTCCCGCCGCTCGTCGACGAAGCGGACCCACACCCCCTTGGTGAGATAGCTCATCTCCCGGAAGCGCTGGGTCAGGGTGGTGAAATCGTAGTCCAGCGCCGGGAAGATCTGGCGGTCGGGCAGGAAGCGGGTGGTGGTTCCGCTATTGTAGGCGTGCTCACCTCCCCGCACTTTGCGCATAGGCCCTTCGGGCACGCCGCGCTGGTACTCCTGGCGATAGGACGTGCCATTGCGGCGCACCTCCACCGACATCTTCGATGAGAGGGCGTTGACCACGGCGGCGCCCACGCCGTGCAGGCCGCCGGAGACCTTGTAGGCCTGGTGGTCGAACTTGCCGCCGGCGTGGAGAAGGGTCATCACCGTCTCCAGGGCCGACTTCTTGGTGCGAGCGTGCGTATCGATGGGGATACCTCGACCGTTGTCGCTAACCGATACGTGGCCATCAGCGTGGATGGTGATGTCGATGCGATCGCAGAAGCCAGCCATGGCCTCATCGATGCTGTTGTCAACGATCTCGTAGATGAGGTGGTGGAGGCCTCGCTGGTCAGTGCTTCCGATGTACATGCTGGGGCGGCGTCGCACCGCCTCCAGCCCTTCCAGCACCTGGATGTCGCGGGCAGTATAGTCGTTGGGCTGTTGGGCCATTTGCCCAGAGTATACCAGATATGGCGCTATTGGGAAAGGGCTGCTACAGGCTTGCAGTGGTAGCATAGGGCCTGAGGCCACCGTCTTGGGGAGAATATAGGTGCCACGGCTCGCCTGAATAGCGCAGATGACTGCCAAAGACGCCAGGTCGCCGCTAGATCCTGCTCCGACTGCCGCCCGGGACTCCATCGTGCCCGGCGTGGAGAGGAACGTCTTTCGCCTGGGCATAGTTAGCTTCTTCACCGATATCAGCAGCGAGATGGTCTATCCCCTGGTTCCCATCTTCCTCACCGAGACGCTGGGAGCGCCGCGTGCCATCCTGGGTGCCATCGAGGGGCTGGCCGAGAGTACAGCCAGCATGTTCAGGTTGGTCTCCGGCTGGCTTTCCGACAGGGTGGGCAAGCGAAAGCCCTTCGCCCTGGCCGGCTACAGCGTGTCGGCCGTGGCCAAGGTTCTCCTTGCCGTGGCGTTTCACTGGCCTGTGGTCTTGCTTGCCCGCGTGGGAGACCGATTCGGCAAAGGCCTGCGCACCTCGCCGCGTGATGCACTCATAGCCCAGTGGACGGACCCCTCAGTGCGAGGGCGCGGCTTCGGCTTTCACCGGGCTGCGGACACAGGGGGGGCGGCAGTGGGCCCTCTGGCCGCACTGGCCCTGTTGGCCCTCATCGGCGAGAACTTCCGCCCGATCTTCGCCCTCGCCCTTGTGCCTGCCGTGCTGGCGGTTGTGGTCCTGCGAGGAGTCAGCGACAGGCCTCCTCCCCCACAGAAGGGCGAGACGGGGGCCCGCCTACGGCTCAGGGATTTCGGCGGCGGCTACTACGTCTTTCTGGCCATAAGCTTGATCTTCGCCTTGGGCAACTCCAGCGACGTATTCATCATCCTGCGGGCCCGCAACGTCGGTCTGAGCGTCAGCGAGGCGGTGCTGACCTATGCTCTCTACAATATAGTCTATGCTCTTCTCTCCATGCCGGCGGGGATCGCCTCCGATCGGGTGGGCAGGCGGCGCGTGATCGCCGGCGGCTTCGCCATCTTTGCCGTCGTTTACTTTGGCTTCGCCGTTGTCGATGCCGGAGCCTACGTCTGGCTGTTGTTTGCCGTATACGGAAGCTATATGGCCTTGACCGAGGGCGTAGGAAGAGCGCTGGTGGCCGACTTCGTCGGGGCGCAGTGGCGGGGCACCGCCCTGGGTCTGTACCAGGGGGCTATGGGGCTGGCCATTCTTCTGTCAAGCATCCTGGCCGGTGTCCTCTGGGATCAGGTGGGACCGGCGGCGCCCTTCTTCCTGGGCGGCAGCACGGCGGCGCTTGCCTTTGTGCTGGCCGCGCTCCTTCTGCCCCGCCGTCCCCTGCCTGGCCAGCCTTGACCGCCGGCGGGGCTCCCCTGAGACTGTACTGCGGGAGGACGATGCGATGCTGGAAATGGTCACTGTTGAGCCCATCGGAGTGGTGCGCAGCCCTGTGAAGGAACCGCGCAGGGAGGACTGGCAGGCCCTGGAGTCGACCATCGTCGTGCAGGACGAATGGGCGGGAGCGCTTGATGGCCTGGAGGCGTTCTCCCACGTCTTCGTCATCTACTGGATGCACCTGGTCTCACAGAAGCTTCGACGGACGACCACCCATGTTCATCCCCGCGGCGACCCTCAGAATCCCCTTCAGGGGGTGTTTGCCACCCGCAGCCCCGTTCGGCCCAACCCGATCGGCCTGAGATTGGTGAAGCTATTGGAGCGGCGGGGCAACGTGCTGCGGGTGCGGGGCCTGGACGCCATCGACGGCACGCCGGTGCTCGACCTGAAGCCCTATCTCGCCTACTACGACGGCGTGCCTGATTCCACCGTTCCCGATTGGGCCCAGAGGCCGGCTGAGGGCGACACTCCTCCCCCGCCGGAGAAGGAGCGGGGGCAGTGAGGTTAGCAGCCGTGAGGAAGGCCACCGCCGAGAGGCTTCTCGACGTGTACCATCGGCTGTACGCCGCCTACGGCCGCCAGCATTGGTGGCCGGCGGATTCGCCTTTCGAGGTGGTGGTCGGCGCTATCCTCACTCAGTCGGCGGCCTGGACAAACGTAGAGAAAGCCATCGCCAACCTCAGGACGGCCGGCGTCCTCTCGCCGGAGGGCCTCCTGAAGGTGAGCCTCGATGAGCTGGCCCGCCTGGTCCACCCCGCTGGCTACTACAACGCCAAGGCCCGCAAGCTCAGGGCCTTCGTGGAGATGCTCTTCGGCAGGCACGGCGGCCGGCTGGAGGCCCTCTTTGCGCTGCCCCTGCCGGCGCTCAGGCAGGAGCTCATCGCCACCCACGGCATCGGCCAGGAGACGGCCGATTCGATCATCCTCTATGCCGCTGGCAAACCCACCTTCGTCATCGACGCCTACACTCGGCGCGTGTTCTCTCGCCTGGGCCTGGAGCCTGCCGCGGACAGCTATGCCTCCTGGCAGGCGATGTTCAGCGACGCCCTGCCGCCCGACGTGCAGTTGTTCAACGAGTACCATGCCCTCATCGACCATCACGCCAAGACCGTCTGCCGCAAGGCGCCGCTGTGCGATGGGTGCTGCCTGAGGGAGGTCTGCCAACTGGCGATGGGCGGCGCTTTGCGTTGACACCCCTTTCGGCCAGCACTATGCTGGTGGCGGGGCAGCGATATGGACCTAGGCATCGTTGGGCTTCCCCTTTGCGGCAAGACCACCGTCTTCAATGCGCTCACCCATGGCCACGCCGAGACCGGCGGCTATCGGGCGGGCGTGGAGACGCATATCGGCGTGGTCAAGGTATCCGACGAGCGTCTAAGCAAGCTGGCCGCCCAGTTTCAGTCCAAGAAGGTCCGAGACGATGTGCCTCACCCCCAGGGAAGCATTGACCCTCACCGGGACATCGCTGCCATGGACGCCGAGCTGGTTCTCGCTGACCTTGCCGTCGTCGAGAAGCGCCTGGAGCGGCTGGCGCCGGTGGTGCGCGCATCCAAGCCCGGCGAGCGAGAGGCCGGCGAGCGGGAGATGGAGCTGCTGCAGCGGATCAAGGGCACCCTGGAGAGCGAGACGCCCCTGCGGGCCCAAGACCTGACTGCCGAAGAGGAGAGGTCTTTGCGGGACTATGCCCTCCTTACCCTCAAGCCCATCCTTCTGACAGTGAATGTGGTGGAGGAGGACACCTCCAAGATCGCCGACATCGAGGGCGAGTTCGCCGCCCGCTACGGCGCTGAGGGCACGCGGGTGGTCGCCCTCTGTGGCCAGCTAGAGATGGAGCTGGCCGAGCTCTCGGAGGAGGAGGCCTGGGAGTTTCGCCAGGACAT
>Ga0111179_1086_pt1 | contig 10839 bp, 5 predicted proteins | sample DeeMarSWOR324_28_FD_80226 | JGI IMG/M metagenome (GOLD analysis project Ga0111179, IMG submission 80226) | Dehalococcoidia bacterium SM23_28_2
GAATGCAGTCCGCAATGAGGCGCAGGGCTTCATCACCCGCCTGGTGGCCGCGGGAGTCGTTGTACCGCTTGAACTCGTCGACATCCATCATCACCACGGCGAAGGCGTGCTTGTACCGCTTGCAGCGCTCTATCTCCTCATTCAGGCGCTGGTAGAAGTGGGCGTGGTCGTAGAGGCCGGTGAGGCTGTCGGTGATGGCCCTCATCTCCAGTTCGGCGTTTAGCCGCTCTCGCTCCTCCTCCGCCTTCTTGCGTTCGCTGATGTCGCGGGTGACGCCCAGGATCCCGATAGGCTTGCCGTCCTGGTCGCGCAGGAAAGTCGTTTTGACCTCGGTCCAGACGGTGGAGCCGTCCTTGCAATTCAGCTCCAGCTCCAGCGTCCGCGACCAGAACGGGTCCCTCTGCCCCGTCTCTTCTATCGCCAGGTCTTCCGCCAGGGCCCCTCTGGCAACCTCAAGGGAGGCGGGAGTCAGGGAGTTTCTCACCCTTTTGCCCAGCAATTCCTCAGGTCTATAGCCTCGCATGCGCGTGACGGAAGGACTCACATAGGTGTAGTGCATGTGCATATCCAAAGTCCAGATCACGTCCTCCGCGTTCTGGGCAATCAGACGGTAGCGCTCCTCACTGTCCTGTAAGGCTTCCTCCATTTGTTTGCGCTCGGTGATGTCCACAAATGAACCCATCATGCGAATAGGCTTGCCAACTTCGTCTGTGACCATGCTTACGGAGACCTGGACATCGAACGTTGAGCCATCTCTTCTGACAGCAATCAGTTCACCTATCCAACTGCCCCTATCACGCAATGCTCTTCCTACCTGCCGAGCCTTTTCTTCATCCCGCCAGAATTCCGCAATATGCCTTCCAAGTATCTCGCTGTCATGATCATATCCCCACATCTGGATCAAGGAAGGATTCACGTATGTCAGATCACCTTTAAGGCTAGCCAAGGCGATGCCATTAATGGAGGATTCTATGGCGCTATCCTTTGTTCTCAGTTCCTCCTCCGCCTGCTTGCGTTCGGTCATGTCTCTGATTATCGCCTGGCTTAGGATCGTTCCTTGGTGGCTCACCGTCCCTATGGAGAGCTCGGCCGGGAACTCGCTGCCGTCCTTGCGCAGCGCCTTGAACTCGTACCGGTCAGGTACGGGCTCTCCTCTTTCCCTGGCAGCGTTCCTTTCGGCCATTAGCCGCCGGTACTCTGGTGATATGAAGTCGGTGATTGGGCGACCCACTATCTCCTCTTCGCTGTCGTAGCGGAACATTCTCAGCGCCGCTCGGTTCACAAACCTTATCGTGCTGCCCTCGGATACCACTATGCCATCGATGGAGTCCTCGATCAGCCTTCGGTATCGCTCCTCCGACTCTCGCAGCGCGTCCTCCGCCTTCTTGCGATCGCTAATGTCGCGGGTGATGCCGAGGATCCCGGTGGGGTTGCCATCTTGGTCGCGCAGGAAGGCCATGTGCATCTCGGTCCAGATGGTGGAGCCGTCCTTGCAGTACATCTCGAGCTCCAGCTTGCGCGACCGCTGCACGTCCTTGTCCTCCCTGCTTTCCATGGCTATCTCTTCCGCCAGGGTCTTCCTAGCGACCTCAAGGGAGGCAGGGGTCATGGTTTCTGCCGCCGTGGAGTTCATTATCTCTTCAACTGTGTAGCCTCGCATACGGGTGATGGCGGGGCTCATGTACGTATATTTCAAGCTCAGATCCATGGTCCAGATGAGGTCTCGCGTATTCTCGGCAATTAGATGGTAGCGTGAATCACTCTCCCGTAGGGCATCCTCCATCTGCTTGCGCTCGGTGATGTCACGCCCCGTGATCTGGATTCCGGTGTACTCGCCCTCCTCGTCGAAGAAGGGGTAGCCGTTCCATTCCACCACCCTCGTCCCCATCGGCGTGACGATGCGGCTCTCAAACGCCCTCACCAGCCCTTTGTCTTTTGTTATTTGTCTGAACGCCTGAGTAGCCTGTTCCATGTCCTCGGGATGCACGAAGGTGGCGGCGGCGGTGTCCAGGAGTTCCTCTCTCGGCTTTCCGAAGCTCTGACAGGCCGAGTCGTTGAGGAAGGTAAGCCTGCCGCGCTTGTCCGCTCTTATGATGATATCCCCCGTCAGGTTGAGGGTATCGATGTATTCCTTTGTCTTGGCTGCCAGGGCCTCCTCCGCCTGCCTCCGCTCGCTGACCTCACGCTCCAGCTCTTCGTTCGCCCTCGATAACTCGGCTGTGCGCGATTCCAGCGAGCCGATCAGGTTGCGCAAACGGTCGTTCATGTTGGCGAAGCTGGTTGTCAACCGGCCGATCTCGTCGGCGCCGGCTGGAGGCATGGGGGCGTCCAGATTGCCAGCGCCGATGGCCTCCGCCGTCCTGCCAAGTGCCACCATCGGTCGGGAGATGGCTCTGGCCACGAACAGCGCCACCAAGCTGGCCAGGCCAAGAGCGCCCAACCCAGCCACCATAGTGCCGTTCACGATCGCATCGACAGTGGCCAGCGCTTCATTAGCTTCCTGCCGGACAACGGCCAACCAGCCCAGGTTGGCCACAGCAGCCCTGGTCTGGTTCTCGAGGACCTGGCCTCCGTCCTCAACCTCCTCCGGGCGGATGACAGAATGGCCGATGAGCCATTCTTTGCCGTTTTGATCCGACCCTATCTGGAAGCCCGATACTTCGGCCATGAACCTCTGTCGTATGTCGACAGTCAGAGCAACCGAGCTTTCACTGCCCCCTGCTTGCGGGTCGATCAACAACTCACCTGATGCATCGAACAGCATGGCGTGGCCCGTTTCGCCGAAAGTTGTTCCTGCGATCAGTTCAAGTAGTCCGTCCATATTCAGCGTCGAGCGGAGCACGCCGATGACCTCGCCGCTCTCGTCACTGATAATCGGCACTGCGATCAGCAGTGCGGTGACCTCGGCGCTCTCGTCGAACTGGGGATTGGAGATATAGACTGCGCCCGCTCCATCATTCCAGCCAGCCAGCCACCATTCTTCGTCAGCTTGGTAGTAGTCCGACAGGCGGCCGGTGGCTGCCACCGTCGCGCCGTAGCGGTCGGTCACGAAGACCTCGGTGTGGTCTCCAAAGTTTTCAAGGAAATCTGCTAACTGATGGGCTGTCGGATTCCTCGTCGGGTCAGTGATGCTGGCAATGAATGGGTCACCGTCAGCGGCCGCCACCCAGGCGGCATCCAGCGACTGAACCTGGGTCAGGCTCTCCTCCTCGCTGCCGGTGTATGTGGCGTTGCGCTCGGCTACCGAGGCTTTGACAGTATTTGACAGCGCCAGTACCTCCAACTGCCCTGTCTTTTCAAGGAAGAAGCCCTCAATCACCTGGCTAATGCTGCCCGCTTGTGCTTCGAAGTTCTCGCCGATCTGATCGGTAAGCCTGTCCCGCACCGTCTGGATTGTGATGAAGGATACCCCGGCCAGTGTTACGATCAGTAGAGAAGCCATGACCAGGGCTAGCTTAGCCGCGTAAGATCGGCGCGGATCTAGCCAGCGGAGTCTTGCAGCGCTCTTCAAGATGGCACGCTCTTGCTTGTACCCAGTCGGTCACTGGGGCTACGCACGCTGGCGTTGACCTGCCGTCAGCCCTCCAGCGCTTCCATTTTCAACCGCCATTGCTTGCCGACCTTGGCCTGCGCGCTTTCAGCCGGAAGCTGTGAATTCCTTTAGCCCTAATGTGTAGGACGTACAAAGGGACAATCGGTTACACGCTTTGCTCTGGATCGATGAACGCGGGTAGTCCAACGGGCAACAGCCCGAGTAATCCTGGCTCTAGTGCGCCATGAGCGTTACAATTGACATAGTCGGCCGCCGTATCAGGAGACGGATTATGCCCTTCCCCTATCGCGATCCCGGACAGGCGGAGCCGTTCGCTCTAGGTTACTTCGAGCGCCTGCGCGGCAGCGACGATATTCGCAAGACCTGGCTGGGACTGAATGCGCTCGTCCAGGTGCGCATACAGGAGCCGGACATCGCCATCTTCATCGACACGCGCGGCGGCCGCGAGATGCGCATCAGGCCGGGGATTGCCGCCGAGGAGCCGGACCTCACCCTGTCCCTCACCGCCGATAGCTTCCACGACATCTACACCGGCCAGCTCAATGTATTCACGGCCTTTGCCACCCGCAGGATCAAGGCCGAGGGCAATAGCGCCCTCATCATGAAGACGGCCTGGACGCTGCCACAGGCGATCCAGATCTACCGCGAGCATTGCGCTGCGGCCGGGCTGCCAGAACGGGAAACGAAGGCCACCGAGCCCGAGGCGACCGAAGTGACGGCGCCAGCGTTTGTCGGGGACAGGGTAGACCGCCTGCGTGAGCGATTCCTGCGCGGCCAGCGGGAGGTCTGTGTAGAGCGTGCTCGCTATCTTACCGAATCGTATCGCCGGACGGAGGGGCAGCCCGCCGTTTTGCGCCAGGCTCTCGCTCTGGAGCACATCCTGGCTCACATCGGCGCGCGCATCGAGCCGGACGAGTTGCTGGTGGGCAACGTCACCGCCAAGCCGCTGGGCGCGGGGGTCTATCCGGAAGGCATCGCCGGCCGCATCCTGGGCGAGCTGCCGAACCTCGCTCGGCGCGACTGCAACACGTTTGCCATCGCTCCGGACGGCGAACGCGAGCTGGTCGAGAACATCCTGCCCTACTGGCGGGGCAGGACAATCGAGGATCGGGCGCGGGAGCTCTGGTCGCCGGAGGTGACCGCCAGCTTCGAGAAGGTGGCGCCCTTTATCCTCCCCGAGATCGGCGGCATCGGGCACATGCTGGTCAACCACCGGCGCGTGCTGGAGCGAGGGCTGCTGGCCATCATCGAGGAGGCAACAAGGAAGAGAGAGGAAGCAGGCGACAAGGCGCAGCGCGATTTCTATGAGGCTGTGGAGATCGCCGGCCGGGCAGTGATCTCCTGGGCGAACCGCTATGCAGAGGAGGCTCAGCGGCTGGTCGGTACGGCGAATGGTTTCCGCCGCGATGAGCTTTTGGCCATCGCTGAGGCCTGCCGGCGCGTGCCCGCTCAGCCGCCGCGGACGTTCCAGGAGGCGCTCCAGTCCGTGCTGTTCATGCACTATGCCACCCAGATCGAATCGTGGGAGTCGGCTATCTCCCTGGGCCGGATGGATCAGTTCCTCCATCCGGCCTACAGGGCGGAGGTGGAGACCGGGCAAATTTCGCGCGAGCGTGCGCTGGAGCTGCTGGCCTGCTTCTACATCAAGCTTAGTCACTCGATTCCCCTGTCAAGCTTAGTCACTCGATTCCCCTGTTCGATGCCGATGTGACGCTCGCTTTCTCCGGGCTCACCAGCTTCGCCAACACGGTCATCGGCGGCGTGGATGGGGAAGGCAACGATGCCACTAACGAGCTCTCGTACCTGATGCTGGAGGCCATGCAGCGCGTCCGGACGCCGCAGCCCAACTTCGGCGTTCGCCTGCACAGGGAGGCCCCGCGGGGGTTCCGAGACGCCATCGTCCAGGCTGTGGCCGATGGTATCGGCAATCTTCAGCTGTTCAACGACGAGGTGGTTGTCGCCTCGCTGACCAATCGTGGTGTGCCCCTGGAAGAGGCGCGGGACTACGGAATCATCGGCTGCGTGGAGCAGGCCGTGCCCGGGAAGAGCTTTACCTCCTCCGATGCAGGGCTGCTGAACCTGCCGTTGTGCCTGGAGCTGGCGCTGAACAACGGTCGCGGTCGAATATTCTCCGAGCAGCTTGGCCTGCCTACCGGCGACCCGCGAAGCTTCACCTGCATCGAGGACGTAATCGGGGCCTACCGGGCGCAGGTCGAGTACCTTGTAGGGCAAATGGTGGAAGCGCTGGAGGGGCTGGCGCAGGCCCACGCCGAGAGGCGGCCGGTGCCTCTGGCCTCATCGCTCACCGATGACTGTCTGGCACGAGGCCTCGATCTGACAGCAGGCGGCGCCCGCTACAATTTTACGGGTATCCAGGGCGTGGGGGTGGCAACTGTCGGCGATAGCCTGTCGGCGATAGACCGGCTGGTGTTCGACCAGAAGCGCATCACCATGGAGGAGCTGCTGGCCGCCCTCGATGCGGACTTCGACGGGCAGGAGTCGCTGCGACAGATGCTGCTGAACAAGTCGCCCAAGTACGGCAACGACGACGATGGCGCCGATCGGTTCGCCCACCTGGCGGCGGAGATATACTGTCGCGCCGTCGAGAAGCATCGGAACTTCCGCGGCGGCTCGTACTCACCTGGCTTGTACAGCGTGACGACGCACGTGGCCTTCGGCCTGATGGTCGGCGCTACTCCTGATGGGCGCCATGCCAGAGAGTCGCTTTCGCAGGGCATCAGCCCGGCACACGGGCGCGACAGGCGGGGCCCTACCGCTGGCCTCAAGTCCGCTGCCAAACTCGATCACGCGCTGGTGTCCAACGGGCTGGCGTTCATCCAGATGCTCAGCCTGGGGTCATCGGCGCGCAAGCACGCGCCGGACGTGTTGGGAGGCCTGTTGGAGGCGTATTTCGCCCTCGGCGGGCAGGAGCTGCAGTGGAACCTGGTGGACCGGGCGACGCTACTCGCCGCCCAGGAGAACCCCGAGGCGTATCGAGGGCTGGTTGTGCGGGTGGCAGGCTATAGCGCCCTGTTCACCGACCTCAACCGCGTCGTCCAGGATGAGCTCATCGCTCGGACGGAGCACGCCCTCTGAGCTAGACCCCGATCGGTCAGCCTGGCGAAGTCCGCTTCCATAGGCCTAGGCGGCCAGGCCGGAAGCCCAGCGAACCGCCTCCGACAGATGCGAACGCAGTACGTCGAAACTGAAGTAGCGCTTGCCTACGGCAATGTTGTGGTCGGTGATGCTCTTGTGCTCTCTCTGGTCCGTCAGGACTGCGGCCATCCTCTGCGCTGCCTGGGTCAACACTTCTGCGGGCACACGGACGAGCCCTGCGGAGTCTCTCTCCTCAAGGACCTTGTCCCCCAGCGAGATGACCTGCACCTGCTTTGGTGCGATGTCCTCCCTGAAGACGGGATATTCGAATACCACCACGGGGAGGCCAGCAGCAAAGGCCTCCAGCAGTTGATTGCCGAAGCCCTCCCAGCCTGACGGATAGAGCACGAAGTCAGCCATCGTATACACATCGGGATAGAGGGCGTAGAATCCCTCTTGCGCTACACGTACGGGGAGAACCTCGTCTCCCACATACATCCAGTCGACCTTCAGCGCATCGAGCAGCGCCAAGAGCCTCTCTTGGTAGTCGGAGAAGGCACGTTCGGGTCTACCCGCCAGAACGAGCACGATGCGGCTTCCTGCGCCGAAAACCTCGCCGTTGTACAACGGCCTACCAACCATCTGTTGCCGAAGTCCTTCCAGCACGGCGGTCAGGTGAGCCGCCAACTCTATCTGCTTGTTGGGCACGAGGCGAGCTCCGACCAGAATCACGACGTCAGAGCTTTCGATACCATGCTTGGCTCGGAGTTGCCCACGGATCCTCGCTTGCTCTTGGGAGCCGAGCCGGTGATCAAAATCCATGGTGTCGTGGATGATCCTGGCCTGGACTCCCCTTGCCTCCAGAGCCCTTTGATTGCGCGTGTTGATCGTCCAGTGCGAGAGGTTCGGCATCTTTGGAGGGAAATATCCATCGAGCAGGGATCGCGCGAAGCTACAGGTCGGAGTGAACTTGTAGGCTCCTTCGCTGAGGATGTCGTGGTGGATCGCCACACACGGCAGCCGGAGCTCTGCGAGCAATTCGCTAAGACTCACCGTGGCCACAGGGTGTACGGGCAGCGATAGCATGTTGTGCACAAAGAGCATGTTAGGAGCCAAAGCCCTGATCCCTTCGCTCAGTTCCCGTTTCAGCTCTGCGACGGCCCGATCAAATGCGCGCTCAAGCTCCACCTCGTCGGCAAAGTCCGTCAGGCCGCGACCGAAGAGGTTTCGAATCATCGTCGCCACATCTTGGCGGTCGAACTCCAGCGCCGGTATCGGCAGGTCTGTCCAGCCGTAGGCCGAGCAGATGTGGACCTCGTGCCCCATCGCTTCAAGGAGGGTTTGGCGCTTCTTGATCTCGAGGGATACGCCGTCGGTGCCCGCCGAGTCGGTGGCGTCTACCCTTGTTCGGTAGCCACCCTCAGCAGCCTTCGGGGCGGAGCGAAAGTGAACAATGAGCGCTTTCATGCCTGTCCCTCGTCACATAGACACGCTCAGGCCTCCGTCGACCGGCAGGAGCACGCCCTCTGACCAGTTGTAGCCGAGTTCCCCAAGCCGGTCTGCCCTATCCGGCCTCGTGCGTCTTCTATAGCTGTCGCCTGAGCATGGAGACGTTTCCGTCGGCGGGGGCGATCAGTTCGAAGATGATTCCGCCTGGGCGGCGGGTGTCGAGGTAGGCGTAGAACTGGCCGAACGGGTCTTTTTGAAGGATCTCGAACCCCATGGCTTCGGCCTGCTGCAACTTGGCCTGGAAATCCTTAACGAAGAAGCCCAGGTGGTGGATGCCCTCCCCGTGTTTGCGCAGGAACTCCAGGTGGAAGCTGTCGCCCTCCACGATCTGGACGAGTTCCAGTTCGATCGGACCTATGTTTGTGAAGGCCAGCCGGGCCTTTATGTGCTTCTCCTGGCCGCGGTCCCACACATTGGGTGCTTCCGCCTCTGTGATATCGAAAGGGCCCAGCCCGAAGGCGGCCTCGTAGAAGGCTATGGTGCGGTCGATATCTTCCACAACTACTCCGATCTGGCCCACGTCGGGCAGTTGTAGCTGCTTCTTCACATCATCTGCTGTCATCGCAAACGTCCTCCCCAGGCATTCGTCCCATTGTCTCCGGGAGCAAGAAGACACTACCCCCGGCGGCCGGAGGCTGCTACTCCCGAGGCCGGCTTCTTGGCTCTAGCCTACAACGTGGGCGGGTTGATGCCAACAGCGGCATCGTTCTAGGCGTCGGGCGGCGGTAAGTTGCTGTCGATGCGCTGAAGGAGTTCCCAGACGAAGGCCTCCGTGCGGGCCAGCACATCGGCGTCCACGTTCTCGAAGACGTCGTCCGGCCGGTGCCAGTAGGGGAGAACGCTATCGGGTCGCAGGTTGACGAAGGTCAGGGTGGGCATGCCGTTCTTGATACCGATGGCGCCGTCGGTGAATCCAAAGGGCATCGCCTTGGAGTAGGCGCCCAGCTCTGGCCGGTCGGCGGCGATCTGGTCGGCGAGGGCCATCAGGCCGGGGTCGGAGCGATAGAGCCTGGTCATGCCCTCGCGAGCGATGTAGCAGGGGCCGGAGCCGGGCCCGGCCACCGAGTCCAGGGCAATTAAATAGGCCTCTTTGAGCTTCTCTCGATGCTCCCGCAGAAAGGCGGCCGCTCCATAGCAGCCTACCTCTTCGCAGCCGTTGTTGACGACCCACACCTCCGTGCTGGCCAGGGGTTCCTCCTTCAGGCGCTCGGCCATACTGAGGACGAGGGCGGCCCCGCTGGCATTATCGTTGGCCCCCGGCGTGTAGGGCGTCGCGTCCGGCTGGATGGTCATGATCAGGTCCGGGATCAGAAGCACCGCGGGCGCCAGCGAGATAAGGTAGATGACATTGTTCTCGGTGATCGAACCAGCGATGTACAGGAGCACCAGGGCGGCCATGCTGGCGAAGGCGACCGCTACCAGAACCTGGAAGACCTTGAGATGAAGCGGCGATCGGAAGACGAAGGGGGTTCGGTGGCTGTCCAGGTGGCCCATGAGTACCAGCCGCCGAGCGGGGGTGCCCGCCGCCGGAATGACGGCCCACACGTTCTGGCTGGGCCGTTTGGGCAGCAGCCAGCGAAGGGGGTTGGTGGTGAAGTTCAGCTCCAGGTAGGCGGAGACCAGGGCGGTGGCCACCACCAGCGTGGCCAGGATGGCGGTGGCGCGACCGGCCAGCGGATAGACGGCCACAGCCAGCAGGGCGAGGGCGATGGCCAGGGCGAAGGGTCGCCACTGGGAGGTGGCGCTTTTGAAGCGTTGCATCCGTGGCGACAGGTCAAGCTTGTCCAGCACGCCCCAGGCGTAGGCCGCCGCGGCTGCCTCGTTGGCTGTCGTCGAGCCACGGGGGCCGATGTCCACCGATAGGTAGCGAACGTGCTCCAAGCAGCGGGCGGCTGGCCCCCTGTCGCCAGCGAGGGTGGGCTGTCTCTGTTCAGATTCTTCCTGTGGGCCTCCCGGCCCTGCGTCGGTTCGGTCGGTGTTCATTTCTCCTTAACGGCTTGTATCCCGCTTTCGCGGCTCGCGTGCAGAGACGGCGCGACTGACGCTAGGGCCCGAAGAAGCGCTGGGACAGCCGCACCAGAAGGGATGGCTTGAGCTCTGTCCCCGCATCGTCCTGGCGCAGGAAGTAGTCGGCCTGGGCGCGGACGAAGGGATCACGGATGAGCCGGGGGCCCAGCGACAGCGGCTTCTTGCCAACGAGGGCGAGGCGCGTAAGCACTGTGTCGCGCTCGAGCATCAGGTCACGCACGCTCATCGCCAGCAGATTGCTGATGGATACACCATGCCCGTTGTAGCCGAAGGCATAGGCAACACGGTGACCTTTGAGCCAGCCGGCGCCCGGCAGGAATGTGGCGGTAACGCCCACCGGGCCGCCCCAGGAATACTCGAATTTCACCTCGTCGAGTTGGGGAAACGTCCAGCGGAACGTCTCCTCCAGCCTGCGGAAAACCCGCTCGTCGCGGTCGTAGCGTGGGTCGGGCCCGTCGGGACGGTAGGGAGCGTCCCGCCCTGCCCAGAGAATGCGTCCGTCGATGGTGGGCCGGAAGTAGTGAAGGAACACGCGGCGGTCCTCCATGCCTTCGCGCCCCTCCCAGCCGATACGTTCCCACTGCTCCTCGCTGAGGGGCTCAGACAGCAAGATGTAGGAGTAGAAGGGCATGACCCTTCCGCTAAGCTCAGGG
>Ga0111179_1046_pt1 | contig 10818 bp, 15 predicted proteins | sample DeeMarSWOR324_28_FD_80226 | JGI IMG/M metagenome (GOLD analysis project Ga0111179, IMG submission 80226) | Dehalococcoidia bacterium SM23_28_2
CAGATCACAGAACAGGATGAGGAAGTACCCAAGTCTGCGTTCATCGGCGTCCGGCCGTGTGAGATCCACGCCATATCCATTCAGGACAAGATATTCCTGAGCGGAGAATACAGAGACCCCTTCTACCAAGCACGGCGCCGAGATCTCTTCATAGTTGCGCTCAACTGCGGCCATGCTGGCGGCACCTGTTTTTGCGTCTCCACGAACACCGGGCCGAAGGCTAAGTTCGGGTTTGATCTCGCACTGACGGAGGTGCTGGAGGCAGGCCGTCACTACTTCGTGGTGGAGGTCGGCACGGGGCTGGGCGCAGAGGTTCTCCACGAGATTCCCCATGAAGCGGCAACTGAAGAGGAAAAGGCGACGGCCGAACGTATCGTGGCCAAGACCGCCAGCGAAATGGGCCGCACAATGGACACGAGGGACATCGAGGGCTTGCTCCACCGCAACTATGAGAACCCGCGCTGGGACGATGTCGCCAAGCGCTGTCTGACATGCGGCAACTGCACGATGGTGTGTCCGACCTGTTTTTGCACCACTGTGGAGGATCTCACCGACCTGACAGGCGAGCACGCCGAACGCTGGCGCAAGTGGGATTCTTGCTTCACCGTGGACTTCTCGTACATCCACGGCGGCAGCGTCCGGTCCTCACCGATGGCCCGCTATCGCCAGTGGATGACGCATAAGCTGGCGGGTTGGATCGACCAGTTTGACACATTGGGCTGTGTGGGTTGCGGACGCTGTATCACCTGGTGCCCGGTTGCCATTGATATCACCGAGGAAGTCAGGGCGATCCAGCAGAGTGAACAGAGGAGCTAAGAGAAAGGAGGGGGCGGGTGACCATGGAGAACCTTGAACGTATGCTGACGGAACACCCCTTCTTCGAGGGGTTGAACAAGCGTTGCCTTCAAATGCTCGTCGAATGTGCATCCAATGTACGTTTTGACGCCGGAGAGGTTATCTTCCGAGAGGGTGAAGAGGCTGGCCTGTTCTATCTCATTCGCCACGGCAGGGTGTCAGTGGAGACGTTCGCTCCCAACCGCGGCCCTGTCATCATTCAGACCCTTGGAGAAGGCGATCTTCTGGGCTGGTCGTGGCTCATTGAGCCGTACCGTTGGCGTTTCGAAGCCCGAGCGGTTGAATTGACACGGGCTATTGCCCTCGATGGGACATGCCTTCGTGGCAAGTGCGCAGAAGATCACGAACTCGGCTACGAACTCATGAAGCGTATTGCCTACGTCATCGAGAACCGGCTTCAGGCAACTCGCTTGCAGCTTCTGAATGTCTACGATGGCATTCGCTCTTGAAAGGCAGGCGATGGTGGCGGATCTCTCCGATCCGATGGTGCCAAGCCCCTTTTGCCTTCAAAAGGTGCGGAAAGAAACATACGATACGTTCACCCTTGAACTTGAGCCGGCAAACGGCGCTGACGGGTTCCCATTTGCCGCCGGGCAGTTCAACATGCTCTATGCGTTCGGAATAGGCGAGGCCCCGCTCTCCATCAGTGGCGATCCTGCCAAACCTCAGACGCTCGTGCACACGGTGCGAGCGGTCGGGGCAGTGACACAGGCGATATGCAGGCTGAAGCGCGGGGATGTGTTGGGGGTGCGCGGTCCGTTTGGCAATCACTGGCCCATGGAGGAGGCCGTCGGAAGTGACGTGGTGATTGTGGCTGGCGGTATCGGGCTGGCGCCGCTGCGTCCAGCTCTGTACTATCTCCTATCAAACCGGGAGAAGTACGGCAGAATCGCCGTCATCTACGGCGCTCGAACGCTCGAAGACCTGCTCTACAAGCCTGAGCTTGAGCAGTGGCGCAGCCAATTTGACCTTGATGTGGATGTCACTGTGGATACTGCTCCAGCCAGTTACCGCGGCAATGTGGGGGTTGTGACAACGCTCATACCCAGAGCTCGGTTTGACCCCTTCCATGCAGTGGCCTTGGTCTGTGGCCCCGAGGTGATGATGCGCTTCACCGTGCGTGAACTGGAGAGTCGGGGTGTCGACCCCGAAAACATCTTCATCTCCCTGGAGCGCAACATGAGATGCGGCATCGGTTTCTGCGGGCACTGTCAGTTTGGGTCCGCTTTCATCTGTAAGGACGGTCCTGTGTTCTGCTACGCTGAGATTCAGCCATTTTTCGCAAAGCGGGAGATTTAGCATTGCCTTCAAGTCGCAAACCGAAACTTGCTGTCTGGAAATTCGCCTCCTGCGACGGCTGTCAGTTGAGCCTTCTCGACTGCGAGGATGAACTGCTCGCCGTGGCTGGGCAGGTCGACATTGCCTACTTCCCCGAGGCGTCGCGGGCCATGGTGAAGGGCTCCTACGAGCTTTCGCTGGTTGAGGGTTCCGTTACGACACCCCATGATATTGAGCTGATTCAACAGGTGCGCCGGCGCTCTAAGTGTCTGGTTACTATCGGTGCCTGTGCTACCGCTGGCGGTATTCAAGCGCTGCGCAACTTCGCGGACGTGCAGGAGTTTGTCTCCATCGTATACGCTGCGCCAGAATACATCAAGACGTTGGACACATCAACGGCCATTGCCGACCATGTCCACGTCGATTTTGAGCTACGCGGCTGCCCCATCAACAAGGTGCAACTCCTCGAGGTCGTCAGCGCCTTTCTCCATGGACGCAAACCGAACATACCGCCGTATAGCGTCTGCATGGAGTGCAAAAGACGTGGAACCGTCTGTGTAATGGTTGCGCACGGCACGCCTTGTCTCGGGCCCGTGACTCAAGCGGGGTGTGGCGCCATCTGTCCGGCCTATTATCGCGGCTGTTACGGGTGCTTCGGGCCGAAGGAGACGCCGAATACGAATTCGTTGAGCAGATGGTGGAGCCACCTGGGGGTGAAGGAACAAGACCTGGCGCGAGCGTTCCGTACATTCAATGCATGGGCTGAAGCGTTTCGCGAGGAGAGTGTAGCCCATGAAAAGTAGGACCATAAAGGTGGACTACCTGGCCCGCGTCGAAGGCGAGGGCGCCCTGCATGTCAAGATCAGCAACAACACGGTGACGGACGTCAAGTTCAAGATTTGGGAGCCGCCACGTCTCTTCGAGGCCTTCCTGCGCGGCCGCAACTACAGCGAAGCCCCCGACATCACAGCCCGCATCTGCGGCATATGCCCTATCGCCTATCAGATGGCCGCGGCGCAGGCAATGGAGGACGCCTTTGGGGTCACCGTGGATGGACAGCTCCGTGCCCTCCGCCGACTGATCTTCTGCGGTGAATGGATCGAGAGCCATGCCCTGCATGTGTACCTGCTTCATGCCCCCGATTTTCTCGGCTACGAGGATGCCATCCAGATGGCGAAGGACCATCCCGATATCGTCCAGCAGGGACTGCAGTTGAAAAAGATCGGCAATGAACTGATGATATTGCTTGGCGGCAGGGAGATCCATCCCATCAACCTGCGCGTAGGCGGGTTCTACAGAGTGCCGACCAAGCAGGAGCTTGCCCCTTTCATAGACAAACTCAAGTGGGCGCGAGACGCCGCTCTTGAGACCGTGCGCTGGACGGCAACGTTACCTTTTCCGGACTTTGAGCAGGACTACGAGTTCGTTGCCCTGCGCCACCCCGATGAATACGCCATCACCGAAGGCCGACTCGTCTCCAATAAGGGGTTGGACATCGCCGTTCGCGAGTACGATGACCACTTCGCAGAGGAGCACGTGCCTTACACCAATGCCTTGCACTCGGTGCTCAAAGAGCGTGGCGCCTACCTTGTCGGGCCCCTGGCGCGGTACAGTGTGAACTTCGATAAGCTCTCTCCGCTGGCGCGAGAGGCCGCAGGCGATGCCGGGCTCGGACCTGTCTGCCGTAATCCGTTCAAGAGCATCGTTGTGCGCAGCGTGGAAACTCTTTACGCCTGTGACGAATCCCTACGCCTCATCGATGAATACGAGATGCCGGAGAAACCGGCTGTGGAAGTTGACCCGCGCGCTGCCACTGCCTGCGGCTGCAGCGAAGCGCCGCGCGGCACTCTGTACCATCGCTACCGTGTTGATGATCAGGGAGTGATTCTCGACGCGAAGATCGTTGCGCCGACCTCCCAGAATCAGAAGCGCATCGAAAGCGACCTCTGGCAGTTCATTCCGAAGCATATGGATCTGCCGCCTGACCAGCTCACGTGGCGATGCGAGCAGGCGATACGCAACTACGACCCATGCATCTCCTGCGCCACACACTTCTTGAAGCTCCATATTGAACGGGACTGAAGGAATCGCCATGCCGCCCGCCAAATCGGGCACGCTTATCATCGGTCTCGGCAATCAGTACCGGCGCGATGATGCAGTGGGGCTCACCGTTGCTCGATACCTGAAGGAACAAGTACCTAAGCATGTGCGGGTTCTGGAAGCGAGCAGCGAGGGCGCGTCGCTGATGGAGTCGTGGAAGGACGCTGACGCGGTCATCCTGATCGATGCGGTTCATTCCGGCGCAGAACCGGGAACCCTTCACCGGCTCGATGCTCACACGCAGCCCATGCCGTCAGAGTTCTCCCATTGCTCCACCCACGCTTTCAGCGCTGCTGAGGCCATCGAGCTGGCGCGGGCGCTCGGCCAACTTCCGCCGCGGCTTGTCGTCTACGGCGTTGAAGGGAAGACCTTCGAGTCAGGCCTAGGACTATCTCTGGAGGTTGAGAAGGCAGTGCAGAAAGTGGTGGAACGTGTGCTTGGTGACCTTCGTTGCGACCCTGACGACACGGAATCTTAAGGCTGACCCAGATACCTCAGCATTTCGAGTCTGCAGATTCAGATGAGGTCTTGGCGCCTAACGGTGGCCTGATGAGAAAGACCGGGCTAGAGACTGCTAGCAGAACCCTGTCAGCAACACTCCCATAGGCCCACCGGCTGATCCCAGAGCGGCCGTGGGTTGACATCACAATCAGGTTAACGGGATTCTTGTTGGTATAGTCCGTAATCTCGTCAGCGGCCTTGCCCTTCAGCACCACTAGCCGAGTTCTAAGCCCCGCACCTTGAAGCCGCTTCTGCACTCCAGCCAGGTATTCCTCACATACAGTGACGGGCCTGCCCATCTCTTGAGCTTCATGCTCCTCCCACGTCAAGCCCGCCGTAGGAGGATAATCTGACGGGACGACTGGGGGTTCGCAAACTCGAAGCAGAACCACGTCGACCAGTTCAGGGCCCAGTTGCTTTGCCAGCGCTTCAACGTGGGGAATCACCATTTCGGCCAACTCTGAGCCATCCAGTGGGACTAGCATCGTTCTGGTTGGCCATTTGTCATGAACGATCTCCTCACGAAGCCCCGCTCGAACAAGCCAAACAGGGATCTTCGACGCACGGAGGACCTTGTCGGCGACGCTCCCAAGGGCCCAGCGTTTGATACCAGATCGGCCGTGGGTTGCCATCAGGATCAGGTCGATATTGTGCTTCTGGGCGCAACTGAGGATTTCTTCAGCAGCGTGGCCCACCGCGAGTTCACCTTCCGCCGCCACTCCTCCGCCTTTTGACTGAATGCCCACCTTCTTCTGAAGCTGTTCTGATTCACGCCTCAAGATTCCAGCCGCTCGCTCCACATAGGCCCGATGCAGGGGGATCAAGTCGCGTTCGTGCGGGCTAGCAACGTGCAGCAAGACCAAGTCCAACCCCAGTCTTGCAGCAAGTTCTCTTGCATAAGAAAAGACCACCTCCGCTAGCTCGGAGCCGTCCAACGGAACGAGCACCCTCTTATACACTCGCGCACCCTCCACTGCAGATTTGGTGGCAGACCAGCTGCAATTCTCCTCGCCAGGCCGTCGACGCCACAAGAAAGACAGCAGCCATCGTGAGACTCAGACTAGTCAGATTCCCGAATTGCGTCAAGCATCTTGCCACGTTGGACGGTCACAACCGCGCGATGATACTAATCCTTCTGGACACGGGTGTGCGAGAATACTCGGCGACCTACGATGCGGAGAAGGCGGCGCGGGCCCACGAGCGGTTCAGTGCGAGGGCCGCCGACGGGCGGCCTTGTGCTGTGTAGGCAGGTAGTCCAGGGCTAGCTCAGCGGAAGGAACCCGGATTCCTAATCCGGGAGTCGTAGGTTCGAATCCTTCCTGGCCCTCTAGGCGTCCCGCCGATCCGAATTCCGCCCTTCGGGGCGGATTCCTCTTTGCCACCTAAATCGAAACGCCCCCACCTGAATGCGCTTCAGGTACGCTGGCCCTGGTGGGTCTCGGACGCGGCGCGGCATCAGACCGGCCCGCGCACGTGCGGAATCCGTGACACAGGCCCAGCCCTCATCTCCCCACGGCATAACGTAAGGCTGCTTCAGCATGAATGGCTGTCGTATCGAAGAGAGGCATACCGGCATCTGCCTCAGAGACCAACATGGGAATTTCAGTGCATCCCAGGATGACCCCCTGGGCTCCGCGTTCCGCTAGCCTGCTGATGACTGCGATGAGTCCAGCGCGCGACTCATCGCGGATCTGGCCGGCGACCAGTTCGTCGTAGATGACCGCATTCACGTACTGACGGTCCTTGGCATCCGGCACAAGGACGGTGATGCCTCTTCGGTCCAGGGCATCCTGGTAGAATGTCTTTTCCATCGTGTACTGAGTGCCGAGCAGGCCCACCCTCCTCATTCCCCCCGCCAGGATGGCTTCGCCGACGGCGTCCAGCAGGCTGAGCATCGGGACTTGGACACGGGCCTGGATCTCCTCGAACACCAGGTGCATGGTGTTGGTGGCCATGACGATGAAATCCGCGCCCGCCGCCTCGAGCGTCTGAGCGGCCTCGCCCAAGCCCTGTGCCACCAAGTCCCACCGCTCTTGTTGGGGCCAGTCTACGTACGGTTGAAAGCTGACACTGTAGATGATGATTTCCGGGTAGCCATAGTCGCCAGACCGCTCGGTGTAGGTGCGGGTAATGTGCTCATAGTAAGCTATCGTTGATTCGGGACTCATGCCGCCCAGGATGCCGATCTTCTTGTGCATGGCCTGACTGCTCCTTCCTCAGCCCCGAATAGGCGTCACCCTCAGCGTTGGCGTACACCTTTTGGATGGAGTGCCGCTTCAATCGCCTCCGATGGGACAAGCATTTGAAACCGTGACTACCATCACTATTTCTCCTTGTTCCGCGGTCTCCCGAAATGCCTGCTTGAAGGCATCAAACATCCTGTCATAGTCGCCTGATACTATAGTGCTCATAGAGCCGGGTGTGACTTGTAGCTGGTGCTCCCTGAAGACAGCTAGGGCGGCCTCAATCACCGAGGAGAGCCGTGGTTGGCGCAAAGGATATAGGCTAACCTGTGCTGCCACTTCCATGGTTCAGTCTCCTTCCTGAAATCGCACGCTCAAGCCAATGAAAGCACCAAAGGGGAGAGCTGTGCAGTGATCGAGCCAGTGCGCTGGATAGAGGCTTGTTCGCCGGCGGATCGCAAAGGGTCGGTATCCCAGAGAGGTGCGAAGGAGGCGCTCCAGTTGGCCAGGGGAAAAGAAGCGAGCGTGCCGATACGCTGGCGCCCTCCGAAGCCTGCGCCACAGGGATATCGGGCTAAGGCGGTTGAGGGCACCCAGGATCAGGCCATTGCGGGCCACCCGGCCGGCTTCTCGCAGGGCTGCCTCTGGAGTATCCATGAACTCCAGCACCGTGACCAGCGTCACGACATCGAACGTCGCGTCGCCGAACGGAAGACGGGTGGCGTCAGCCAGCACGAGAGGGAGGTCTGGCCGCTGGCCTCGAGCAAAGGTCAACATTGAGGGAAGACGGTCGAGACCCACGACCGACGGTCCCAGGGAAGCGAACCAGTCCGTGAAGTGCCCGGTGCCGCAACCGACGTCGAGAAGAGAATGAGATTCAGCGAAATCCTCCAGAAGCCCTCGCAGTATCTCCTTCTCCACTCGGTCCGCTCGCCGACCGAAAGGGGTGGTGAACCAAGCTTCGTAGCGCTTGACCTGCTGTAGGTCGAGAGCTTGCATAAAGTCTCCCTTTCTGCCACTAATCCGCCCAGATCCTGGGCTTCATTATACTTGACGCAATCTCGACTCGGTCAGTCAGGACGTGTTGACAGGATCTGCCAGGGGCGAGGGCCTCCGCGAGCTGCGTGGCTGCAGCGCCGATGATTTCCGGGCTCCAGCCAGTTGACAACCCAGGTAGTCCGCCGTAGGATGGTTATGGGCATAAGTTCATAATCCCCATAGGCGATCATGGCAAGACCAACCAAGTGGCGACGAGTGGCTTTCATGCCGCAGGTGACCTGCTTCAAGCCAGCAGGGGTGCCTGCTCGCCTTCTGGAGGGCGTGGCCCTGAGCGTTGAGGAACTGGAGGCCATTCGCCTCAAGGACGTGGAAGGACTGCAGCAGGAGGAGTGCGCCGAAAGGATGCGCATCTCCCGCCCTACCTTCCAACGCGTCCTCGAATCGGCCCGCCAGAAGGTTGCTGATGCCCTGATCAACGGCAAGGCCGTTCGCATCGAAGGAGGCAACTTCGCCCTGCCCCGCCAATTGTTTAGGTGCCGCCGCGACGGCCACGAGTGGCGAGTGCCTTTCGAAGCCCTGGCCTCCGGCCCTCGCCTGGCCTGCCCACGCTGCGACAGCCCAAGCGTGCTCCCCGTGCGGCCGGCCGGGTCCGCTTTCGGAGGCCGCGGCTGGGGACAGGGGCGTGGCGGAGGCCGCTGGCAAGGAGGCGGACGATGATCTTCGTCGACGAGGACAAGTGCACGGGCTGCGGCGATTGTCTGGAAGTGTGTCCTGAGGAGGGCGCCATCATCCTTCAGGAGGAGAAGGCCATCATCAACCGGGAGCTGTGCACTAGCTGCGCTGCCTGTATGCCTGCGTGCTCCGAGGGGGCCATCTACGAGGTGGAGGCTGCACCGGTGGCGGCAGAGAGGGCGCAGCCGGCGCAGGTTACGAAGCAGCCAGCGCTGAGCCGGGCTCGACCAGCGATAGTCTCTACTTTGGCAGCGGCGGCTCCCCTGGCCGTGGACGCCGTCGTTGGGCTGGCGAGAAGGTGGCTGGAGGGGCGAAGCGTCGCCAGAAGGGCTGGCGGCCAGGCAGAGTCATGCCGCGGCGGCCAGGCAGGGCCAGGCTCCGGCGGCCGACGACGCAGGCAGCGGGGCAGAGGCCGCAAGTAGCGGTTCGAGGAGGCATGAAAGTGGCTATTCCAAAAGGTACAAGGGGCGCTCCCTTCGGCCGTGGCCTCGGCGGGTCGATGGTCTGTCGCTGCAAAGGGTGTGGATATACACAGCCGCACAGGAGAGGCGTGCCTTGCAGCTCGTTCACCTGCCCTAAGTGTGGGAAGCGTTTGCACGGCGAGCACTGCGGCTAGGCAGTGGCTGTCGGTGTTGTGCCGGTAGGTAATAGGAGGTGACTGGGATGTTTGGAAGAGGTCGGTTCGGATGGGCCCGATGGGGTGCTGGCAGAGGCAATCCCTATCCCTTCTGCCGATGGTTTCCCTGGCGGCCCCGCGGGTGGTGGGCCTACGGGCCGAGCCCCTATGGCGCGGGTGTCCCATACCGCGGTTCATATCCTGCAGGGGCAAGGCCACCCTACTACTGGCCTGCCAGGCGCTATCCCTGGTGATAGGGCAGCGCGTGGCAAGGGAACTGACGAATCTTGGGAAGAGGAGGTAGCGAAGAATGGGCAGAGGATACCGCTGGATGTACCATGCTACCGGCCTTCCCGGCTGGATGAGAGGTCGCGGCGGGGGATGGCGCGGTGCTGGCTGGGGCGCCGGCTGGGGCGCTGGCTGGGGCCCTGGCTGGGGGTACGGTGGTGGCCCCGGGTACGCTGCTGGCCCCTACTGGCCTGGCGTTTGGGGGGCCGCCCCGACTGTTGAGGACGAGGCCGCTTTCCTCAAGGACGAGGCGGAGTCCGTCAGGAGCTACCTGGAAGGGATCGAGCGACGGATCAGCGAGCTGGAGAAGACGAGCGAATAGAGGAAGCCGCGCGTGGCAGAGCAAGGGCTTAATCTGCCGCTAGCAGAGGTTGCTGTTTTCGCAAATAGACGAAGTATATCGGGAGGTGCCTTATGAAGATCGCCGTCTCCGCTGCGGGGCCGAGCCTCGACTCTCCGATTGACCCCCGCTTCGGAAGGTGCGAGTACCTGCTCCTTGTGGACAGCGAGAGCATGGATTTCGAAGCTGTGGAGAACCCGGCGGTGATGGCGCCTGGCGGCGCTGGCATCCAGGCCGCCGAGCTCGTAGCGAGCATGGGGGCGGAGGCCGTCATCACCGGTAACTGCGGTCCCAACGCCTATCAGGTGTTGTCAGCCGCCGGCATCGATGTATTTGTCGGTGCTTCCGGGAGCGTGCGCGAGGCCATCGAGGCCTACAGAAAGAGCGAGCTTCGGGCAACGCCTGGGCCTTCGGTCGGGCCCTATTCAGGTATCGGGCCAGGCATGGGGCCAGGCATGGGGCCTGGCATGGGCCGAGGTATGGGCGGCGGTCGCGGCGGCGGCATGGGCGGCGGTCGCGGCGGCGGCATGGGCGGCGGTCGTGGCGGCGGCATGGGCGGCGGTCGTGGCGGTGGCATGGGCGGCGGTCGCGGCGGCGGCATGGGCGGCGGTCGCGGCCGGAGATGGCAGCCCTAGGCCTGACATCGACAGCGCAAGGTAAGGGAGAAGGCGGATGATCCTCGCTGTCGCCAGCGGTAAGGGGGGCACCGGCAAGACCCTGGTAGCCACCAGCTTGGCCCTGTCCCTGGAAGGACAGGGCCCGGTGCAACTGCTGGACTGCGACGTGGAAGAGCCCAATGCCCACATCTTGCTGCGGCCGATAATCACCTCCTCCCGGCCGGTGATGTTGCCCATCCCCAAAGTGGACAAAGAGAAGTGCACCTACTGTCGGGTCTGCTCTGAAGCCTGTCCCTACAAGGCTATCGC
>Ga0111179_1056_pt1 | contig 10607 bp, 9 predicted proteins | sample DeeMarSWOR324_28_FD_80226 | JGI IMG/M metagenome (GOLD analysis project Ga0111179, IMG submission 80226) | Dehalococcoidia bacterium SM23_28_2
AGCGCAGAAGGCAGCTCGAGGTCGGCCTGTGGCTGCCCATCGCCCTCCAGGGACATGAGGGACCCCAGCACCTGGCTCAGGTCCTTGCCCTCCAGGCTCCGACGGTGAGCGATGAGCCAGGGTGAACCCACCAGCAGACGATGCAGAGGCCTCAGCCCCTGCTCCTGCACGTCCTCCTCGCTGCTGGCAGCGACCACCGCCAGGTCAGCATCCTCGGGAGGATAGGCCTCCACCGCCCCCGCCAATGAGAAGACGCGATAGGCGGGCAGGCGGGCGCTGAGGGCGAACGCCTCGGCCGGGGTCGGATACTCGCTGACCAGGCGCAGGCCGGGCACCCCGGCCAGGCTCTCCAGGCTAACCAGGCTGCTGTCGGACGCCGCCGCCACGTACAAGCCCGATGGGTCGAGAGGAAGGGCCCTGAGCTGCACCACCGCCTCGCTGGGAAAGCGGATGAGCAACTCCTTCAGCCAGGCCACGCTACAGATGCCCAGGTCGTAGTTGCCCAAGGCGATCTGGATGGGGATGTCCTTCTCGCGGAAGACCCGCAGGGCCACATCCCGGCGGCCTTCCAGGCCCGGCCGATAGGAGCGAGAGCCATCCGTGTAGCCGCGGACGATCAGGCCAGCCTGCCTCAGGAGCTCATCGGTGGGCTGAGCGAGCTGGCCAGCAGGAAGGGCCAGCTTAATGGACACCGACCACCGCCTCCAGGACGGTCAACAGATCGTCCAGCTTGGCGAACGCCCGCCGCCGCTTCCTGCTCCGATCGTAAAGGGAGTAGCCGAAACCACCAGCGGAGGGCCTCACCATCACCTCCCAGCGACAGCCAGTGGGCGCATCGCGAACCAGGGCCACCTCCGTCCGCAGGCCGAGCTCCTGAAGCGGGCGAATGGCGGCGAAGGCCGCTGCCACAACATCTGCCCGGTCGGAGGCAGACCTCACACAGACAGCCTCCTGTCCGGCTATGGCCTCCCCCACCGAAGGCAGCAGCGCGGCCAGCCTGGTCGCATCCAGGGCAAAACCAGAGGCCGCCACATCGGGGCCACCCACCAGAGCGATCAGCCCGTCGTAGCGGCCGCCACCACCCACCCTCTCACCGTTGGCCATGAACTGAAAGACGGGCCCCGTATAGTATTCGAAATTGCCTACCAGCGTCGTCGCCACCTGATAGCGGCAGTCCAGAGCCGACAGCGTATCGGCCAGGGTGACCAGTTCCTTCAGAGGCCGGGCCATCTTGGGCACCGCCTTCCGGAAGGTATTGCCAAGATTGGCCAGATAGGCGCTACCAGCCCCCTCGCCCTCGAACAGCAACCGCAGAGGCGCTCTCAGGGACGGCAGCCGCTCCTCGACCTCGGCCAGCGCCGTCAGATCGCCCTCCAGGATGCGATCGTAGATGCGCACCTGGTCGGCCAGCTTCAGGCCGGCCTGGGCGAGGACAGCCCGCACGATGCCGGGATGGTAGAGGCGCACCTCAACCGGCCCGAGGCCCAGCCGCTCCAGCGTCTGACAGCCCAGAAGGATAAGCTCTACCTCGCCTCGCGGTTGAGTATCGCCGATAAGCTCCACGCCGCACTGCCAGCCCTCCCGCGGCTCGTCCCCCTCAGCGAAGCGGAACACGTTCTGGATGTAGAAGAGCTTGACCAGCTTCTCCTGCTGCAAGTTTTCCACGAACAGACGAGCAGTGGGTATGGTGGCATCGGGGCGCAGCACCACCCGCTCGCCGCTCCAGCCATCCCAGTCCAGGAACGAGTAGACGCGCCCCAGCATCTGAGGGGAGAGGGTGCCGGCAGCGGTGAACAAGTGGAGGTGCTCGATAGTGGGAGTGCGCACCTCCTGATAGCCCCAGGCCAGGCAGGCGGTACGGAAGGTCTCTTCCACCCCCCGAAAGCGCGCCATATCAGGGGGCAACAGATCCCGCATCCCGCGGCAACGTGGCGACTCTTCGACCATAGACGAACCTTCTCTACCCAGATTTGGCCCCATTCTACCGCAGGCGGCAGGAGCCGTTCAACGGAGAACAGTGCTCCCAGATGACTAGAAAGGGTATAATTGAACGAGCAAGACGATGATCAAGTCACTTGGGAGATGGCGCTTCAAGCCAAGGCTGCCCTTAGGGGTCAGCCTGTTCGTCCTCCTCACCACTCTGGTGGCGGTGGCCGCCGCCTGCGGCGGCCCCGGCGGGCCGAAAGGAGCCGTCCACGTCCTGAAGGCCGATAGCGACGTAAACCCCGTCATGGCCCGCTACATCGACCGAGGGATCGACCAGGCGGAGGACGCCGAGGCGGTGGCGGTGGTCATCGAGCTGGATACCCCCGGCGGCCTTATCGACTCCATGGAGGACATCGTCAAGCGTCTTGAAGAGGACCGCATACCGGTTATCGTCTACGTATCGCCCAAGGGGGCAAAGGCTGCCTCGGCGGGGACCTTCATCACCATGGCCGCCAACGTCGCCGCCATGGCCCCCAGCACCCGCATCGGCGCCGCCAGCCCGGTGGGCGCCGGCGGCGAGGATATCGAGGGCACCCTGGGCAAGAAGGTGACCGAGGACACCGTAGCCTTCGCCAAGAGCATCGCCAACTATCGTGGCCGCAACGCCGAATGGGCAGAGCAGGCCGTGCGCGAGGCTGTCTCAGCCACGGAGACGGAGGCGGTCGAGCTGAATGTGGTGGACCTGGTGGCCGATGACCTCAACTCCCTCTTGGAGGCGGTGGACGCACGGGAGGTACAACTGGTCGACGGCAGCGTCACCCTCGCCACCAAAGACGCCGAGATCGTCCACAACGACATGAACTTCGCCGAGCGCTTCCTGGACCTGATCAGCGACCCCAACATCACCTTCCTCCTCCTCAGCCTGGGTTCGATAGCCCTCTTCTTCGAGATCGTCCACCCTGGCCAGATCTTCCCCGGCGTCTTTGGGGCCATCGCCCTCATCATGGCCTTCTTCTCACTCAGCGTACTTCCCTTCAACTGGGCGGGGCTCATCCTCATCTTCCTGGCCTTCGGCCTGTTTGTGGCCGAGATATTCGTGACCAGCGGCGGCATACTAGGCATCGGGGGAGTGGTGTCCCTCATTCTGGGGGGCCTGTTACTGACCTGGGGCAACCCGCCCGACTTCCAGGTGAACAGATGGCTGATCTATGGCATGGCGGCGGGGGCAGGCGCCTTCTTCCTGTTTGTGGTAACATCGATACTCCGCATCCGCCGGCAGCCGGCGGTGACCGGCGTCAATACACTCATCGGCCGCCGCGCGGTAGCCCGATCGCCCCTGAACCCGAGCGGCATGGTGTTCGTGGACGGCGAATATTGGTCGGCTACTATAGAAGACGGCAGCGTTGACGAAGGCGAAGAGGTTGTGGTTACAGCAATCGAAGGCCTCAAGCTGATGGTGAAGAAGCACGAAAGGAGCTAGAGCATGACTAGTCAACCGTCGAGCAACAACTGGGTAGCCAGACTCCTCACCGGTCTTGGCTACGTCCTGCTCATCCCTCTGTTCCCCCTGGCTGTGAAGATCGTCCAGGAGTACGAGCGAGGGGTCATTTTCCGCTTGGGCCGCCTAGTAGGGGCCAAAGGGCCGGGGCTGTTCATCATCCTACCCATCGTGGACAGGATGGTGAAGATGGATCTGCGTGTCTTCACCGTGGACGTGCCCAGCCAGGAGATGATCACCACCGACAACGTAACGGTTAAGGTCGATGCGGTGATGTACTTCCGGGTGGTCGATCCTGAGGATGCCGTGGTCAAGGTGGAGAACTACTTCCGGGCCACGGCCCTTATCGCCCAGACCACCCTCCGCAGTACGATCGGCCAGTCGGATCTGGATGCGCTTCTGGCCAAACGCGAGGAGATCAACCAGCGCCTCCAGGTCGCCGTCGATGAAGCCACCGAGCCCTGGGGGGTGAAGGTGACCGCAGTGGAGGTGAGAGACGTGCTCCTGGCGCCGGAGATGGTGCGCAGCATCGCCCGCCAGGCGGAGGCCGAGCGCGAGCGACGGGCCAAGGTCATTCACGCCGAGGGCGAATTCCAGGCCGCGGAGAAGTTGTCCGAGGCGGGCCGCATCATTGCTGCCTCACCTGGCACCCTGCAGCTCCGCTACCTGCAGACCCTGACGGAGATCGCCACCGAACGCAACAGCACGGTCATCTTCCCTGTCCCCATCGACATCCTTCAGGCGCTGACAAAGGCTCTCGCCGCCTCCCAACCCACCAACCCCAGTCCCCAGGTGGAAAGCGCCTAGGGAAGACAAACGGCAGGGCAGATCCCCGCCTATCTCTGAAAGGTCACGTCGCCGGCGGCGATGGTCAGGCGAGTCCCGTCGGGCCGGCGGAGGATAAGGCTGCCATCGCTATCCACATCCTCGGCTAGCCCCTCTTCCACCTGCTGTCCGAAGCTCACCCGCACCTCTTTGCCCAGCGTACCGAGGCGGGCGCGCCACTCCTGATGGATCGGCTTACCCTCCTCAACGGCCAGATAGAGGGGCTCGAACTCATTGAGGATCGCCGCTGCCAGGGTCTCTCGCGATACCTCCCGCCCCAGCTCGGTCATGATACTGGTGGCCAAGGGAGCAGTCACGGGATAGGCAGCCATGTCGACGTTGACGTTCACGCCGATGCCCACCAGGGCATAGCCCACCTCCTCGCCCACCAGCTCCGACTCGCTGAGGATGCCGGCGACCTTACGTCCGGCCACCAGCACATCGTTGGGCCACTTCAGGCTGGTCTGCAGCCCTGCGACCCCCTCGATGGCGCGGGCCACCGCCAGGGCAGCGATGATCACCAGCGCGTTCAGATGCTCCGCCGCCGGGCGGAGGAGAATGGTCAGGTATAGGCCACCCCTCGGCGAGATCCAGGAGCGGTCCAGACGGCCCCGACCGGCTGTCTGAGAACCCGCCACCACCACTGTTCCCTCATCTGCCCCCTCATTAGCCAGCTCACGCGCCATGTCCTGAGTGGAACCGACTGCCGCCCGATATTCCAGATCGCGCCCGACGAAGTCGGTCGTGAGGCCTTCTCTCACAGCATCGGTGGAAAATCTAACAGCCATAACAGGAGAAGCATATACCGTCTTCAAAGAAAAAGCCAGCCCGCCGCAGCGGGCTGGCTTTCGCGCTAGGCCCCAAGGCCTAGCCCGCCATCACCTCCAAGGAATGGCGGTGCGGGTGGACAGGCCAGAGGCCCCTGCTACTATTATCGTCCATCCACATCACCTCCTTTCCTAAAATCAATACTAACAGCTTTCCTAGGAAGCGGTCAATCAGTCGCTGTCGTCTATCGAAGTCGGCAGGCTAGGAGAACATGTCCCGCAGGAGCTCCCGCGCCACGCGACGGTCGTCCCAGGGGATAACTGCGTCGCCTATGATGATCGACTGCTCGTGCCCTTTACCAGCCAGCAGCACGATGTCCCCCTCGACGGCCATGGCTAAGGCGTGCGCGATGGCCTCCCGTCGGTCGGGGATACGGACGAAGTGGTGCCCCTCGTGTCGGCCGGCCTTCTCCAAGCCCTGGGCGATCTCTGCCAGGATGGCCTCAGGGTCCTCTCGGAAGGGGTTATCGTTGGTGAGGACGGCGAAGTCGGCCAGTTCAGCGGCTGCCAGCCCCATTCCCGCACGGCGCGGCTTCTCCCTCTCGCCGATGCAGCCGAAGACGACGATAAGCCGGCCCCTGCAGTGCTCGCGCAGGAACGCCAGAGCGCGCCGCAGGGCCTCGGGCGCATGAGCGAAGTCCACCACCACCGTGAAGGGCTGCCCCCCATCGATGCGCTCCAGCCGGCCGGGAAGGCCAGGGAAAGACGCCAGCGCATCCCTGACGGCAGCCAGCGACATGCCCTGAGAGAGCGCTACCGCCGCCGCCGCCAGGCCGTTGTAGACGTTGAACAGACCGGGAAGACCAAGGGCTACCTCCACCTCGTTCCCCTCCGCCCGCAGACGAAAGCGAGAGCCCCACTCGATGGGAGAGACATCGATAGCCTGGATGTCGGCCGCCTCCTGCACGGCGTAGGTCACGACTCGCGCTTGCGTGAGACCGCGGAAGTAGGCGGCGGCCGGCTCGTCGGCGTTGAGCACGGCCACCTTCTCTACGCCTTTGTCAGCCGATCGGTCGAGCATGGCGAACAGGCGCCCTTTGGCCGCCAGGTACTCCTCCCGCGAGCGATGAAAGTCCAGGTGGTCGGCCGTGACGTTGGTCACCACCGCCACATCGTACTCGCAGCCGTCCAGGCGGTGCAGGGCCAGGCCGTGAGAGGTCGATTCCAGGATGGCGTAGTCGACGCCGGCGGTCACCATCTCCGCCAACAGAGCCTGCACCTGAGGCGCCTCGGGCGTGGTGAAGCGATACTCGTTGGCAGACAGGCGATCGCCCACCTTGCTATGAACGGTACTCAACAGGCCGGTGCGATAGCCGGCCGCCTCCAGCAGAGTGCTGATGAGATGAATGGTGGTGGTCTTGCCGTCGGTGCCCGTGACACCGACGACCCGCAGCCGCCTTCCTGGATGGCCGTGGAAAGCGGCCGCCAGGGCAGCCAGAGCGCGGCGGCTGTCGGGCACGACGATGGCAGGCAAGCGACCTCCGTCAACAACGGCCTGCCACTTCATCCGCCGGTCGGCCTGGACCACCACCGCCGCGGCGCCGCCAGCTACCGCCTCCCCAATGTAGTCATGCCCATCGACCCGAAAGCCAGCCACGGCCACAAACAGGGCCCCCGGCGCGACCCGACGAGAATCATGGCAGACCGCCGATATGGAGACATCGGCGCCGAGGACTTCCTTCTCGTCGAGTTCTTCGGCTAGTTGGTGCAGATCCATGAAAAAGAAAGGACAAGAGATCGCTCCGCCCTTCTAGCGGAGCATTAGCCAGTACCTAACGCCATCCACTTCCTCGAACCCCAACCGCTCGTACAGACGGCGGGCACGGGTGTTGTCCCGTCGCGTGCCAAGCTCCACCCGAACGCAGCCGCTCCTGCGGGCGTAGTCCACGGCCTCTCGCATCAACTTGGCCCCTATGCCCTGGCGGCGGTGCTGCTCCAGGACGAAGACGTCATCGAGATAGCCGAAGCACCCTGCCTCCTGGGTGGTGAGCACAACAGCGAGCGATAGCATGCCGCACAGCTCGTCCTCAACCGCGGCGACGAACAGCCTGAAGGGCGAGGCGGGCATCAGGGAGTCGTCGAACAGCTTCGCCAGCCGGGCGGCGGGCGGCCTCTCCTCACCCAGCTCCCGATACAGGGCCTCGGTCAGAAAGAAGAAGGCCTCCCTGTCCCCGGCAACCGCCGGTCGAACCTTAACCTGCGGCTCCGCCCGCTTGGCCAACCTTCTGCCAAACATATGGCTCGCTCGCAATCTAGCGCCGACGCAGACCACAGCTCGCCGCTGCGGCCTGCAGCGACGCGATCCTAGGTGGCCGTCGACAGCATAGCGCTGGTCATCGCCGCCCCGCCGATGGTGGCCGGCGAGACGACATCGGGGTCGATAAGCACGTTCAGACAGGTCGGCTTCCCGCTGCGGAAGGCCCGCTCCAGGGCCGGCACGATATCGGCGGGCTTCTCCACCAGCTCGCCGCAGGCCCCCAAGCCCTCAGCCGCCTTCTCGTAGTGCACCAGGCCCAGCTCAGTGGCCACCGTCTTTCCCTTGCCGAGGGCCATCTCCTGGCCGTGCTTGCACATGCCCCAGGCCTTGTCGTTGAACACCACCACCACGATCGGCAGGTTGTGCTTGGCGGCGGTATGGAACTCCGCCAGGTTGAGCCCCAGCGACCCGTCGCCGGTGGACACCAGCACCCTCTTCTCGGGGAAGGCCAGCTTGGCCGCCATGCCGAAGCTGAGCCCGACCCCCAGGCAGCCCAGGTAGCCATGCGATAGCCAGTGCCCCGGCCTCTTCACTACAGCGGCGCTGTTCATCCAGTCCCAGGCCTCGCCGCCGTCGGCGACGATGATCGCATCGTCGTCCAGGAAGCCGGCGACATCGCTGGCCAGCCGGAAGGGATGGATCGGCGGCTCGTCGGACGCCATGGCCTGGGCGAATGCCTCCCGGCGAGCGCGGCGAGAGCCGTCCAGTACCTGCAGCCAGGCGTCTCGCTGTGGCCAGCGGCGCCGACGCGCTTCGTTCAGCAGCTGGCGAAGCACCTGGCGACAGTCGCCCACGATGCCCAGTTGCACATCGCGGTTGCGGCCGATCTCCTCGCCCTCGATGTCCACCTGGATCACCTGGGCATCGGCCGGAATGAGAGAGAAGTAGCGGCCGCCGCTGAACAGCCCAAGGCGAGTGCCTAAGACCAGCACCACGTCCGGTCGGGCGGCCGACAAGGTCACGAAGTCCCCGAACCCCAGGGGCGTGTCCTCCGGTACACAACCCCTGGACTTGTTGTTGGTGAGCACCGGAATCTGGGCCAGCTCGGCGAGTTCCCGCAGCTCGTCCGCCGCCTGAGCGAACCAGACGCCTCCTCCGGCCATGATCACCGGCCGCTCGGCGCCTGCCAGCAGGTCGACCGCCCTGGCGATGGCCTCGGGCTGAGCGGCCGGCGGCACCTTCGGTCGGTACTCCCGGGGGAAGAGCACCTTCTGCTCCTCCACGCGGGCAGCGATCACGTCCAGGGGGATGTCCAGATAGACGGGGCCCGGCCGGCCGGTCGTGGCCTGGCGCAGAGCCATGGCGGTGAACTCGGCGATGCGCTGGGGGCGGGTGATGGTGTAGGCCCACTTGGTGATCGGCCTCATGATCTCCACCTGAGGAAGCGACTGCTGAGTCATGGTCTCGTCCTCGGCGAAAGCGCTGCGCCCACCGATGACCAGCATGGGGATGGCATCCACATAGGCGTTGGCCACAGCGGTGACCACGTCGGTGACGCCGGGCCCGGCGGTGACCGCTGCCACCCCAGGGCGCCCGGTCACCCGCGCCCAGCCGTCGGCCATGTGCCCCGCCGCCTGCTCGTGACGGGTGTCGATGATGCGAAAACCGTGTTCGTCGGCGGCGGTCAGTATCGGGTCGACGTGCTCGCCGGGGAGGGTGAACATCTCGCGGATGCCCTCCTGCTCGAGGATGCGGATCACCATCTCGCCGCCGTGAATCGTCGCCATATCTCTCCTCCCCTGGAGACCCTCTCTGCCCATCGCTGGCTTGTTCAGGATGCGGCAGGCATTATACACTGACTACCAATCGGAGGGCGAGTTCAAGGGAGAGACAGATCGTTGAAGGCGCTGGTGTACCGCGGCCAACAGGGGCTGGTGGTGGAGGAGGTGGCCGACCCTGAGCCTGCCGCGGAAGAGGTCCTGGTGAAGGTCCGCTACTGCGGCATCTGCGGCAGCGACGTCAGTCTCTTCGCCAAGGGGGTCTTCTTCCTGGGCACTACCCCCGGCCATGAGGTGTCAGGCGAGGTGGTCAGCCTCGGCTCCGACGTCAGCGGCTGGCAGCCCGGCGACCGGGTGGTGGTCGAGCCCAGCAAGACCTGCGGCCAGTGCGAGTACTGCCTCGCCGGCCGGCCTGAGCTCTGCCTCCAGCCCGAGGGGTTTGGCATGGGCATCCGCCGGGGGGCGTTCGCCCAGTTCCTCACCTGCCACCACAGCACCCTCCTGCGTGTGCCACCGGGCCTCGACCTGGCCCACGCCGCCCTCGCCGAGCCGCTGTCTGTGGCCGTGCACGCCGTGGACGTATCGGGGATCGAGGCCGGTCAGGCGGCCGTGGTCACCGGAGCGGGGCCCATCGGCCTTATGATGGCCGACGTGCTCGCCGGGGAGGGTGAACATCTCGCGGATGCCCTCCTGCTCGAGGATGCGGATCACCATCTCGCCGCCGTGAATCGCGACCCCAGCGCCGCCAGCCTGGCCGACCTGGTGCGGTCGGAGGCCGGCCTGGGCGTGCACGCTGTGTTCGAGTGCACGGGGGTGCCGGAGGCCGCCAACCCTGCCCTGGGGCTCCTGCGACCCGGCGGCATCATGCTGGTGGTGGGCCATAGCGAGAAGCCATACACCATGTCCAGCCTGATGGTGATGGCCCGTGAGCTACGCATCGAGGGTGTGTTTGGCGGCGGCGGTCGCTTCCCCGCCGCCCTCGACCTGCTGGCCGCCGGCAAGGTGCGCTCCCAGGAGATCATCACCCGCATCGCCCCCCTGGCAGAGACGGAGGCCTGCCTGCGCGAGCTAAACGACGCCCGCAACCACGGCAAGGTGCTCATCGACCCCTGGGCGACCTAGCGGGGGTAGAGCGACGGCAGCCAGCTTTGGGATGCAGGTCGGTTAGTCTACCTTGTCTCCGAGCAGACGCACTGGAGAGGTTGAGCATCCCGCCACGCCATCAACTCGTCAACGCTCTCTTGGGGCTGCCCTGCTGACTCAAGGTCTATCGTCGCCTGGATAGTGCCGGCGATCGTGAAGTTGCCACCGTCGTCGAGGGGGAAGTTGCTGACCTCCGTTCGGATCGGGTAGGCAAAGGCCAAGAGCGAGACGCCGGCGGCTACGACGGCTCCGACGAGAGCACCAAGGAGTGCAGCGAGGGCAAGTCTCATCATCATCATAGGGCCACCTCCAGCTGGATTCACGGAGATTCTACCAGGGCACGCTGGCGGCGCAACATGGCCCCAGGGAGCAGCGGCGGGGCCGCCGTCTCCCAGTGCTACCTGGCGTCGGCT
>Ga0111179_1051_pt1 | contig 10515 bp, 7 predicted proteins | sample DeeMarSWOR324_28_FD_80226 | JGI IMG/M metagenome (GOLD analysis project Ga0111179, IMG submission 80226) | Dehalococcoidia bacterium SM23_28_2
GAGCTCCCCGACCTGGTGGAGCGCATCCAGGTGGGCCTCCTGAACATCATGGAGGAGCGAGACGTCCAGATCCGCGGCTATCGCATCCGCCTGCCGCTGGACGTCCTGGTGGTGGCCAGCGCCAACCCCGAAGACTACACCAACCGCGGCCGCATCATCACCCCCCTCAAGGACCGCTACGGCGCTCAGATCCGCACCCACTACCCGCGCAACGCCGAGTACGAGATCGCCATCGTGGAGCAGGAGCGCACCCCCTTCGAAGGGGACGACCACCCGCTGAAAGTGCCGCCCTACATGAAGGAGGTAGTGGCCGAGGTCACCCGCCTGGCCCGCCGCAGCCCGGATGTCAACCAGCGCTCCGGCGTGTCCGTGCGGGCCTCCATCGCCGGCTACGAGAGCCTGCTGGCCAACGCCTACCGCCGCGCCATCCGCCTGGGGGAAAAAGAGAGCGTGCCCCGCATCAGCGACCTGCCCTACATCATCCCCTCCATCAGCGGCAAGCTGGAGTTCGAGACGGTAGAGGAGGGACGAGAGGAGCAGATCATCGAGAAGTTCATCCAGGGAGCGGTGGCCGCCGTGTTCAACCGCTATCTCAGCCTCAGCGACCTGGAGCCGGTGGTCGCCAGCTTCAAGGAAGGCTTTGCGCTGGAGGTGGCGGACACCATGCCCTCCGCCGAATATGTGCGCATGGTCAAGCAGGTGGAGAGCCTGCGCGAGGCCGTCGCCATGCTGGAGGCGGGCCGGAACCCGGGCCTGGTGGCGGCGGCGGTGGAGTTCGTGCTGGAGGGCCTGCACCTCAATCGCCGTCTGAACAAGGACAAGATCGCCGGGCGAGCCCGGTACAGAGGCTAGCATGTACGCCTACCGCTACTCTGAGTGGGACGGCAGCCAGGACGTACCGCCCCTGGACGCCGACGACGTCCTGGCCAGCATCACCGACGACCTGCTGAGCTTCGGTGACCTTCAGCACGCCCTGCGCAACCTGCTGCAGCGGGGCATGCCCCATCCCCTCGGCCAGCGCCTCCAGGGCCTGCGCCAGCTCCTCCAGCAGCTTCGCCAGCAGCGCCGCCAGACGCTCGACCACTACAACCTGACATCGGCCTTCGAAGACATCCAAAAGCGCCTGCAAGAGATCGTCCGGCTGGAGAAGGAGACCGTCGAGCGGCGGCTGGACGAGGCCGTCCGTCAGCTTGAGGGCCGAGAGAGCCCCTTCCGGGCCTTTCAGGAGGCGATCAAGGAGACGGACGCCCAACCGGGTCAGTCAGATCGCCAGTTTGCCCAGATGCTCAAGGACATCGCCGAGAAGAGGAGAGAGTTCCTGGAGAATCTGCCTGAGGACGTAGGTGGCCAGGTAAAAGAGCTACAGAACTACGAGTTCATGGACCCCGAGGCCGCCGGCAAGTTCCAGGAGCTCATGGAGATGCTCAAGCAGGCGATGATGGACTCCTTCTTCGATAAGCTATCCAGCCAGATCGCCAGCCTGACTCCCCAGGAGATGCAGCGCCTCAAGGAGATGCTGAGCGATCTGAACCAGATGCTCTCCGAGAAGATGGCCGGCGACCAGCCCGACTTCCAGCAGTTCATGCAGAGATACGGCGATATGTTTGGTCCCAGCGCGCCCGAGAGCCTGGACGAACTGATCGCCCAGATGCAGCACCAGATCTCGGTCACGCAGAGCCTCATGGACAGTCTGCCCGCCGACATGCGCCGCCAGCTTCAGGACCTGCTGATGCAGAAGATCGGCGACCCTGATCTTCAGCACCACCTGCACGAGCTGGCCATCAATCTGGACATCCTCCACCCCATGCGCGACCTGGAAAGCCGCTACCTCTTCCACGGTGACGAGGAGCTGAACCTCGTTGAGGCTCTGCGCCTCATGGACCGCCTCCAGGGACTGGATGAGCTGGAGCAGCAGCTACAGCGCGTCCAGTATGGCGGCAGCCTGGACGACATCGATGAGAACAAGCTACGGGAACTCCTGGGCGAGGAGGCCTACGAGACCCTTCGCCAGATTAAGCAGTTCCTTGAGGTGCTAGAGGAAGCCGGCTACATCCGCCGCAAGGGCGGCATCTGGGAGCTCACCCCCCGCGCCATCCGCAAGATCGGCCAGAAGGCCCTGGGCGAGATCTATACCCAGCTCAAGAAGGGCGCCCAGGGCAAGCATCCCCTGCCTGAGCGTGGCTCGGGCGGCGAGCGCACCGACGAGGTCAAGAGATACGAGTTCGGCGACCGCTTCGACCTCCACCTGGGCCAGACCATCATGAACGCCGTCTCCCGTGAGGGGCCTGGCCTGCCGCTCCACTTGGACAGGGACGACTTCGAGGTCTACCGCTCGGAGCAGCTCACCCAGACGGCCACGGTGATGATGCTCGACCTCTCCTGGTCCATGGCCCTGCGTGGTAGCTTCCAGGCCGCCAAGAAGGTGGCCCTCGCCCTGAACAACCTCATCCGCAGCCAGTTCCCCCGCGATACCCTCTACATCCTGGGCTTCTCCGCCTACGCTCGCGAGCTGACCGCCGAGCAGCTTCCCTACCTCCGCTGGGACGAGTCGGTGCTAGGCACCAACATGCACCACGCCTTCATGCTCGCCCAACGGCTCCTGGCCAGGCACAAGGTAGGCACCCGCCAGGTGATCATGATCTCCGACGGCGAGCCCACCGCCCACCTGGAGAACGGCCGCTCCTACTTCGCCTACCCTCCCAGCCCGATCACCCTCCGCGAGACCCTCAAGGAGGTGCGCCGCACCACTCGCAAGGGGATCGTTATCAACACCTTCATGCTCGACCGTAACTATTACCTCAAGGAGTTCGTCAATCAGATCGCCAGGACAAACAAGGGGCGGGTGTTCTACACAACGCCCGATAGGCTGGGCCAGTACATCCTCGTCGACTACGTGGCCCAGAAGCGCAAGCGGATCAGCGGTGCCTGAGAGAGCCGTCTTCAGCGGCCCGGCGAGGCCTGAACCGCTGCCCAGGACGGAAGGGAGGAGATGAAAAGGCCCGTTCAGCCGATACTACCGCCTATCGCGCCCGAGAAACGCCTGCTGACGGCGGTGTTTCTGCTAGCCGGACTCCTCATCCTGGGCGTTGTGGGCTATATGATCATAGAGGGCTGGTCCCTTCTGGATGCCTTCTACATGACGGTCACCACTGTCACTACCGTGGGCTTCCGAGAAGTGAAACCTCTTACCGACGAGGGACGCATCTTCACCACTTTGCTGATCCTGTTCGGAGTGGGAGTAGCCTTCTACATCTTAACGAACCTGGTAGCCCTGGTGGTGGAAGGAGACCTGGGCATCGCTCTGGGACTGCGCAGAATGAAAGGGAGGATCGAGGCCCTACGCAACCACTACATTCTCTGCGGCTTCGGCCGCGTCGGCGAAGAGATCGCCCGTGAGTTCATCGAGCGGCGCATCCACTTCGTAATCATCGACTCCAACCCGGAGGCCATTGAGCGCGCCCGCAAGCAAGACTACCTGTTGATAGAGGGCGATGCCAGCTCCGACACCACCCTCACCGACGCCGGCATCCAGCGTGCCCGCTGCCTGCTGGCCGCCTCCGACTCCGACTCCGGCAATACCTACGCCATTCTCACTGCCAAGGCCCTCAACCCCCGCATCTTTGTCGTCGGCCGCGTGGGCCAACCGGCCAGCATGACGCGCATGATGCGAGCAGGCGCCGACCGGGTCATCTCCCCCTACAGCATCGGCGGCCGCCGCATGGTCCTCTCCGCCCTCCAGCCTCTGGTACTTGACTTCATCGACACCCTGGCCACAGGCCGCCACGGCGAGCAGATCCTGGCCGAGCTGAAGGTAAGCGAAGAGTCGGGACTGGCCGGCCACACGATCGAGGAGTGCTTCCGCACCTGCAGCAGCGCCACCATTCTTGGCCTTCAGAAGCCCAGCGGCGCTGTCCAGGTTGGCCCCCGCGGAAGCACTACCCTTGAGCTGGGCGACCGCCTGATGGTGCTGGGCAACGAGACCGAGCTGGAGACCATCCGTGGCCCAGGTCTGCCCCCCGAAAAGTCTCTGCAGCCTAGGGGCGGTGCTACTCGGCTGGGTGAGAGAGCTGAGACCGAGAAGATGGAAGGAGGCCGGGGTGTCCTGCGCCAGCCGGAAAGCTGACTCAGTGCACCCTAGCGCACTAGGCGGTCTAGGTGGAGTGCAGGTGCCCAGACGGCCACGCTAGTTGGGAGCCTTGCGGTGAAAAGACTGACACCCTGGCGGAGACTGGCAGTTGGTGGCATGGCCGCCCTCATTATCTGGGCGGTAGGGATTGTCGGCTACATGGCCATCGAGGGCTTCAGTTTCCTCGACGCCGCCTACCAGACGATCACAGCGGTGACGACGGCGGGGTTCGGGGAGATCAACCCACTAGGGGATGCGGGACGCATTTTCACGATCGTCATTATCGTCGTGGGGATCGTGATTATCTTGTACATCCTGACGGCGGTGATGCAGCTAGCCGTGGAAGGCGAGCTGGAGAGTTTATTGGGGGTACGTAGAATGAGAGGGAGGATCGAGGCTCTACGCGACCACTACATCCTCTGCGGCTTCGGCCGCGTCGGCGAAGAGATCGCCCGCGAGTTCATCGAGCGGCGCATCCCCTTCGTCATTGTCGACTCCAACCCGGAGGCCATAGAGCGCGCCCGCAAGCAGAACTACCTCCTGATAGAGGGCGATGCCAGCTCCGACACCGCCCTCATAGAGGCCGGCATCGAGCGTGCCCGCTGCCTGCTGGCCGCCGCCGACTCCGACTCCGGCAATACCTACACTGTTCTCACTGCCAAAGCCCTCAACCCTCACATCTTTGTGGTCGGCCGCGTGGGCCAGCCAGCCAGCATGACGCGCATGATGCGGGCAGGCGCCGACCGGGTCATCTCCCCCTACAGCATCGGCGGCCGCCGCATGGCCCTCTCCGCCCTCCAACCCCTGGTGCTTGACTTCATCGACACCCTGGCCACAGGCCGCCACGGCGAGCAGATCCTGGCCGAGCTGGAGGTAAGCGAAGAGTCAGGTCTCGCCGGCCGCACGATCGAGGACTGCTTCCGCACCTGCCCCGGTGCCACCATCCTTGGCCTTCAGAAGCCCACGGGCGCCATCCACGTGGGCCCGCGGGGAACCACCATCCTGGAGTTGGGCGACCGCCTGATGGTGCTGGGGAACGAGGTTGAACTAGAGGCCCTGAGTCCCACACCCGCTGTCGAGCAACCAGAGGAAGTGACTCCGGAGAGAACCTGAGCTTCCACTACCGTAGACCGCCCTTGCCCCCTCCTGACCGGAGCGCTAGCATGGGGCCTGGAGCGAATCGCCCATGCAGTCAGCCACCGTAATCGTCAACCCCACCTCCCCCAATCTGCCCTGCCGCCGCCGTCTGCGAGAGGCCGCTTCCTGGCTGCGCAGCCAGGGCTGGCAGGCGGACTGGGCCTTCACCCGCTCGCCAGGCGACGCCACTGCCATCGGCGCTCGCGCCGCGGAGAAAGGATGCCCTCTGGTGGTGGTCTGCGGCGGCGACGGCACCGTGAGCGAGGCGGTGAACGGCCTCGCTGGCAGCCAGACGGCCCTGGCGGTCATTCCGGCCGGCACGGCCAACGTCTGGGCCAAGGAGGTGGGCATCCCTCGGCAGCCCATCGCCGCCCTGGAGGTGGCGGTGCACGGTCAGGCGATGCGCATGGACCTCGGCCGGGCCAGCGAGCCATCAGGAAACCGAGAGCGCTACTTCTTCCTCATGGCCGGCCTTGGCCTGGACGGCCAGATTGCCGCCTCTCTGCCCCTGAACGTCAAGCGATATCTGGGAGCCTCCACCTACGCCATCATAGCCGTTGCCCAGTCGCTCCGATATCGGGGCCAGCGGGTCAAACTGGTCATCGACGATGAGCGAATGGAGACCAGCCTTCTGATGATAGTCGTGGGCAATACCCGCAACTACGGCGGCGTTACCCAGGTGACGTCCCGCGCCTACGTCGACGACGGCCTCCTGGACGTCTGCATCTTTCAGGGGCGGCACATCCTGGACATCATCCTCCACACGCTGCGAGTAGCGGCCCAGGCGCACCTGGGGGCAAGCCCTGTGCTCTACCGGCGGGCGCGCCGGCTGGAGGTGCACAGCGAGACGCCCCTGCCGGTACAGTTCGACGGCGATTTCTACCCCGGCTATCCCACTATCTTCGAGGTTGTGCCGTCGGCCCTCAGAGTGATGGTGCCCCAGAAGAGGCCTCGCCTGTTTCGGCAGCGGAAGCCCCGGCCATAGACTCCAGCGATCCTCCAGCCACCTGGAACAGCGCCGCCCCCTTCAGGAAGTCCGCCAGGAAGCGATCAACCTCCGTGGCCGTAAGAAGCACCTGCTCGTAGTCGGCGACGGCAGCCAACACCGCCGCTCGCCGCCGGCCGTCCAGCTCCGAGAGGACATCATCCAGAAGGAGAACCGGCGACTCGCCCCGTCGTTCCAGCAGGTAGCCAGCCTCAGCCAGGCGCAGGGCCAGGGTGACGGTGCGCTGCTGGGCCCGCGAGGCAAAGGCCGCCGCCGAGGCGCCGTCAAGGTGAAACAGCAGATCGTCTCGGTGGGGGCCCAGGAGGGAAGCTCCGGCCCCTATCTCCCGTTCGCTCCAACGACCCATTACCTGAGCGAAGGCATCGGCCAGCTCGCTCTGGCTGAGGGAGGCGGCCTGAACCCCATCGACCGCTCCCCCCAACTGGGGCTGATAGACCAGCGCCAGCTCCTCCCGGCCCTCGGTCAGGTCGGCGTGGGCCGCTGCGGCCAGGGGTTCCAGGCTGGCCACCGTCAGGGCCCGTGCCCGGATGATGTGACTTCCCTCCCGCACCAGCTCCTGGCTCCAGAAGGCCATCTCCTCCTGGCGAGCGCTGCCCTCCTGCACGCGTTTCAGGAGATGGTTGCGCTGGAGGAGCACCTTGGCGTAGCGCTGAAGCGCTCGCAGGTAGTTTCCGTCCGCCTGGGAGATGGTGATATCCAGATAGCGGCGGCGCAGGGACGGTGGGCCGTCGATCAATTCCATGTCGTGGGCAGTGAACAGCACAGCGTTCAGTTGGCCCACAGCATCGGCCAGGCGCTTGGCGACGCCGTTCACTCGCACCACTTTGTTGGCGCGAGGCACGCCAGTGGGGCGGGCAACAAGCGAGCCAATGTCCGCAGCACGGGCAACGACGACCATCTCCAGCCGTAGAGACCCGTTGCGCCCCTCTACTTCGGCCACCAGGCGGGCCAAGGTCGGCCCGTCGGCCGCCTGAGCCGCCTGCCGGCGGATCAGCTCGCCATCGCTATCGGCCCGCGCCGAGCGCATCGTCGATAGGAGATAAACCGCCTCCAGGAGATTGCTCTTCCCCTGAGCGTTGCCCCCCACAATCACCACCGGCCCCCCGGGGAGAGCGAAGTCCAGGTGGGAGAAGTTGCGATAGTCCGATAGCTGGAGGCGGCGAATTCTCATGGCAAGCTCTCAGGCTACTGAAGCCTGTCAAGATGGAAACCCTGCCTGCCGACAGGCAAGCGCCATCATTATAGCCTATAGACTGAAACAAGAACGCGAGGGGAAATCGAGGCGAATGGTCTGGCAGCGGAAGGCCTAGACGGCTCCCGCCTTCACCCGCTCGGCGGCGGGCTCCAGGTAGCGCTGAACGGCAACGAAGAAGGTGCTGCCGCTTTTGCCGCTCTTCACCCAGATGCGCCCGCCGTGCAGCTCGGCCAGAGATTTAGCGATAGCCAGGCCCATGCCCATGCCGCCGGGCACACGCCTGGCGGAGCCCTCCCTGGACCGGTAGAAGGGCTCGAAGATGATCCGCCGTTCGTGGCCGGGGATGCCGGGGCCGGTGTCAGAGACGGCGATGAGCACTTCGTCTCCCTCCTCGCGCACGTCGACGCCGATGCGCCCACCGGCGGGAGTGAAGCGATGGGCATTGGATAGAAGGTTCACCAGTATCTGTTCGAAGCGCCGCTGGTCCACCAGCACCTTTGGCCCTGGGATGTCGAAGTGAACGTCGAGGGTCTGCCTCTTCGTCTGGACAAGCGGCCGAAGGAGATTACAGGCGGCCTTTGCCATCTCGCCCATTCCCACAGGCTCCAGGTTCAGTTGCAGCTGGCTATTGCTCAGGCGGGCCATGCTCACCAGGTCCCCAATAAGAGTGTTGAGGCGATTGACGCCCTGCACAATACTGCGGATGAACTGGCCGCGCGGACTCTCCGGCGGCGAGTCATCCTCCTCCAGGAGCATGTCCGCAGACGTCTTGACCGAAGTGAGAGGCGTCCGCAGTTCGTGGGAGACTGTGAGGAGGAAATCGCTCCGTATTTGGGCCAGCTCTTGCAGCCTCTCAGCTCGCTTCCTCTCCTGATCGTACAAGCGAGCGTTATCCAGCGACAGACCGACAGCGACGCCGATAGCGCTCAGCAGCCGATCGTCCCTGGGCTTGAAGGTAGCGCTATCGCCTGCCAGTCCAAGGACACCGATCACCTTGTCCGAGGAAAGGAGAGGCAGGTAGGTCACGGAATACGTTTGGCCCAGGCCGGAAAACCACGGGTCTGTAGCCGCCGTTCGCTTGCTAACCACCTGGGCCCGTTGCACCGCATCCTGAAGGCCGCTCTCGGCCAATGGCATGTGAGGAGCCACCTTGAGCCACTGCCCGGGAAGGCCCGCGCTGGCCAGCGGCTCCAGCTCTTGCAGATCGCTGTGTATCCAGGCCACTACGGCTGCTTCTGCCCCCAGAAGCTGGGCCACCAGCTCGGCGCTGCGATGGCAGGCCTCCTTGAAGCCTCGCAAGGGGCTCAACTCCACGGCCAACTGGACTGGATAGCCGCTCGCTCTAGCCAGGCGAAGAATATGAGCGAACGCCAGCTCGGCGATCAGGGCGCCAGCAACCGCCATCGTGACGAAGATGAAGAGGCCCCGCTCCCTAGACAGATCGAGAACGAACAGGTAAAGCAGCACCAGGATGAGGACCGTCAGCAACGCACCGACCCTCACCCATCGCTTTAGAACGCGCACCTCTCGTAGGGGGTCGCTGGCGAAGGGATATCGTCTGATACGAAACATCAGCTAAACTCGGCAGACTCCCTAAAAATAGAGACACTACAGGTACGCCCTCGTTACACGTTTTCCGTGGTTGTCAATAAAATTCGTTATGTCGCACTATCGATGAAGAGAAAGGGGACGTTTAGAAGCGAGACCCGAGAAAGGCCAAACTGAGGTGAAAGCCAGCGACGGCCGGGGAGTGTCGGCCTGCCGCGTCAGACGCACACTGCTACGATTGGGAGTTCGTGGAGACCAGCCGGTAGCCGACTCCCCTCTCGCTTTCGATGGAGATTTCGGCGCCCAGCTCCTCGCACAACTTGTTGCGAAGGCGACGGATGTAGACCTTCAGATAGTCCAGCTCGCTGGTGTACTCCCGGCCCCAGACCTTGGCCAGAAGAGTGCGATGGGGCATCACCCGACCAGCGTTGCGGGTCAGGTGATACAGGAGGCCGTACTCAATGGGGGTGAGGCTTACCTGCGTGTCCCCTACCGTCACTCTCCGACTGCCGTAGTCGATCTGGAAGTTGCCTGTCTCAAATGTCTCGCCGGCAGCGGACGGCTGACTCTGATAGCGACGCAGAACCGCCCGCGATCGCGCCAGCAGCTCCAAGTGGCTGAAGGGCTTGGTGATGTAATCGTCGGCCCCCATCTCCAGCCCACGCACCCTCTCCACCTCCGCATCGCGAGCGGTGAGCATGATGATAGGAACGTCGGAGAAGCGTCGCACCTCTTCACAGACCTCGAAGCCGTCCATATCCGGCAGCATGATATCCAGGAGCACGAGATCAGGCGCTTGCGATTCAATAGCGGTCAGCGCCTCCTGGCCGGTGCCAGCGGCGATCACTTCCGCGTCCGGCCAGCGAAGATTGAAACAAAGCCGTACTACATCGACAACCTCGGGTTCATCATCTACCGCTAGTATTCTCATAACCCCCTGCCTGTGATCAGAAGAAGGCAACACATAGCCAACGTACGGGCAGACCATGCCCGTCCCTCTATGAAGAGACTCAGCGCCGCCCGCTATTGTTACACTTCCGCTTGGCGGCAGGAGGAAGATACCCGAGACATTTTCACCACTGAACGAATACGGGCATACACGTTCAGCCAGCCCTCAGCCAGCGAGAGCGAGTCCGCTATGTCGGCCGCTGAAGATATATTTGGAGTGCCTTGCCCTCCTACAGGCCCGGGCAGGATGTCCTTATCACCGGCTTGTACAGCAGCACGTCCAGGATGTTCACTTCGCATCGGAACCACAGGCGCACAGCGACGACAAGCCCATGAAGATCTCCACCTCGTCCGTGAACCCGTCGTTGTCGTCATCCGGATCGTCAGGGTTGGCGATACCGTCGCCGTCCGTATCCATGTCGGGGTCAATGCAGTCGGCAAGCCCATCCTCGTCGGCGTCCGGCCACCCATCGTCCACCAGCGTGTCGCCGTCGTTGTCCAACCCGTCGCATTCCTCGGGCGTGCTGTCGGCGTCCAGCAGGTTGGACCCCCTGT
>Ga0111179_1052_pt1 | contig 10404 bp, 13 predicted proteins | sample DeeMarSWOR324_28_FD_80226 | JGI IMG/M metagenome (GOLD analysis project Ga0111179, IMG submission 80226) | Dehalococcoidia bacterium SM23_28_2
GGCCTGCGGCGGATGTTCCTTCACACCCTCGACTGGAACGTGCGCGCTCAGCGTTGCTTCCAGAAGGCGGGTTTCGTCCCTCGCGGCCTGGTGCGGCGCGACGGCCGCAACTTCCTGCTGATGGAAACACTGCGGCAGCCGGAGCGGGTGGCAGGTCGGTAGGAAGAACACAGGCGGACAGCGGGACGGGATTATCGTCCGCCTTTGCATTCTCTGTGTGTGCTAACCCTGCTCCTTGGGTTTGACCGGACGGCCGGGAAGGTCCAGATCATCTGGCGGCGCGGCGGGGTTGGCGATGTCGTACACCAACTGCGTTGGTACGACTTGGGCAAGCTCCTCCAGTGTCCACTTACCGTCCTTGATGATGCTGTGGACCGGTGCTGTGGACCGGCGTTTCGGTGGCGGCCAGTGCTATTTTGCCGCCGCTCACGTGGAAGATCTGGCCGTTGATGTTCCAGGCGTGGTCGGTGCACAGATAGACGACCATAGGGGCTATGTGCTCGGGCGCCATCGCCTCCACGACGCCTGCCGATCGAAGGTCGGTTTGAGCGACGCCGCTCTGAGCGCGAACGGCTACCGCTGCATCGGGCACGGTGGCCGTCATGCGAGTGATAGCCGTTGGAGCGATGCAGTTGCAGGTCACACCATAGCGGCCGAGGTCGCGGGCCACCACGCGGGTGAACCCGGCGATGCCTGCTTTGGCTGCGCCATAGTTGGCCTGGCCGGTGTTGCCTCTCAGGCCGGAGATAGAGGAGAAGTTGACAATGCGGCCGTAGCGCTGCTGGCGCATGAGCACCGAGGCCGGCTTGATGGTGCAGTAATGGCCCTTAAGGTGGACAGAGATGACGGCGTCCCACTCCTCCTCGGTCATGTTGAAGACCATGCGATCGCGGAGGATGCCGGCGACGTTGATCAGGCAGTCGAGGCGACCGAAGTTGTCCACACAGGACTTGATCATGTTCTCGCCGCCCTCGACGGTGGCTACCGTGTCATAGTTGGGGATGGCGGTGCCTCCCTGGCTGCAGATAGCCTCTACTACCTCGTCAGCGGGCCCTTTGTCGGAGCCGGTGCCGTCTGTGGCCACTCCGGGGTCGTTGACCACCACCTTGGCGCCTTCAGTCGCCAGGGCAATGGCTATGCTCCGACCGATGCCTCGACCGGCGCCGGTCACCACAGCATTTCTGTTCTTGAGCAAGTCTGCCATGCTAAATCGGCTCTCTTTCCCTAGGAGGCTGGCTGGGCCTCTCCCGCTGGCCGGCCGGGTACCTCAATATCTTCGGGGGGTGGCGCGGGATTGGTGATGCCCTCCATCATCTGGGGCACCATCTCTATCAGCTCGTCCGTGGTCCACATCTCCTGCTTGAAGATGGTCCGCTGTGGTAGGGGATGGGCGAGGATCGCCACTGTGCCCCCGTAGACGAGGAAGATCTGGCCGTTGATGTTCCAGGCTTGGTCAGTGGCCAGATAGCAGGTCATAGGGGCGATGTGGTCGGGCGGCCATGCTTCTATCCCGCGGCCGACAACGCGATCTTGCGAGGGCCCTTTCGGTAGATCGCCTGTCATCCTGGTCAGGGCGCGGGGGGCGATGCAGTTGCAGGTTACGCCATAGCGGCCGAGGTCACGGGCCACCACGCGGGTGAACCCGGCAGTGCCTGACTTGGCGGCGCCGTAGTTGGCCTGGCCGGCGTTGCCCCACAGGCCGGAGATGGAGGAGAAGTTGATAATGCGGCCGTAGCGCTGTTTACGCATAAGGGCGGCTGCCGGCTTGGTGCAGGCGAAGTGGCCCTTGAGATGCACGGCGATGACGGTGTCCCACTCCTCCTCGGTCATGTTGAAGATCATGCGGTCGCGGAGGACGCCGGCGACGTTGATCAGGCAGTCGAGGCGGCCGAAGTTGTCCAGGGCGGTCTGGATGATATTCTCGCCGCCCTGCATGGAGGCCACGCTCTCGTAATTGGCGACGGCAGTGCCGCCGTGGCCTCGGATGGCTTCCACCACCTCGTCGGCGGGGGCCTTATCGCTGCCGCTGCCGTCGACGGCCACGCCAGCGTCGTTCACAACCACCTTGGCCCCTTCCTCCGCCGCTAGCTCGGCCACGCCGCGACCTATGCCGCGACCGGCACCCGTAACGATTATGACTTTTCCCTCTAGCATGCCCATCTGCTATTCTACCTACTGTCCTCGCGAGGGCAGGGATACCACGCCGGTGCCCGGCGTCGTCTTCTGTCCCTTCGGGTCCTCGGTCCAGACCTCCAGTTCAACGATGTTCTCGCCGTCCTGTTGGTACTTCTTGGTGACGCGGCCGTGGCAGGTGACATCCTCATTGACCATATCCATGCCGCGATACTGACAGGCCACCCGCTTGACCCGGCCTTGGTCGCTCACCCACTCGTGGAGCATGCGGCCCAGCAGGGCGTGTTTGAGGGCGCCGTGGACGATGCGGTCGGGCAGCTTATTGCCCTGGGCGAAGTCCTTGTCGTAGTGGATCTGGTAGAAGTCGCCGGATCCTGCTGCCCACATCACCAGGCGCTGGGAATCGCAGTTCTGGCGGAGGGTCGGTATCTCCTGGCCCTCCTGAACGTCTTCGAAGTAGACCTGCTCACTCATGCTCTCTCCTCCTAGTAGTGGATGAGGGTGCCGCGGAACCTGGCGACCACTCGGCCCTCTTGGTTCTTGCAGGTGGTCTCGTTGATGATGAACAGCATGGTACCCATGGCCCCTTTACGCTCTACGATGTCGGCGATCTTGGTGGTGGAAGTGAGAACGTCGCCGGCGCAGATCGGCTCATAGTACTCGATGTCGGTGCCGCCGTTGAGGACGCGCTTGAAAGGGGTTTCGAAGGGCGCCACATAGGTCGGCCGGAAGGACGCATCCGGCCTGAAGATGGGATGACCCAAGAAGCCCATGGGGGCCAGCAGGCTGCGATAGCCTTTGCTCTTGGCGTACTCCTCGTCGTAGTAGATTAGGTCCGTATAGCCCACGGCGCGGGCGAACATGCGAACGGCCGTCTTGTCGACCTCAAGGGTGGCAGGTTTCGATTCCTTGCCTATGGCTGCTCGCATCTCATCGGTTATTACCGAGGCCTCAGCCATCTCTCTACCTCCTCGGGCGGGATTTCAATCTGGTGCCTAGGGGAACATAACTCAGGCAACATTGAGTGTCAACGGACGGAGCGGAGGCCATGGCTACTCTCCACCTTGGCTCTTCGCTCTCAGGTTCAGGGCGTGAAAGCGACCGGCCTTGAGTTCCCGCACCAGGTCTTGCACATCGGCGATGGGACGCTGGAAGCGGGTGGCGCAGGTGCCGATGTCGTTGGCATCGTGGGCATCGCTGCCGGCGACGGCCGGTAGGCCCAGGCGAGCACATAGCTGCCAGGAGAAGAGGTTCTCGTCCTGGGTGGCGCGACCGTTGACGGCTTCCAGAGCGCACACGTACTGGAAGGCTGGGGTGATCGCCGCTCGCTCCAGGGCCATTGTCAAGAAGTCATCGTCCATGTGAAGCAGGGGTGCGAGTCGTCGATAGGGGTGAGGAGCGACCATCACGCCGCCGGCCTTGGCCACGAGCTGGGCCAGTTCTGCCAGCCGCCGCTTGCCGGGCACGTAGCGGTCGAGGCCGAAGACGAGGATGTGCCCGTCCTCGGTGTCCGCCTCGACGCCAGGGATGACCAGGAAGTTGTGCCGCTTGGCCAGCTCTCGGACCTTGGGGGGCTCCCACAAGAGGTCGTGTTCGGTGACGCAGACTCCGTCCAGGCCCACGGCCTTCGCCCTCTCGATGAGCTCATCGGGGGAAAGGAAGCTATCGTTGGAGAGGGGGAAGGTGTGGCAATGGAGATCGATGAGCACTCGCTTTAGCTCCCGAAGCGCTCCTTGACGATTTTGAAGGCGACATCAGTCACCGTCAGGGCTTCGTCGATGTCGGCCTCCGTGTGGGCCGCCGATAGGAACCAGTTGTGGATAGGATGTAGAAACACCCCTCGTCGACAGCACTCGCCGCAGAACAGCCGACTGCGCTCAAAGCTTCCCTGATCGGCATCGAAGGTCATGAAGGGGATCGCTGGCGGCCCTGTCTGGTTGATGGCCAGGCCTAGCGAGCGGGCCTGCTGGTCCAGCCCCTGGCGGAAGCGGGTGCCCATCGCTTCCATCTGCTTGATGCCTCCCTCTTCGCGCAGGGTGTTGATGGTGGCGATGGCGGCGGCCATCGGCACTGTGGCCGTCCAGAAGGTGCCGGTGAAGAAGACGCCCAGGGCTGCTTGGCGCAGTTCTTCGCGGCCGAGGCCTGCTGCCAGGGCGTAGCCGTTAGCGATAGCCTTGCAGTAGCAGATCAAGTCCGGTCGGAGGCCGAGGACCTCGCCCGAGCCACCGAGGTGAAGGCGGAAGCCACCCCGTATGTCGTCGAGGACGAGGACAATGCCCTCTTCGTCACAGATCTTCCGCACGCCCTGGTGGAAACCGGGGGCGGGCATCTCCTCGTCATGAAATGGGTCGTGTCGGAAGGGGCAAAGGATAAGACCAGCGATGTCCCCTTGGTTCTCGGCCACTACCCGCCGCAGATCGTCGAGGTCGTTGTAGCCAAAAGTGAGGACGTTCGCCCGGTCAGCATCGGTGATTCCGGTGGGGATTGGTGAGCACCAGGGGTGGGCGCCGTGGTAGGCGCCAGCGGCCATGATCACCTTGTTGCGACGCGTGTGGGCACGGGCAACGGCAAGCGACCAGCTTGTCACGTCTGAGCCATTCTTGGCGAATACCACCCAGTCGGCGGCAGGCGTGATATCGACGAGCAGCTCGGCCAGCTCTACCCAGACCTCGCCGGGCAGATTGTACGAGTCGCCCCGGCTGCGCTCGGCGGCTGCCGCCTCCTCCACCCGCGGGTGTTTGTGGCCCAGGACAATGGGCCCGTAGGAGCACATGAAGTCGATGTACTGGTTGCCGTCCACATCCCAGATGCGACAGCCCTCGCCGCGGGCCATGAAGCTCGGATAGGCACCGGGAACGAGCAATACTGGGCTCTTGTGGCCATAGATCCCGCCGGGGATCACGTTACGGGCACGAGCCATCAGCGCCTCGCTGCGATCGAACTTGTAGAGATCATCAGAGGGCATCGTCACTACCTCCGTCGAGCCGATAGGCGATATGTCTGCCAGGTAGGGGGCACATGTGTCTTGTCGGTCACCGCAGCCATCGCCGCGTTCGCTTGGCGACCTCCGCTAGGGTGCCCGAAGGAAGGCTCTCAAATAATGGATCACGCTGGGGACTGTGTCAAACCGCCGCCGCTGCTGCCGCAAGGATGGCGGTTGTTGGTACCTATGCCCTATGCTATACTACCGCCAACCTAAGCGAAGAATTTCACAAATAGGGTAGGGGATGCTTTCCGACTACGGACAGGTAGGTGTTCTTCTGGCGGTTGCCATCGCCTTTCCTGTGGCTGCTATCTTGACCTCCTGGTTGTTGGGGCGCCTACGTATCCGCGTCGACAAGCCCAACCCGATCAAGGAAGATACTTACGAGTGCGGCGTTACCACCGAGGGTAGCGCCTGGGTGCAGTTCAACTTCCGCTACTACTTCTTCGCCCTCCTGTTCGTCATCTTCGATGTGGAGGCCGTCTTCCTCTATCCCTGGGCGGTGGCCTTTGACAAGGTGGCCGTTTACGGTTTTGTGGAGGTGGTCACCTTCGTCATCATCTTGACCATTGGCCTGGCCTACGCCTGGCGGAAGAGGGCGCTGGAGTGGCTGTGAGGATGGCAAGCGCTGGCTAGTGAGAGATGTCGCAACTGCTTGACGGCCTGGAGATAGGGGAGAGGATCGGCAAACGCATCCCGGAGGCTGTGGTGGAGGCCACACCCCAGTGGGTGGTGGTGCATCCCCAGAAGCTGGTGGAGGTGGCCACCTACCTCCGTGACGACAGCGAGCTGAACTTCCGGTTCCTCAGCGGTGTGACCGCAGTGGATCACCTGGACCACTTCGAAGTCGTGTATCATCTTCAGTCCTTCTCTCCCAACCACATGCTGACCCTGAAGACGCGGGCCCTTGACCACGATAACCCGGAGGTGCCGTCGCTGGTCTCCGTCTGGCGGGGAGCCGAGCTCCAGGAGCGAGAAGCGTACGACCTGATGGGCGTCCGCTTCGCCGGGCATCCCGATCTGCGGCGTGTCTTCCTGTGGGAGGGTTTCCCCGGGCATCCCCTGCGTAAGGACTGGCTGGAGATGCCCGGCGGCCTCAGCCCGGGGCTGGGGAGATTCCCTCGCGAGGACTAGAGGGCATGAAATGACTATGAAGAGCGAGCCCTTTGTGGTGAATGTGGGGCCGCAGCATCCCAGCACCCACGGCGTCTTTCGCCTCCGCCTCACGATGGACGGAGAGAAGATCGTCGACGCCGAGATGGTGGTGGGCTATCTCCATCGCAGCATGGAGAAGTTGGCCGAGGGACGCACCTACACTCAGAACATCCCCTTCACCGACCGCCTCGACTACCTGTCGGCTATGTCCAACAATCTGGCCTACTGCATGGCGGTGGAGAAGCTGGCTGGCATCGATGTGCCCGAGCGCGGTCAGTTCCTGCGGGTGATCATGGCCGAGTTTCAGCGCATCGCCAATCATGCCATGGCCATCGCCTCCTTTGCCATGGAGTGCGGCGTCTGGTTCACCCCCCTGATGTGGATGTTCCGCGAGAGGGAGAAGATCCTCGACCTGTTTGAGATGACCTGCGGCGCTCGCCTGACGACCAACTATGTGCGTATCGGCGGCGTTTCCTTCGACATCCCGCCGGAGTTCATGCCCGCCGCCAGGGCGTTGCTGAAGGAGATGCCCGAACGTATCGCTGAGTACGAGGCTCTGCTGATGGAGAACGAGATCATCTTGGCCCGCTCTCGGGATGTCGGCGTTCTGCAACCCGACCTGGCGATCGCCTCCTCGGCCAGCGGGCCGGTGCTGCGCGGCAGCGGCGTGATGTGGGATATCCGTAAGGCGGATCCCTACGCGGCCTACGATCGCCTGGAGTTCGACATCCCGGTGGGCACCTGCGGCGACTGCTACGACCGCTTTCTGGTACGCATGGAGGAGCTGCGTCAGAGCGTGCGCATCCTGGAGCAGGCCCTGGACATGCTGCCGGACGGCCCGGCCAGCGTGAACGTTCCGCTGGCCCTGCGACCGCCGGCGGGCGAGGCCTACGCTCGCATCGAGGCGCCCAAGGGCGAACTGGGCTTCTATCTGGTTAGCGATGGCAGCCCTCACCCTCACCGGTTTCATATTCGCTCTCCTTCCTACATCAATCTGACGCCCTTGCGGGATATGGTGGTGGGCCTGACCGTGCCGGACGCAGTCATCACTCTGGGCAGTATCGACATCGTCCTGGGCGAGGTTGACCGCTGATGATCTTCCTGGCCGAGTGGTGGGACCTGCGCGACCTGGGTAACCCTGTTGGGAAGCTCCTGGAGTTGCTCGGCGACCACGGCCCTGACTGGCTGCCCTACGCCGTATCGGCGATAGTCGGCTCCATTACCATCGTCGTATTCCTGCTGGTCAGCTTGCTCGCGTTTGCCTGGGTGGAGCGGCGGCTGCTCGGCCGCATGCAGGCGCGGCTGGGGCCCAACAGGGTCGGGCCGTGGGGGGTGTTCCAGAGCATCGCCGACGCCATCAAGTTCGTTACCAAGGAGGCGATCACCAGCAGAAACGTCGACCGCTGGATGTTCTGGGCAGCGCCGGTACTGGTAGCTGTGCCGGTCCTGGTGGTGTTCGCCGTCCTGCCCTTCGGCGAGGGCATGGTTCTGGCCGACCTGAATGTCGGCGTCCTCTTCGTGATTGCCGTCGGCTCGGTCACGGCCATCCCGATATTCATGGCTGGCTGGTCATCGAACAACAAGTTCTCTCTGCTGGGAGCGATGCGGGAAGTGGCCATGCTCATCAGCTACGAGCTGCCACAGGTGCTGGCCCTGCTGGGGGTGGTGGTGTTCGCCGGCACGATGAGGATGAACGGTATCGTCGGCTGGCAGGACGAACACAACACGTGGCTAATCTTCCTTCAGCCGCTGGCCGTCCTGATCTACCTGATTGCAGGCACTGTTGAGATCAACCGCACGCCCACCGACATCGCCGAGGCGGAGTCGGAGATCGTGGCTGGCTACCACACCGAGTACTCGGGGATAAAGTTCGGCATGTTCTGGCTAACCGAGTACTTCGCCGGCTTCGCCATCGCTGCCATCATCGCCACCGTCTATCTGGGCGGGTGGACTTTGTGGGGTCTGGAAGAGTGGGTGCCCGGCTGGATCATCTTCTTGGCCAAGCTCTACGGACTGTTCTGGCTTTTCATCTGGATGCGAGGTACGCTGCCCCGCCTGCGCATCGATCAGCTCATGGGCTTCGCCTGGAAGTTCCTCCTGCCGCTGGCGCTGATCAACATCTTCGTCGCCGGCCTGGAGGTCCTTATCTGGCGGGAGAACGATCTGGCGGCGGAGGCGGTGCTGCCCGGCTTCGCTATCGCTAACCTGGTGCTGGCCGGGGTTCTGATAGTGGCCTGGGCTCGATTCCTGGGGCGGGCCCGGCCCAGCTGGCGACCGGCGCGCGCCCGGCTGGTGAAGGAGCTGGGTGCTGTCGTCTACGGACAGGAGGGCTGAGGAAAGGCACTAATGGACGACGTTGGTTCCGTTGTAGCCTTCTGGATGCTGTCGGTGATGACGCTGGGGGCGGCCGTGATGGTGGTGGCCGTCCGCAACCTTATCTACGCCGTTCTGTTCCTTATCCTGAGCTTCATCGGTGTGGCCGGCCTGTATCTCACCCTCTCCGCCGACTTTGTGGCCATCGCCCAGGTCCTGATCTACGCTGGCGCTGTCTCCGTGCTCATCCTGTTTGCCGTTCTCCTCACGCCGAGGGCGGCTCGCGACAACGCTGAGACCTTTCTCCAGGTGCCCGGCCTGGTGCTGGCAACGTTGGTCGCTGTCACCATCGGGGCGATCGCCCTGGTCACCGATTGGAATGAGGCCACTCGCGGCGCCTTTCCGGAGACAGCGGGAGCGATCGGCGAGGCCCTCCTTGACAAGTACGTCCTGCCCTTCGAGATCGCCTCCGTGATCCTTCTGGCGGCGATGATAGGGGCCATCGTCCTAGTGCGGGAGGACTAGGCGGTGTCAGTGGAGCTGGGTCACTATCTCATGGTGGGGGCCATTCTCTTCTCCATCGGTCTCTACGTGGCTCTGGCCAAGCGCAACGCCGTGGGCATCCTCATGGGCATCGAGCTCATGTTCAACGCTGTGAACCTGACGCTCATCTCCTTTTCTCGCTTTGTGAGCCCGCCCACGGACGTCAGCGGCCATGTGTTCGTGGTGTTCGTGATCACGGTGGCCGCTGCTGAGGCGGCCCTGGCCCTGGCGCTGGCGGTGGTGGTCTATCGCAACCGGGAGACTATCGACATCGACAGGATCAATCTGATGAGGTGGTAGGACACGATGTGGGTGGAGCTGATGGAGGTGAAGAACGCCTACATAGCCGAGGCCTGGAAGGAGCTGTTCAACGCTGAGGGCCTGGCCGTCCGGGTGGTGCCTCTATCGGAGAAGTGGGCGGAGGCCGGCGAGCTGGAGCCGCGGAAGCTGTACGTGCCTCAGGGCAAGCTGCACGTGGCCAAAGAGATCATGAGGAAGATATAGGCAATGCTGAACACCGTCCCTGAAGGCATCGTCTGGGCCATCTTCCTGCTGCCGCTCTCTTCATTCGTCATCATCAGCCTGGTGGCCCGCCGCTGGCCGGCATGGAGCGGCTACATCACCATCGCCGCCATCGGTCTCTCCTTCCTGTTCTCGTTGTGGGTGCTGGACAGCGTCATCGACAAGGAGGGCGCCAATCTGGGCTTCCCAACCCACGAATGGCTGACCATCGGCTCGCTGACGGTGAACCTGGGGCTGACGGTGGACGGCCTGAGCGCCATCATGCTGATGGTGGTCACCTCCGTCTCCTTCCTGGTGCAGGTCTATTCTCAGGGCTACATGCACGGCGATCGCGGCTACTCTCGCTACTTCGCCTTCATGTCCTTGTTCACTGCCGCCATGCTCGGCCTGGTGCTGGCCGAGAACCTGATCATGCTGTTCGTCTTCTGGGAGATGGTCGGCCTCTGCTCCTACCTGCTCATCGGCTTCTGGTTCGAGCGACCGGCGGCCAGGGCGGCGGCCACCAAGGCCTTCGTGGTCACTCGCCTGGGCGACCTGGGGTTCCTGTCGGCTATCCTCCTCATCTGGACGCAGACGGGGGAGCTGGACATCCCGCGCATCCAAGAGATGGCGATGGCCGGGGCCATCAGCAATGTCATCCTCACCTGGCTGGCCGCCGGCGTCTTCGCCGGGGCGGTGGGCAAATCGGCCCAGTTCCCCCTGCACGTGTGGCTCCCCGATGCCATGGAGGGCCCGACGCCGGTGTCGGCCTTGAT
>Ga0111179_1091_pt1 | contig 10319 bp, 11 predicted proteins | sample DeeMarSWOR324_28_FD_80226 | JGI IMG/M metagenome (GOLD analysis project Ga0111179, IMG submission 80226) | Dehalococcoidia bacterium SM23_28_2
ATGCGCCCCAAAGGGAAGCCTTGGAGGCGGAGATCGAGAGGCGCTGGCAGCGCCTGAAGGCCATGAACGAGCACCCGCAGCTGTAGCGGTTGCCTTGGGAGAAGGTGGCCGTTGGCAGTTGTCGCCGCTTGGTTGGCAGCCATCGAGGCAGAAGGAACAACCAGCGTAGCCATTGCGATAGGAACTCGCCAGTAGCCACGAGCAGGCGGCGCCGCCGGACGCGAGTGGTGTTGAAGGCACGGGCAGTTGTTGCTCGTACACCGGGGAGCGAATATGATTCCGCTGATTCGCGGAACTAGCGTTTTGAGGAGGTGCACTGTGAAGTTCTCGCTGAGGTTTGTCCTTATCCTGATGGCCATCATGGCCGCTGCCGTACTCGTGCTGGCGGTCGCCTGTGGGGGGGATGATGAGGAGGGCCGGGGATGATGAGGAGGGCCCAGCGGCAGGGGAAACGCCTGCCGCTGCCGAACAGACCCCCGGGGGGCCCCCGCCGAGTGAGGGCGAGACACCAGAGGTGCCCGGGCCGAGTGAGGCGGGCGAACTGCCAGCCATCGCCGCCTACCCAGGGGCCACCGATGTGTTCAGCGCGACGTACAGCGGGGGAGAGGGCTTTCCCGTCCCCATGATGGGTGATGGAGACATCGCGCCCGAGGACTACGGCATCGTCAAGGTCACCATGTACGAGACCAGCGATTCCCCTCAGAAGGTCATCGACTTCTACAAGAGGGAGTTCAAGGACTGGAAAGAGGAATGGACGTTCAGCATGGAGGAGATGGGGCAGGAGGGCGGCATAGTGGTGTGGAGCAAGGATGACGCGAACCTCGCCGCTTGGCTGTCGGCCTCCGAGGACGAGGGAACGACCAGCGTGGTCATTGCCGTGGGAGCTAGTGAGTAGCAGGAGCCAACAGCGGCATGGCGCCGCCGATTGCCCCTGGGACGCGTAGGCCGGCCCAAATCGGGTGCTGCCATTGGAGGCATCAGGTACAGACCTCCATCAGCAGTGGCCGAGATGGCGGTTGTTGGCGGCGGCGGCAGGGTTTATAATCCCTCTGACTAGCTGGGGTGTGATCTTCAGGAGGTGGTACATGAGGCCCCGAACCTGGCTCTTGGTTCTGACAGCGCTGATTGCTGGCGCCTTCCTCCTGCTCGCCGTCGGTTGCGAGGAGGAGGCGCCGGAAATCGCCAAGTATCCACAAGCCGAGGAAGTCAAGACCGGCAGCCGTGGTATCTTCCCCATAGCTCTGTCTGGCGATAAGCCCCTCGAGGCGCACGAGTACAGGGCGAATATGCGCTACAGGACCTTCGAGACCGAGGATTCGGCCGATCAGGTCCTCGACTTCTACAACGACGAGTTCACAGGGTGGAAGACCGAGCTCACTCTTGATACTGGTGAGACTGGGGCGAAAACCGTGATAGCGGTCTGGAGCAAGGACGACCGCAAGTCCGCTGCCTGGCTGGTAGCCACCGAGGCAGAGGGCATCACAGAAGTCGTCGCAATGACGGGGACTCGTTAGCTGTAGAAGCCAAGAGCAACGTCGCGCCGCAAATCACTTCCGGCGGTGAGCGCCAGCGATGGAGTGGGGAGCGGCTGTCGAGACACGAAAAGGCTCCCGACAACACAGTCGGGGCCTTTTGTGTTCCAGTCGAGAAGACGTCTATAGCCCACTGTCGCTCGCCAGCCGGGCCAGGAAAAGATCGACGGAACGGGAAGAAAATTCGGCAAAAGTATTGACAATGGACGCAAACCTTTTAATATTTAAACAGGCCTTCGGTTGCTGGCCACTAGATGTTCCCCCTGGCGCCTGGCGAGCATCCTAGGGCCCAGCGGGTGGGACAGAGCTTCTCCCATACCGTTACCTAGGCGGTCGGCGTATTGACATTGTTGCAGCTCCAAGGAGGATGCCATGGAGAACAATGGCAACGGCGTCCTTTCTCGGGTAGTGGTCGCTCTCAAGGAAGCTTTCAACCGTAACCCGGTGGCCTTCAGGGTGCAGGCTCTTCGCTTCCAGCAGAAGGAAGGACGGGTGAACCTGTATCTGACCGCCCTCCCTGTCTACCAGCTGCTACAGCACTGCCAGGTAGACTACTATCGGGAGGACAACCCCAGGGGCTATCAGCGGTCTCTAACGAAGTCCAGGCTCAAGCAAGTCTCATCCTTCATCCAGCATGAGGAGGGCATACTACCCATCTCGATCCTGCTGTGTATTCGTCAGCCGCACCGAGCGGAATTCCAGCCGGAAACCTTTGTCGACCAAGTGAACAATGGAATGCCAGAGCCGGGTGTGCTGACGATCCCCCAATCTGTCACTTTGTGGCTGGTGGATGGCCAGCATCGGCTCTACGGTCTTGAACATGCGCTCGTCAAGGATTCTGTGGATAAGGCCGCAGGCTACCTTCTACCGGTAACGATAGTGGAGGGAATCGACAGCTATGAGGAGATGCGGCACTTCCACATCATAAATACCCGACACAAGGGAGTGCCCACGGACATGGTCGATCGCCACCTCCTCAGGATGTGGGAGCTGGAGGGGACGGCGATCGTAGGGAAGGAAGGGGAACGGAGCTATCTGCGGGCTCGAGCGGCAAAGCTGTGCGACCTTCTCGGCAGCACTCCCGAAAGCCCCTGGCACCAAAAGGTGAGAGTTGCTGGCCACCGGACTTCGTCCATCCAGCTGATCGGCCAGCACACCATGGTGGCTTCCCTTGAACCTGCCCTCAAGGATGCCTTTATCAAACGGCTAAGCGAGGAGGACGCGGGCAAGATACTGCTGAACTACTGGTACGCTATCCGGGAGCGCTGGCCTATGGCATTCTTGGAGCCGCGCGACTACAAGATCCAGAAAGCTGCCGGTGTCTATGCCCTCCACATGGCGTTCCCGGACGTGGTGCAGCTCTGCCGCGAGACCAACAACTTCTCTAGCAACAGGATCTACGAGATCCTCGGTGAGACAGGGATCAAGACCGAGTTCTGGCACGCAACCAGCGGCCATCCCCTCGTCAGGGAGAGCGGCGCCAAGTACGTGCGAGCGCTGGGCGAGTATCTGCGGGAGAGGCTGCCGACCCTGGTGCTACCGCGCCTGTAGGAAGCTCGCCCGTACAGGCTTCAGACTCGAGTTCCCGAAAGGCTGCCTGCGAAACAGCGTTCGCTATTGGAGGTCGGAGGGGATGTCGGCTTCGTCGGAGTATCCCCTGCTCTCATAGAGGCCTTTGAAGTCGTAGTCGACGAGCTCGATGTGGGTGACATCTCTTATCCATTTGTAGCCCCACTTGTCTGGCACCACCAAGCGCAGATCCTCTTCCAGAGGCTCGCCGTCTATCTCGTAGGCAAGGATTATGTCGTCACGCGTGGCCGTAGCCACTGTCAGGTCGGTTGTATAGCCATCGTCAGCGTAGAGGGCGACCTTCACCGCCTCTGGCGAGACACCCGCCTCTTCCAGTAGGAGTCCGAGTCTCACTCCAGTCCAGTCGCCTTTGGCGAGAGCAGCCATGGGGAAGTCAACGCAGTAAAGCTCTGCATACACGGTGCTTCTGGGCTTTGCCATAAGCTCGTCGAAGGTCAGGCTAAGAGGAGATTGGACGAGCCCATCCAGGACTAGCATCCGCTCCGACATGCCGGAGGCATCCGGTGTGGATGTCGGCGTCGGCGTCCGCGTGTTTTCTCCTTCCTGGTCCTCACAGGCGACAAGAGCGACAACTTGCAGCAACAAGATGGAGAACAGGATGAACGTCAGGATTCTCTTCACAGCAGCCCCCTCCTACTAGCAGGCGTGAGGGCTGGCGGGGAGGCGGGCCACCGCACCCATCCCAATTCCACACACCGAACGGCCCTCATAACCGTTATACGTCGCGGACGGCGCTTCGGTTTCCCGCCGGCACAGCTCCTCATAAGATGTTGACACATCGGCTGACCGGCCGTAGACTCGTCGTAGTTTCTCTGGAGGTACTTGCTCGTGACAACACCTAGTTTCGGCCGTTCGTACAAGATGGATGTCCTACGAAACGTGCCGCTATTTCGCGGCCTTAGCCAGAGCCACCTCGGTGCCATTGCTAAGTACACCGATGCGTTCCAGGCCCGCCGAGGGGCGGCCTTGACCAAGCAAGGTCAGCACGGGCAGGAGGCGTTCGTCATAGTGGACGGCAAAGCGCGAGTGGAGGTGGGTGGCAAGACGGTCGCTAAGCTTGGCGCTGGGGACTTCATAGGGGAACTGTCGCTCATCGATGGTAAGCCCCGCACGGCGACGGTCATCGCCGAGACGCCGATGACCCTCCTGGCGGTTCGTCGCCGAGATTTCAGATCACTGCGAGACAGCGTTCCCGGCCTCCAGGAGAAGCTGCTCGTAACGCTTTGCGAGCGGCTGCGGCAGGCAGATCACGCTCTCACCCACTAGAGCAGGACTCCTCCCATAGGCCTCGCCTGCCGGCAGGAGTCTTTTCACGTTCTGGGCGGTTTAGTATCTTACGGCCTTGCCGTACTTATCCCGCAGAACCGTCTTCAGGACCTTCATCGTCGAACTGCGAGGCAGGGCATCGATGAAATCGACCGATTTGGGCTTCTTGTAGCTGGACAGGTGCCCCTTGCAGAACTCGATGACCTCCTCCTCGGTCAGCGTTTCTCCCGGCTTGGGAACCACGATGGCCTTGACGGACTCGCCCCACTCCTCATCGTGGACGCCGATGACCGCCGCCTCCAGGATCTTGGGGTGCTTGTACAGCACCTCCTCCACCTCCGCCGGATAGATGTTCTCCCCGCCGCTGATGATCATGTCTATCTTGCGATCCACGATGTACAGGAAGCCTTCCTCATCCTGGCGAACGAGGTCACCGGAGTGGAACCAGCCGCTCCTGAAGGCCTTCGCTGTCCCCTCCGGGTTGTTGTAGTATTCACTCATGATGGTGGGGCCACGATAGACGGCCTCTCCTACCTCGCCCACCGGTACATCCCTGTCCTTGTCGTCTACCACCCGGATCTCGACGAAGGGGAGAGCTCTGCCCACGGAGGCCTCCTTGCGCTCCGCCTCGGAGGGCAGGAGCATGGACACCACCGCATTGGACTCCGTCTGGCCGAAGCAATCGAATATCTTCACCTGGGGGAAGGCTTTCATGATTCGGTTTCGCAGCTCGGTGGGCAGAATAGCTGCGCCTGTGAGCCAGAGCTTCAGGGAACTGGTGTCGAACTGGCTCAGGTTGGGCATCTGCAGCAGGAAGTTGGCCATGGCCGGGATCAGGAGAACCGAGTCGCACTTCTCCCGCTCCATTGTCTGCAGCACCTCCACCGGATTGAACACCTCCACCGACAGGATGACCGTCGCCCCAAATTGAAGGTTAGCCAGGCAGCAGCCAAGGGAGGCTAGGTGAAAGATGGGAGGGACTGCGAAAGCCCGCCACTCCGACATGGCCCCGATGCCGGGTTCCTGACTAATCCCGAGGATGGCCAGGGTCCAGATCAAAGCCTGATTCTTGTGGGTAAGCACGGCTCCCTTGGGCCTGCCGGTGGTTCCAGCGGTATACATGATGAACACTGGGTCGTCTTCCTCCACCAGGACGAGCGGCTCATCGTCGGGATACTTCTGGAGAAGGCTCTCGAAATGAAGCATCCCCTCCACCGGCTTCCCAGTCACCGAGATGTACTGCTTAACCTTGGGGAGGTCCTTCTGGATCCCTTTCACCATGTCAACGAAGGCCTCTCCCAGGATGAAAGTAGCTACCTTCTCCCCCTTCTTGATCCCGATATCCATGAGGGCGTGGGCCAGCCGGTTGATGCGGGCGTTGAACTCGCGAAATGTCAGGCGCGTCTCGCCGTAGACAACGGCTTCCTTATCGGGGAACTTGCGGGCATTGGTGGCGATTACCTCTCCCAGGAGAAGCCTTTTCGCCAATGCTTCTTGGATCGCCTGCCTCGATTGCATCGGCCTGTCTCCTCGGGGCCTGGCGCCACCGAGCTCGCCTCGCCTCCCCTTTTGTTTTCGAGTCGCCATGAAGACCACCCTCCTTTTCTCCGCTGCCCGACAGCCGTTGTCAACCGGCCGCTTGGTTTCCCGGGACGGCGTGAGGACGACGGGCGGCAAATGCTAATAAGGATGACCAAGCCCGGCAGCGGGGGGTGACAGTGCCAGATACGAAACCTGGAGCCGGGGAAGGGATTCGAACCCCCGACCCGCGCTTTACGAAAGCGCTGCTCTACCCCTGAGCTACCCCGGCCCCGTCGATCTTCATCTTAACACCTTGGAGACGGCGGGAGAAAATTCCGCACATTGTTGTCGCCGGCGGGGCGCGCCGATTATATCATCGACCAGCCGCCGCTAACGCTGAGGCTCTGACCGGTGATGTAGCTGGCGACATCGGAGGCCAGGAAGAGGACAGCGTTGGCCGTATCCTCTGCCTTTCCCAGGCGCCGCAGGGGGTAGCGTTTGCTGGCCTTCTCCGCCGCCTCCGGCGTGAAGATTTTGAGCCCTTCCTTCCATAGGCTGAACTCGCCCATCTCCTCCTCGCTGGTGGGCAAGGTGACGGCGGGACAGACGGCGTTGAGGGTGATCCCGTAGCGCCCCACTTCGCGGGCTAACGACTTCGTGAGGCCTATGACCCCCGCTTTGCAGGTCGCATACACTGCCTCTCGGTACTCCCCCACGCGCCCGGCCTCGGAGCTGATGCTGACGACGCGGCCGTAGCCGTTCTCTATCATGTGAGGCAGGACAGCCCGCATGCAGTAGATGACGCTCCACAGGTTGAGGTTGACCGTCTTTTCCCAGTCCTCGCGGGGCTGGTCGAGGAAGAGGCAGTCAAGGACCCAGCCCACGTTGTTGACCAGGACGTCGATGCGGCCGAACTCATCGCTGGCGCGGCCCACCATGGCCTCCACCTCTCGCTGGTCGGTCACATCGGTTCTGGTGACGATGGTCTTGCCTCCGCCCCCTAACGTGTTGGCCTGAGACGCCACCTTCTGGGCCTGGACCTCGTCGATGTCAGCGATGACAACATTGGACCCCTCGCGGGCGAAGCTCAAGGCGATGGCTCGGCCGATGTGGGATGCGCCGCCGGTGACGATGACGCTCTTGCCTGCTAGCCCGAGATCCATGGCATGTACCCTCCTTCACGACGTTGCCGCCGTCCAGATAGCGAGCAGCGGCCCCCGCGTACGAAAACCGCTGCTCTGCCTTTGAGTTACACTGGCCCCGCTAGCAGATCGCGATCGGATCCACAAGGCCCAAGCGCCTCCACCATTACCATAGCACTGCCAAGCCGAGTGGCTATAGCCGATCTCTCTGAGTGTTGGCAGACCCTATTGCTAGCGGATCACTGGCCCAGAGCGGACACGATGCGGGCGATCTCTTCGTTGGACTGGTTGAAGTGCTGTGCCCCCTCCAGCTTCTTGATGTCGCCTATTCGGTCCCGGATGTCTTCGATGGTGAAGCCTTTCTGGGCGTTCAGGACGACACCCGGCCCCTCCACTAGGACAGCCCGCGAGAAGTAGCCGGCGCCCGCTGTGAAAATGATGCCGGAGTCGGTGCACTCCTCGGAGCACATGTAGGCCACTATGGGCGACACGTACTCGGGCTTCAGCTTCTCCACCATGTCCGGCGGCATGACCGTGGCCGTCATCCGCGTGCCGGCTATGGGAGCGATGGTGTTGACCAGGATGTTGTATCGGGCGCCTTCCAGCTTGAGGGTGTGCATGAACCCCACCAGGCCCAGCTTGGCTGCGCCGTAGTTGGCCTGGCCGAAGTTCCCGTACAGCCCGGTGTTCGAGGTGGTCATGACGATGCGACCGTAGTTGTTCTCCCTCATGATGGGGAAGGCCGCCTTGGTCACGTTGAAGCCACCCTTGAGGTGCACCGCGAACACCTTATCGATGTCTTCCTCCTCCATCTTCATGAAGGACTTGTCGCGCAGGATGCCGGCGTTGTTGATGAGGATGTCCACCTTCCCGAAGGCGTCCACGGCGGTCTTCACGATGTTCTGGCCGCCCTCCCAGGTGTCCACACCGTCGTAGTTCGGCACCGCCTCGCCGCCGGCAGCGCGGATCTCCTCGACAACCTTGTCGGCCATAGCGGTGCCTTTGCCGGTGCCGTCGAAGGCGCCTCCCAGGTCGTTGACCACCACCTTGGCGCCGCGGGATGCCAGCAGAAGGGCGTGCGCGCGCCCCAGGCCGCCGCCGGCACCGGTGACGATCGCTACCCTTCCGTCGAATCGAATCTCAGCCATGTCTGCCTCCTTCCTGAGATTGCCAATTACAATATCTTGGTCTTGGATAGATTAACGCCTCGCATCGCCGATCACGACGCTTCGGCGACAATTCGATTGTTCCGCCGAGCACAATCTTACCACCGCTGGCGTTGAGCGAAAATCCCCCCGGATGTTTTTCAATGCGGTTTCTCCTAGGGCGCCAGGTAGGTGGCCAAACCTTCTCTGAACGGCGTCAGTCGCAGGCCGAGCGATTCCACCAACTCTGAGCTATCGGCCAGGGCATCCATGGTTATGAAGTCGACGGCATCGGGCGTAAGGGGAGGCCCCGGCAGGAGCTGCAGCAGGACGGCCTGGGCTTTCATCAGCACCTTGGGGATGGGCAGGAGGAAGCGCCGCCTACCCATCACCTCCAGGGCCGTTCGGATGACCTCCTTCATGGTCAGCACTTCCGGGCCGCCTATCTCCAGAACCCTGTTGTCCGCTGCCTTGTTGTCCACTGCCTCTGCCACCGCCCGGCCCACGTCGTCGATGAACACCGGCTGAAGCCGCTGCCTGCCGCCGTCGCCAATGATGGGCACAAAGGGGAGGAAGCGGCTCATCGTCAGGAAACGGTTGAGACTCTGGTCCTCTGGCCCGTAGACCCAGGACGGGCGAAGGATGACGTAGGTCATGCCGCTGTCTCGGACGGCCATCTAACCAGTGGTATTTGGCTTCGGCCGCAGCGCCAGCGCCGCTCAGGTAGATGTAGCGCTGGACGCCCGCCGCCCTGGCCGCCTCTACCAGCCGCTCGGTGCCGGCGGCGTCGATCTCCTCGAAGGTGTGACCCCGCCGGCGGTTCTCGATGGGCGAGTTGGGGAACTGGACGCAGCCGATGACTACCTCTACTCCCTGAACGGCGGCGGCCAGGCTCGCCGGCTCTCTCACATCCCCTTCGCGGCAATCGATCTCGATCCGGGGGAAGCGAGCTGCCGCCTTGGCCGCGTTGCGGCTGAGCACGGCGACCGGCTTGCCGCGGCTGGCCAGCTCCCGCACGATGCCGCCACCGACGAAGCCGGGGCCTCCTGCTACCAGGATCATCTCAGCCTCCCTTCGGAGCCCTCACATGCGGGGCGCAGCCGGCTCTTAGATCGCCTGCAGCTCGCCGATCAGCGCCTTCACCCGCTCCTTGTGGCCATCGTTGCGGATGGGGACGGCGAGGGCGATGCGATCCACTATGCCGCCCCAGCGCTCCCTGATCTTGGCCGCGATCTGGTCATAGGTGCCGATGACCGCGAACTGCTCCAGCATCTCGTCGCTGATCTGCTGGCCCATCTCGGCCCACTTCCCCTCAACGGACAGCCGATGCAGCCTGAGGCAGGTGTCACCCCAGCCGTGCAGGTCCATCACGCCCTTGTATGTGCGGGTGGAGCCGTAGAAAGCGATCTGAGCGCGGATGGCTTCCTTCTGCCCTTCGACGTCCTCCTCGCTCTCGCCGGTGATGATGAAGCCGCCGCCGGAAATGTCGATATCTTTCAGGGAGCGGCCGGCCTTCTTGGCCGCCCCCTCGATGTTGGGCAGGATGACCTCTCGCAGATACTTGGGCGTGCAGAAGGCATGCAGGCGAATGCCATCGCACAGCTCGCCCGCCAGGCGGCACATGTAGGGGTTGACCGCCGAGATATGGATGGGGACGTGGGGATGCTCGATTGGCCCCGGATCGAAGAAGGGGGTCATAAGGGTGTAGGTGTAGTGCTTGCCCCGGAAGTTGGGGCGCGTCTTGTTCTGCCAGGAGTCCCAGGAGGCGGCCCTGCGACAGGGCCTGGATGTCCCAGGCCATCTGGGCCACCGACATGGGGCTGCGGGGAAAGGCGATGGCCACCGCCGATCCGAGGCTTACCCGCTGCGTGTGCTGGGCAGCAATGGCCAGGGGCAGGAAGGGGTCGTGGCCAACCTCGAAGGACAGAACGCCGTCGTACCCTAGCTCCTCGGACTCCTTAGCGGCAGACGGTATCTGGCTCAGGTCACCTATCGGCAGGGCGGTTTCCACCTTCATCGATTCGCTCCCCTGCCTTTGAGCTTGCAGCTCGAGCGCCGCTAGTCGGGTCGGCCCAGGATAGTCACCGAGCAGACGGAGGCAGGCCCGCCAAGGTTGTGGGCCA
>Ga0111179_1054_pt1 | contig 10024 bp, 9 predicted proteins | sample DeeMarSWOR324_28_FD_80226 | JGI IMG/M metagenome (GOLD analysis project Ga0111179, IMG submission 80226) | Dehalococcoidia bacterium SM23_28_2
CGGGCCCGCCTCCGCCGCCTCGTCCTCTTCAGGGCAGGCGGTAGTAAGGCAGGCCTCCGCCCTGCCATCAGGAGGTATTCCAGGTGGCTATCAGGGTACTGATCAGCGGCACCGGCAACATGGGCCGGGAGGTTCTCCTGGCCGTCTGTCGAGACCCCGACCTGGAGCCGGTGGGCGTGGTGGAGAAGTTTTCCTCAGAGGAGTTCCTTTCCCTTCCCGACAGCTCCGGTTTGGTGCCTTTGAGTGCAGATGCGACTGCGCTGCTGGCTCGGACGCGCCCGGAGGTGGTTGTCGACTTCACCAACGCTGAGTGGACGCCGATAGCAGCGCGCGCTGCTCTGGACGCAGGTGCGCGGTTTGTCAGCGGCACCACCGGCCTCTCCGATGAGTTCATGGCGGAGCTGGAGCGAGAGTGCCGCCAAAGGCAACTGGGGGCGGTGTTGGCCGCCAATTTTGCCATCGGCGCTGTGCTCATGATCCACCTGGCCAAGCTGGCCGGTCGCCATTTCGACTACGCGGAGATCATCGAGCTCCATCATGAGAAGAAGGCCGATGCCCCTTCCGGCACAGCTCTGGCTACGGCGCGGGCGATGCTCTCCGTGCGCGGGCGTTCCTTCGAGCATCTTTCCACGGCGAAGAAGACGCTGGAGGGCACGCGCGGCGGTCTTCTTGACGGCATCACCATCCACAGTGTGCGGCTGCCGGGGCTGGTCGCCCATCAAGAGGTGATCCTGGGAACCCTGGGGCAGACCCTCACCATTCGCCACGATACCACCAGCCGCGAGTCCTTCATGCCCGGCGTGCTCCTGGCGATCAAAGAGGTGATGAAGCGCCAGGAGCTGATAGTGGGCCTGGACAAGCTCATCGGCCTGGATTGACGGGCTGGTGGATGAGTGCAGGCACTTGCGTTGCGGTCGGACTTGCAGTACACTGAAAGTGCCTCTTTTGCTACAGAATGACATTTCCCCATTGTGCGAGCGACATTCGCGAGCCTAGGCTGCACAGGAGATCACCATGAACCTAGCCGAACTGGAGGCTAAGACCCGCGAAGAGCTGATGGAGGTGGCCAAGGATCTGGGCGTCACCGGCCACACCTCGCTCAGGAAGCAGGACCTCATCTTCCGCATCCTTCAGGCCCGTGCCGAGCAGCAAGGCAATCTGCTGGCGGGAGGCGTCCTGGAGATCGTGGATGAGGGCTACGGCTTTCTGCGGGGCGACGGCCTCCGCCCGGGCGCTGGCGATGTCTACGTCTCGCAGTCGCAGATCCGCCGCTTTGGCCTGAGGACCGGCGACTACGTCACAGGGCAGGTGCGGCCGCCCAAGGACAGCGAGAAGTACTACGGCCTGCTGCGGGTAGAGGCGATCAATAGCATCGATCCGGAGATTGCCAGGAATCGGCCCCACTTCGGGGCGCTCACGCCTGTCTTCCCCGACAAGCTGATCAATCTGGAGACGAATCCGAAGGCGCTGTCGGCTCGCCTGGTGAACCTGGTGGCTCCCATCGGTCACGGCCAGCGGGGGATGATCGTCTCGCCGCCGAAGGCGGGCAAGACGATGCTCCTCAAGAGCATCGCCAGGGCGACCATCACCAACTATGAGGATATCCATGTGATGGTCCTTCTCATCGGCGAGCGGCCGGAGGAGGTGACCGACTGGCGGCGCACAGTGGAGGAGGCGGAGGTGGTGGCGGCCACCTTCGATGATGCCGTGGAGGATCAGACGCGGGTCGCGGAGATGGGCCTGGAGCGGGCCAAGCGGCTGGTGGAGTGCGGCAAGGACGTGGTCGTTCTGCTGGACGGCATCACTCGCCTCACCCGCGCCTACAACCTGGCTGTACCTCCCAGCGGTCGCACTCTGTCGGGGGGTATCGATCCGGCGTCGCTTCATCCCTCCAAGCGCTTCTTTGGCACCGCCCGCAACACCGAGGAGGGCGGCAGCCTGACGATCGTTGCCACCTGCCTGATCGACACCGGTAGCCGCATGGACGAGGTGATCTACGAGGAGTTCAAGGGCACCGGCAACATGGAGATACACCTCGACCGGCGCCTCTCCGAGAAGCACATCTTTCCGGCCATCGATGTCACACGTAGCAGCACTCGCCGCGATGACCTCCTGTTTGATGAGGACACCTACAGGCAGGTGATGCTCCTGCGGCGGATGCTCGCCCTGGTGAACGCCGATGGCGGCAGCGGCAAAGACGCCACTCAACTGATCCTCGAGCGGCTGAACAAGACTCAGAACAACGCCGAGTTCCTGGCCACCCTCAAGGACGCAATGTAGAAGCGGGTCGGGAAGGTGCGGCGGCTCCTCTCGCGGGGACTAGAGCGGTAGAAGCTGTCATGGAGTCGGGTATCGACGCTGGTCCCCACTGCAACGTATGCGGGTCCGGGAAGGGCTTTGCGCATTCAACTGCTTACCATCCGCGGGAGAGCTACGTATGCGCGTCGTGTGGGTCCATTAGCCGCGATCGCATGCTGGTATTCGCGCTGGGACTGTGCCTGGGGTTCTCGGTTCCCCTGGCGGCATGGAAGCCTAGCCCTGCGATGACCCTGCTCGAGACATCCGGGTATCGAGGTCACCCGAGGTTCCTGCGGACTGCCTTCCGTTATCTCAATCTGATCTACGAAGGGGTGGCGGAGGAAGGCCTGCTCGCCGACGTGGCGAGCCTTCCCCTGCGGGACGAGAGCATCGATATCGTCCTTTCCTCGGACGTCTTTGAACACGTTCGAGACGACGTATCCGGGTTCTCCGAGATCGCACGGGCCCTCAGGCCGGGAGGATACTTCATCCTTCAGGTACCGGCGATTGGTGAACTGGAGAAAACGCGCGTCCTTGTCGAGGCGCGCGGCGATGAAGACGTCTTTCTGGCACCGCCCGAGTACCACGCTGAGCACACGCTGGTCTACCGCTACTACGGCAACGACATTGTGGACCGGCTCCGTGCGCTTGGACTGAGTGTCCTCCTATTTCGTGGACGTGTTCCCGCAAGCTGCATAACAGAACAAAGTGTGCTCGTCGGTCAGAAGGCGTCTTGTCTCTCCCTTGGGCCCAGGGAGCCGGGCGATCGCGCCTGGAGCTGATCATCTGTGACAACTGCCCCCGTACGCTGAACCCCGACCAAACCAACACAGACGAATCGATCTGCCCGCCGGGCGGTGGGGGCGAACTGGGGGATGTCTGGCGGAAAGCCGCGCCTCTTTGCAGCAGGTTTCCTTTCTTGCTATACTCGCCGCGGGTAAGAAACAAAACGAAAGGAGAGGAGCCGCCAGGGGCCCTTAGGCCGAGAGCTCATTGGTCTCTGGCGGAAAGTTATGCCAGTAGTCATTATCATTGGCGGTCAATGGGGAGACGAAGGCAAGGGCCGGGTTGTGGACCTCGTCGCGCGCAAGGCGGACATCGTGGCCCGCTACTCGGGAGGCAACAACGCCGGCCATACCGTAGTCAACGAATTCGGCGAGAGCCGGCTTCATCTAGTGCCGGCGGGCATCTTCTATCCGGACAAGGTTTGTGTCATCGGCAACGGCGTGATCATCGACCCCAAGGTGCTCCTGGAGGAGATCGACGACCTGCAGTCGCGGGGGGTGACCTTCGACAACTTGCGCATCAGTGGGCGCTGCCAGATCATTATGCCCTGGCACCTGATGATCGACCGCCTGGACGAGGAGCTGCGAGGCAAGGGGGCGATCGGCACGACCGCCCGAGGCGTGGGGCCCTGCTTTTCCGACAAGGTGGCGCGCGCAGGCATCCGCATGGCCGATCTAATCGACCCCGAGGGCTTTCGCGAGCGCCTGTCCTTCGCCCTGCCCTACAAGAACGCCTTCCTGGAGAAGGTCTACGGAGCGGAGCCCCTGTCGTTCGACGAGGTATATTCCACCTACTCGGAGTACGCCGCCAGGATCGCGCCCTTCGTCACCGAGACTGCGGAGCTGGTGCAGGACGCACTGGAGCGGGGCGAGACCATTCTTATGGAGGGGGCGCAGGGCACGCTTCTTGACCTCGATGCTGGGACCTACGAGTTCGTGACCTCCGCGACGCCCTCCTCCATGGCCGCGGGCGCTGGCGTTGGGCTCGGCATCGGCCCCACCCAGATATCGAAGGTGCTGGCGGTCTACAAGGCCTATCAGACGCGGGTGGGCAACGGGCCTATGCCCACTGAGCTCATGGGCGAGGAGGGCGACACCCTGCGCGAGCGGGGACATGAGTATGGGGCCACCACTGGCCGGCCTCGCCGTTGTGGCTGGTTCGATGCGGTGGCCAGCCGGTATACTCGGCGCCTCAATAATCTGACCGGGATGGTCATGACTCGCCTGGACGTGCTCGATGACTATCCCACCATCAAGGTGTGCACAGCCTATCGTCTGGACGGCAAGGTCACCAAGATCTTCCCCAGCAGCACGAGGGCGCTCATGCGGGTGGAGCCCATCTACGAGGAGCTACCCGGCTGGCAAAAGGACACCAAGGAGTGCCGGGCCTTCAAAGACCTGCCGCCGCAGGCCCGATCCTACATCAAGCGCATCGAGGAGCTTGTGGGCTGCCCGATAGACATGGTGTCCGTGGGCCCCCAGCGCGAGCAGGCGGTCATCATCAACCCCATCATCTGAGGCGCTGTCCGCCTTCGTCTCTACCGCCCGTTCAGGGTCAGCGGATCTAGTGCGCCCTAGACCGGCAGGTCGATGTGGTGGCGGCGCACCTCGGCCATGATCTTCTCGCCCGTGGCCTCATCCGGCTCCACCAGCGGCAGGCGAGGCGGCCCCACTCGGAAGCCAACCTGGTTCAGGGCGTACTTTATGGGAATGGGGTTGGTGGACAGGGTCATCAGGGCGTTGTTGAGGGGCAACAGCCTGCGATGGATGCTCGACGCCTCATCCGTTCGTCCCGCCAGGAAGCTCTCGATGAGCTGCTTCATCTGGAGGCCGGCCAGGTGGGAGATGACGCAGATCACCCCGTAGCCGCCGAGGGTAAGGATGAGCAGCGTGTCGCCGTCGTTGCCGCTCCAGACGCGGAAGCCCTTCTCGGCGTCCTGGATGATGGCGGCGATCTGGCCGAAGTTGCTGCTGGCCTCCTTCACCCCCACGATGTTCGGGATGCGCGACAGGCGTATGGTCGTCTCCGCCGTCATGTTGGTGCCGGTGCGCCCGGGGATGTTGTAGAGGATGCAGGGAAGGCTGGCGCTCTTGGCGATCGCCTCGAAGTGGCGGAAGAGGCCTTCCTGGGTCGGCCGGTTGTAGTAGGGCACCGTCAGGAGGAGGCCGTCCACGCCCACCTTTTCCGCCTCGCGGGAGAGCTCGATGCTCTCGGCGGTGTTGTAGTTGCCGGTGCCGGCGACCACCACGCCGCGGTTGCCTATCGCTTCCTTTACCTCGGCGAACAGCCGCAGCTTCTCCTCGTGGGAGAGCGTGGGCGTCTCGCCGGTGGTGCCGCCGATCACCAGGCCTTCGCTGCCTGAGTCAAGAAGGGCACTGGCAAGACGCTTAGCCTGCGCGTAGTCGACTTCTCCCTTCTCACTGAAGGGGGTGACCATAGCTGTCAGCAGTCGTCCCAGCTCCGCCATCGTAAACCTCCCCTATATCAGATTGCGGGCAATCAGGTCTTCGCCGATCTGGATGGAGTTGAGAGCCGCCCCCTTGCGCAGGTTGTCGGACACCACCCACATGGCGAAGCCATTGGGATGGGAGACATCCTGGCGGATGCGGCCCACGAAGGTGCTATCGCGGGCAGCGGCCGTCCAGGGCTGAGGGTAGAGGCTGATGCTGGGCTCGTCCTGAACGGTGATACCTGGCGCCTCCCGGAGGAGGTTCCGTATCTCGTCCGCGGACATGGAGTGGCTCAGCTCCACGTGTACCGCCGCACTATTAGCGACAAATACTGGCACTCGTACGCAGGTGGCCGAGATCGCAAGTTCGGGTTCGTGCATGATCTTGCGCGTCTCTTGAACCATCTTCCACTCTTCCTTGGTGTAGCCGTTGTCCAGGAACACATCGATCTCCGGCAGAAGGTTGAAGGCGATCTGGTGGGGATAGACGTGAGGCATGACGTTCTTGCCGTCGAGCACCGCCCGCGCCTGCTCCGTCAGCTCAGCGACGGCGCGAGCGCCGGTAGCGGAGACCGCCTGGTAGGTGTCGACGATGACGCGCTTGATGGGGTTGACCTGATGGATTGGCCAGAGGGCCAGCACTACGGGGGTGGTGGAGGAGTTGGGGATGGCGACAACGCCTCGATGTTGCTCAAGGTCGTCGCCGTTGACCTCCGGCACCACCAGCGGCACATCTGGCTCCATCCGCCAGACGGGGCTATCGTCGATCACTACCGCCCCTGCCTTGACGGCCGCCGGCACCAGGTTCCGTGATATCTCCGGCGTGGCCCCGAAGAAAGCGATATCCGCGCCGGCAAAGGAGTTGTTGCTGGTTTCTTGGACCTCTATCTCTTGTTCGCCCACCAGCAATTTCTTTCCCTGGGAGCGGGAGGAGGCCAGCAGGCGCAGAGCCTTGATGGGAAAGTGGCGCTGGAAGAGCAATCTGACCAGCTCCCGACCCACTAGCCCGGTGGCCCCCACGATCGCTACGCTTAATTCCCTGGACATTGGACTCCCGCTGGCAACACTTAAAAAGATGGCCGCTCCCCTGCGGCGCGAACATCTTAGACCATTGCGCTCCTGGCCGCAAGCCCCGCGACGGCGGCTGTCGGATGAGGGATATCAGGACGCTTGGCCAGGCCGATGGAAAGTCGGTTACGCCCTGGCCTTAACCGCTCGCCAGGGGCGTCGCAGGCGGAGGCGCGCGAGACCGCGGATGTCCTCCCAGACAGTCTTGCGGATGTTCACCCGCGTATCGGGGTCCTCCAGCCAGCGCACGGGGATCTCCTTCACCGGATAGCCGGACTTCTCGGCCAGGATCAGGAGCTCCGTATCGAAGAACCACTCGTTGTTCTCTATCAGGGGCACCAGCTCCTGAACCGCTCGCCGGCTGACGGCCTTGAAGCCGCACTGGGCATCCGAGAAGCGGGTGAAGAACAGGGCTTTGATCATCAGGTTGTAGCCGCGGGAGATGAACTGGCGCTTCAGGGAGCGGTGGGTATCGGAGGCCGGCGACAGGCGGCTGCCGAAGGAGACCTCGTAGCCCTCGCTGGCGATGGCCTCGATGAGGGGCGGGAAGGCCTCCAGCTCGGTGGAGAGGTCTACGTCCATGTAGCTGACGACATCGGCTGCGCTGCCCAGCCAGGACGCTTTCAGCGCCCGACCCCGGCCCTTCTGGGGGATATGGAGGGAGGCCACGTCCGCGTGCTTCTCCGCCAGCCCTTGGGCTACCGCCAGGGTGTTGTCGGTGGAGGCGTTGTCGGCGATGAGGATGCGCCACTGATGGGCGAAGCCCTCGCTCAGAAAGCGGCGCAGGGTATCCACGCTCTGGGCGAGGACGTGCTCCTCGTTGTAGACAGGGATGACGACGTCGACGTTAGCCATGGCTCAATGCCTGAAGTGACGAATGCCGGTAAAGACCATCGCCATGCCCCGGGCATCCGCCGCCTCGATGACCTCCTGGTCGCGGATGGAGCCGCCGGGCTGGATGACGGCAGTGACGCCGCCGTCGGAGGCCAGCTCGACGCCGTCGGGGAAGGGGAAAAAGGCATCGGAGGCCAGGACGGCACCGCTGGCTCGTTCTTCGGCCCGCCGCAGGGCCAGATGTACGCTGGTCACCCTGTTGGGCTGGCCGGCGCCCATGCCCAACAGCGTGCGGTCTTTGACCACGACGATGGCGTTGGACTTGACGTGCTTGACTATCTTCCAGGCGAAGCGCAGGTCGGCCAGTTCGTCCTCAGTGGGAGCGCGCTTGGTCACCACCTTCAGCTCGATGGCGTCGTCCAGGTAGGCGTCGGGCTCCTGGGCGAGGAAGCCGCCGGAGACCCGCCGGTACTCCAGGGCGGTAGCGCAGCCGACGGCCGCCCTCTCGTCTAGCTGGAGGAGGCGCAGGTTCTTCTTCTTCTGGAGGGTGGTCAAGGCTTCCTCTGAGAAGGCAGGGGCGATGACGATCTCGTAGAACGTCTTGCCGATCTCTTCCGCCGCCTCGCCGGTGAGTTCTCGGTTGACGGCGACGATCCCTCCGTAGGCGGAGACGGGGTCGCCGGAGAGGGCGCGGCGGTAGGCCTCGGCCAGGTCCGAGTGACAGGCCAGGCCGCAGGGGTTGGTGTGCTTGACGACCACCGCCGTGGGCTCGGGGAAATCCAAGGAGGCCCGCCAGGCGGCGTCGGCGTCCAGGAAGTTGTTGTAGGAAAGCTGTTTGCCGTGGAGCTGTTCGGCGGACGCGATACCCCACGTCCGTCCTCCCCAGCGGACGCTCTCCTCGCGATAGACGGCCGCCCGCTGGTGGGGGTTCTCACCGTAGCGGACGTCGAACAGCTTGCGCAGGGGGATGGTGAGCTGCTGGGGGAAGGTTTCCTCCTCCGCTCGCAGGTACTGGGCGATGGCTGTGTCGTAGGAGGCGACGTGCTGGAAGGCCTTGAGAGCCAGCCGCTGGCGCTCCTCCAGGGGCACGTCTCCGGCTCGCAGGAGGTCGAGCAGCGAGCCGTAGTCGGCGGGGTCGACGATCACCAGCACGTGGGGGAAGTTCTTGGCGGCGGCGCGGATCATGGTCGGGCCGCCGATGTCGATGTTCTCCAGGGCATCTTCGAGGGTCACGCCGGGCTTGGTCACCGTCTGCACGAAGGGGTAGAGGTTGACGGCCACCAGGTCGATGGCGCCGATGCCGCTCTTGGCCAACTCCTCCAGGTGCGAGGGCCGGTCGCGGCGGGCGAGGATGCCTCCGTGCACCGCCGGGTGGAGCGTCTTCACCCTCCCGTCCAGGATCTCGGGAAAGCCGGTGAGCTTGGACACGCTGGCGACGGCGACTCCCGCCTCGGCTATGGCCTTGTGGGTGCCGCCGGTGCTGTGCAATTCGAAGCCCAGCTCGGCCAGCCCGCGGGCGAAGTCGACAACGCCTGTCTTATCGGAAACGCTGATGATCGCTCTCACCGATAGTACTCCTCGCCTTCCTCTTCGATCTCCTCGAACTCTTTGGCTACCTCGGGGGTCACCTCGCCGCTGCCGCCGCAAAGGGGGCAGGGCACGAGGCCGCCCTCCAGGTTCTCGATGCCCTGGAACTCCATGAGCCTGTCGTCCTCCGTCCACACGTAGGTGCGGTCGGGGTCGAAGTCGTCGAAGCGATGGGGGCGCTGCGTGCGGCCCTCCTCATCAATATACGCCAGGTCCGATTGACGCTCCAGGTGCTCCTCGAAGAATATGCGCAGGGCCTCCCGCGGGTTCCTGGCCTCGATGTCCTCCTCCCAGTTCATCTCGCCGTGCCGGAGGAGGCCGCGGGGCTCCTCCATCGAGCGGGTGTACTCGGAATCGAGCTGGATACCGTGCGGCCTACGGGCAACGTAGTAGATGCGGAAGTTGGGCATATGCCAGCGCTCCTAGGCGATTACCGCCCGCGGTTCACCTTTCTGGGCGATGACCTCTCCCACCGCCAGCGCCTCGGGCAGTTGGGCGCGCACGGCCTCCGCGTCCTCGGGGGCGCAGGCCACTATCAGCCCCAGGCCCATGTTGAACGTGCGGTACATCTCCTCTTCGGCCACCTTGCCCCGCTCCTGGATCAGGCGGAAGATGGGCGGCACCGGCCAGCTTCCCCGCCGCAGGCGGGCGGCTAGGCCCTCACGTAGGATGCGGGGGAGGTTGCCCGGTATGCCCCCGCCGGTGATGTGGGCGATGCCCTTCAGCCTGCCCAAGACCGGCTTGAGTTCATTGTAGTAGCAGCGGTGGGGTGCCAGCAACGCCTCCCCCAGCGTGCCTTCCAGGCCGGGGTAGCTGCGGAGGCCCACGCCGAACACCTTGCGGGCGAGCGAATAGCCGTTGGTGTGCAGGCCGCTGGAGGGCAGGCCGAGGAGCACATCGCCCGCGCGGATGGTGCTGCCGTCGATGATCTGGCCCCGCTCGACCACGCCCACGATGAACCCCACCAGGTCGAAGTCGCCCTGGCCGTAGACGTCGGGCATG
>Ga0111179_1060_pt1 | contig 9894 bp, 7 predicted proteins | sample DeeMarSWOR324_28_FD_80226 | JGI IMG/M metagenome (GOLD analysis project Ga0111179, IMG submission 80226) | Dehalococcoidia bacterium SM23_28_2
GAGGCCATCGTTCAGCAGAACCTCAGCGTTCTCACCCGAGGCCACACCCTCCGGCCCAAGGTGCTCCTTCTGGGCGGGCCCAACACCTTCCTCCCCTGCCTCCAGGAGGCATGGCGAGAGCACATTCCCAGGATGTGGCAAGAGCGAAGGCTGCCCCTGCCCGAGGACGCCAGCCCTGACCAACTCATCGTGGTGCCGGAGAACTCCCTTTTCTACGCCGCTCTGGGCGCCGCTCTCTACGGCCAGCAGGAGGAGGATCAGTCAGGGACCTACGCAGGGACGGCGGCTCTGAAAGAGTACATCGAGGTGGGCCGTCGCAAGGCGAAGGAGGCCAGCGGCCAAAAGGGATTCTTTGCCCAGCAGGACGAGCTAGAGGAATTCCGCCGCCAGTACAACACCAAGCCCTTCACACCCCCCACGTTCTCGTCGGGCGAAGTGGTAGAGGCCTACATGGGCGTCGACGGCGGCTCCACCTCCACCAAGGCCGTCCTCACCGACGGCGAGGGCCGCCTGCTGGCCAAGGCCTATCAGCTCTGCAAGGGCAATCCCCTTCAGGACGCTAAGGAGGTGCTCGCGCGACTACAGCAGCAGGTGGAGGATCAGGGCGCTCGCCTGCGCATCCGCGGGGTAGGCACCACCGGCTACGCCAAGGACATCCTTAAGGAGGGCCTGGGCGCCGACGTGGCCATACCCGAGACGGTGGCCCATGCCCAATCGGCCCTGCGCTACTATCCCGATGTGGACGTCATCGCCGACGTGGGCGGCCAGGATATCAAGGTCATCATCATGAAGCGGGGCAAGGTTAAGGACTTCAAGCTCAACACGCAGTGCTCCGCCGGCAACGGCTACTTCCTCCAGAGCACCGCCACCCGCTTCGGCTACGACATCACCCAGTATGCCGAGGCGGCCCTCAGCGCCGAGCGAGCTCCCACCTTCCACTACGGCTGCGCCGTCTTCCTTGAGCAGGACATCTCCCATTTCCAGCAACTGGGCTGGCAGCCGGCCGAGATCATGGCCGGCCTGGCTATGGTTCTACCCAAGAACGTTTGGCTGTACGTGGTGCAGGAGACAAACCTGAGCCGCTTCGGCCGCAACTTCCTCTTGCAGGGGGGAACTCACTACAACCTGGCTGTGGTCAAGGCCCAACACGACTTCATCAGGGCCCGTGTCCCCCAGGCTCAGATCCACGTCCACCCGCATGCCGGCGAAAGCGGCGCATTGGGCGCCGCCCTGGAGGCCATCCGAATCATGGATGGCGGTGAGAGCTCCTTCATCGGCTTCGATCAGGTGGAAGGGCTCACCTTCACGGCTACCCGCGACGAGTCCACCCGCTGCCGCTTCTGCAAGAACAAGTGCCTGCGCACATTTGTGGACATCCAGACCTCTCCCGACCACACTACTCGCTTCATCGCCGCCACCTGTGAGCGGGGGATGGTGGAGAGCATCGAGGACGTGAGGGCCTTCAACACCCGCGAGGCTGCGGTCAAGAAGGCCAATCCCAACTTCGTGGAGATCTCTGCCCGCGAGGCTTTCCGCAGCTACCGCCCGCCACAGGTGACATCTGCCAGCCACAGCGGCCGGCCATCCCTGCGGAGCCTGCTGACCGGTCGGAGCGCCGCGCGGATGCGCCGACGGCGGGAGAGCCTGCGCATCGGCATACCGCGGGTGCTGAGCATGTACTCCTATGGCCCCTTCTTCAGTGCCTATCTGGAGAGCCTGGGGATGAAGCCCCAGAACATCGTCTGGTCCGACTACACCGACGACCAGATGTATCGCGAGGGCTCCCGCCGCGGCTCCATCGACCCCTGTTTCCCGACCAAGGTCGCCGTCTCCCACGTCCACAATCTTCTGTACAAGAAGCAGGTAGACGTCATCTTCTTCCCCGTCATCATGAATCTGCCTACAGAGGTGTATGACTGCCAGGCGAGCTGGAGCTGCCCGACGGTGCAGGGCATCCCCGAAGTGGTAAAGGCCGCCTTTACCACCGAAAGGAATGCCTTCGCCGAGAGGAGCATCAGCTACTATGACCCTGTCCTGCACATGGCCGAGCCCCACCTCTTCGAGAGGCAGATGCACCTCTTTTTCCGTAAACTTCTGGGGATGAGCCGCGAGGAGAATAGGAGAGCCATGGAGCAGGGCTATCGGGCTCTGAACAGCTTCCTGAGCGGCATACGTCGGCGGGCACGGGAGGTTCTGGACCAACTGGAGCAAGAGGGACGCGTGGGGGTGGTGCTTCTGGCGCGTCCCTATCACAACGACCCTGGTATCCATCACGACATCCCAGCCGAGATCCAGAAGCTGGGCTATCCCGTCTTCGCCATCGACTCCCTCCCCATGGACGCCGATATCATGGACCGCCTGTTCGGCGAGGAGATCCGGCGGGGCGAGATGGCCAACCCTCTGGACATCCACGACGCCTGGAAGCATTCCTTCAGTGAGACCACCAGTCGCAAGGTATGGGGGGCCAAGTACGCAGCCCGCCACCCCAACCTGGTAGGGATCGACATCTCCAGCTTCAAGTGCGGCCTGGATTCCCCCATCTATCACGTGACCGAGGGCGCCCTCGATGCCGCCGATACGCCCTACTTCACCTTCCACGACCTGGACGAGAATCGGCCGGTGGGCTCCATCAAGCTGCGGGTGGAGACCGTCGGCTACTTCCTGCGCCGCCACCACGAAGAGATGTGCCGACGCAGGGAGCTGGCCGAGGAGGTGGAGCAGCGGGTCGCGGCCTACAGGGAGCAACTGCAGCGGGAGCTTCTGCCCACGGGAGGATAAGCATGTCCACGACTCCGTCTGCCGGTGAACAGCTTGAGGCGAAGGTAGAGGCCTATCGGAGAGCCCTGCGTAAGGAGATGGGGCTAGAGCAGGATGAAGTGCAGCACTTCAAGCGCCCCTACGAGCGCCCCTTCCCCCTGGTCGAGCAGGCGACCACCACCATCGTCTATTGCGGCCTCACCTCAACCCACGAGGAGATCGTCCTCGGCGTGCTGGAAAGGCTGGGCTACAGCGCCAAGCGGCTGCCCATCCCCGATTACGAGGCCCTGGCCATCGGCAAGGAATACTGCAACCGCGCCCAGTGCAACCCCACCTACTACACGGTGGGCAACCTCCTGAAGTTCCTCTTCGAGCTGCGCCGCCAGGGCCTGTCCGACGAGGAGATTGAGAACTCCTACGCGCTGTTCTGGGGCGCCGACTGCGGCCCCTGCCGCATGGGCATGTACGAGGCCGACCTGCGCAAGGCCCTGAAGGGGGCCGGCTTTCCCAACTTCCGCATCGTCAACCTGGACATCGCCCACGGCCTGGACATCCACCAGGAATCGGTGGGCTTCCAGATGCCTCCCATAGCCTTCCTGCATCTGGCCAAGGCCAACATGGCCGCCGACGCCATCAACGACCTGGCCTGCCAGATCCGGCCCTATGAGGTAAACCCAGGAGAGACCGATGCGGCGCTGGAAAAGGCCCGTCAGATCGTGCGCGCCGCCGTCAGGGACGGCTCCTCCGTCGTCGCCGCCCTGCGACGCGTTAAGCGGAGATTCAGCCAGATCGAGGTGGACTACCTGCGGATCAAGCCGAGGGTAAAGATCACCGGCGAGTTCTTCCTCAAGCACTCGGAGGGCGATTCCAACCACAAACTGCTGCGCTGGCTGGAGGAAGAGGGAGCAGAGGTGATGCTCGACCTGGTGGGGGCTTGGTTCGAGTACATGATCTGGCTCAACGAGCTCAAGGTCAAGGACCGCCTTTGGGTCAAGCCCGACAAGCAGGGCATGGACGGCACCAACCCCTGGCTGGTATGGGCGGGGTTACGCCTGGGCAAAGCCGCCTATGAGGCTCTCTACACCTTCTATCGCTCCCTGCTGAACTTCAAGCCGCAAGCCCTCCCGCCCATGGGCAAGCTCGATAGGTACTCGGAGGGCTACTACGAGAAGCGCCTGATCGCCGGCGAAGGGCACCTGGAGGTCACCAAGCACATCTGGATGACACGTCACTCCAAGGCTCACATGATGGTCACCGTTAAGCCCTTCGGTTGCATGCCCAGCACCATCAGCGACGGCGTTCAGACAAAGGTGATCACCGACCTGGCCGACACCATCTTCGTGCCCATCGAGACCACCGGCGACGGCGAGGTGCTGGTGAAGAGCCGCGTGCAGATGAAGCTCCAGGAGGCGAAAGAGAAGGCGCGCGAGGAGATGGAGCGCGTCCTAGACAGCTACGGCGTCACGCTGGAAGAAGTACGCGCCTTCGCCCGCAAGCACCCCAAGCTTTCCAACGCCATGCGTCGCCTACCCCACCAGCCTGGGTTGGTGACAACCGCCGCCAACTTCGCGGCTGATATAGCCCAGCGCATGCGCCGACAATAAGACGCCCCCCTTGCGACGCTAATCGTCATTGGATTGAACCCTGCGGGTTGAAAAACCCGCAGCTTCCGTCCAAGCCGCGGATTTCAATCCGCGGGGAGCCCCTATATTCTTGATGACGCTACAGCGTCCCCCTCTGCAACGAAGAAGAGCGCGCCGTCTCAGCCCCCCTTTGGCCCCATGGCCATTCGGAGGCAACGGCCCAACCGCTGGAGCTACGCTTGAGCCAAGAGCTTCTGCATCTCCTCCGAAGTGTAGGCGCGCAGGGTCTCGCTGGAGACGTTACCGGCCTGGGCGATGTTGAACAGGCCAGCCACCATGGCCTCATCGCTGGGCGCATCCACGACGGCCACCAGGTCGTAGCGCCCCTGTGTCCAGTAGTGGCCCAGAACCTTGAAGCCGCGCGCCTCGTTCTGCTTGCGCACCTCTTCGGCCCGCTTCACGGTGTCCTTGACCTTCTTGCGTCCCTGGTCGGTGAAACGATAGAGGGTCACATAGATAGGCATGGCATACCTCCTTCCAGAGGAAATCCGCTTAGGCTTTCCAATGTTACGCGCACGGACGAGAGTTGGCAAGACAGGCCATCGCACTGAGACGTAAATCTGCTGGGCAACTCCCTGCGTGCCGGAACTAACTCAGCGGCCAGCAGCTTGCACCGGCGACCTATTCCTTCCGCTAGCCGCTTCCGCTTGCTAGACTGGGATCAGGACTATGCTGAAAGGTATCCGCCATGAGACCGATCGTTACCATCGCTGACACAACCCAGGGCTTGCCCGCCGCGTTCGACGCCATCTTTGCGCCATACGGTGGCATCGCCAAGGTGATCCCCGCCGGTAGCAGAGTCCACATCAAGCCCAACGGCGTCCACTTCTCGGCTGGCATTCACACCGATCCTGCCGTCCTTGATGCTCTGCTGGGCTATCTGAGCGACCACGGCTATCGCCACCTGGCCCTGATGGAGAACTGTACCCAGGGTGTTTCCACCCGTCTTGTCTTCGCCGTGAACGGCTATGCCGATATCGCCCGCCGACACAGCGCCGAGCTGATCTATCTCGACGAAGGACGCACAGTGCCCTACACCCTGGAAGGCGAGGAGGTGCCAATCCGCATTCCACGGCGGCTCTATGAATCCTTCATTGACCCCTCCCGGCAGCCGGACAACTTCTACCTTAGCCTGCCCAAGCTGAAGACCCACTCGATGACGACCACGACCCTCGGCGTGAAGAATCAGCAGGCGTTCCCCGTTGATCGCGACCGCATGCACTTCCACAACCATGAGACGCTGCACGTTCGCCTCGCCCGCCTCTATCGAATGGTGCAACCGGACTTCTGCATCATCGAAGGCGTGACGGCCATCTTCCACGGGCACCTGCCGCCCACGCCCTTGCTACAAGAATGCAGCGTGCAGCTTAACGTGCTCATTGGTGGCCAAGACACGGTGGCGGTGGACAGCGTGGGCTGCAAGGTGATGGGCTATAGCCTCGAGGAGGTGGAGCACCTTCGCTTGGCGGCGGAGTGGGGCCTGGGTGAGGGACAGCTCGAGAGCATCGAGGTCCTCGGCAACCTCAACCGTTTCCAGAAGCGCTATCCGTACACACTCTTGCGCCGCTTCCATCCAGACGTGCGCATCGTCGAGGGTCGCGAGCGGGCGTGCGTCGAGGGCTGCAAGGGGAACACCGAATGCGCTCTGGAAATACTGACCAACGAGTATCCCAGCCAGGGCGGCTTCACGATCGTCTTCGGCAAGGGCTTCGACGAGGCCGATCTGGATGATCTGCCTGGGGACATTCTGATCGTAGGACCGTGCGCCATCAACGATCGGGGAGCGGACTTGCGACGGCGCTACCCTGACCGCCGAATCGTCGAAGTGGACGCCCACAACGACATACGCGGCGTGACCGCAGGGCTCGCTACCTTGATGAAGGTCAGACCGCTGGACATGGTGCCCCTGAGACCTCTCCGCTCGCTGTGGATTGTCCTGAAGGCCAAGCTGCATGGCCTCAACTCGCGCATGCCACCCCTGCTGGGCGGACTGGCACCGACGCGCCTGACCAAGGCCGAACGACGCCTATCAGCCAGCGTTGGGCCCGAGGAGGAGTCCTCCTGATGAAGCCGGATTACACCTACATCGCCGACCTAGCCAAGGAGGTGGACATCCCCGCCGATGGCATCCTCAGCCGCACCCTCCGCGACGATGAGCAGGTGAAGGTCGTACTGTTTGGGTTCGGTGCTGGCCAGGAGCTTTCGGAACACACGGCCTCGATGCCAGCCATCCTCCATATCGTCCAAGGACAGGCTCGCCTGACACTCGGGGGCGATTCGGTGGAAGCCCAGGCTGGAGCATGGGTGCGCATGCCCCCCGAGCTGAAGCACAGCATCTATGCCAAGACACCGGTGGTGATGCTACTGCTGCTGATGAAGGCGGCGGCAGGTCAGTAAGGCTGGCAGCCCTCGAAGATCCGGCGGGGGGTCTCCACCGTCATCTGGCGAATCTCGTCCTCGGTCACACCGCTGTCCAGCAGCGCGGGGATAACCGAGTCGGGGATGAAATTGTAATGCCAGTCTGGGACGGTCATCTCGACCAGCGAGCGCTCGAACCAGTCCATGTAGGAATTGGCATCGTGGGAGAGAATCATCTTGTCGGTGTGGCCCATCTTGCAGAGCTGGGCGATGGTGGCCACGCGATCGGCCGTCGGCAGGAACATGTCCAGACCAAAGCGGTCCATGCCGATGTAGCTGCCGCGGCCTATGATCCGCGATAGGTAGTCGATATCCTTGGAGTCGCCGCAGTGGCCGATGATCACCCGCGACAGGTCTACCCCCTCCGACTCGAAGATGTCCTGCTGCTCCGTTCCGGTCTGCCCGGCGGCAAAGGTATGGGTAGTGATGGGGACACCGGTCGCTCGGTGAGCACGGGCGCAGGCCCTTAGGACCTTACGGAGCTGCTCGGTGGCCCCTGCCTCGTCGGTGGCGCACTTGATCACCCCCGCCTTGATTTGCGTGCCGGCTATCCCCTCGTTGATCTCCTTGACAAACATGTCCGCCATGACATCAACGCTGCGACTGAAGAAGTAGCGCGGCACGTCCCAGTACAGGCCAGTCGCCGCGATGACCTGCATCCCCGAGCGGCGAGCGACCTCGGCCACGAAATCTATGTCCCGCCCTATGTCAGCAGTGGTGGCGTCAACGATGGTCCTGACGCCGCGGGCGCCCAGATCGCGCAAGAGGGTCACGGCCCGCTCTATCTCCTCCGCCCGGTTCCACACCGAGGGGAAGTTCTCGGCCACCCCCGGCGATCTCACGGCGATGTGCTCATGCATGAGGGTGAACCCAAGTTCGCTCGTCTCAATCGGCCCTGTGACGGTGTTGACAGTAGCCATCGCTCCGTCCTTTCTCACTCCCCCAGCAACTGCACAATGACCGTCCGCTGCCGCCTGCGATTGTCGAAGTCCGCGAACAGCAGCTGTTGCCACGTTCCCAGCGCTAGCCTTCCACCCACCACCGGCACCACCGCCGATGCCCCCATCAGGGCGGATCGGATGTGGGAGAAGCCGTTGCCGTCGCCCCAGCGCCGGTCATGATCGTACGGTACGTCCTGCGGCACCAGCCGCTCCATCAACTGCTCGAAGTCGTGCACCAGACCGTCCTCGAACTCGAGGGTCAACACGCCTCCGGTCGAGCCCGGCACAAAGACGACAGCGATGCCTTGTGTCAGGCCCGACTGGCGCACCTTATCTTGGGTGATTGCGGTTATGTCGACTAGATGGCAGAAGCCTTCCGTGCTCAGCGAAATGGTTTCCGTGCTCACATGCATTGCCATCGCCTCCTGCGCCTTGTTTCCCTGGTCACCAGCATACCGGCCTGCCACGCCAAGAGCCAACACACGAGCCGTTCGAAGGGATCCACGTCCTCAGTGTAGTATGCGTAGGAGGCGCGGTCGAGCGCTGGCCACTCGCCTGTCGTCGGCGGTTGACAAGGTTGTCGCAGTTCTTCCACTATAGGACAACATCACAAAGGGCTGGCGGACAGGATCGAACTCTGAAGAGCAGGAGCAGACCAGAGAGGAAGTAGGATGGAAAGGCGATATCCAGAATACCGTGAGCATCTACATGTGCTGGCCAGGAAGCTGGCGAAGCAAATCCCTGGGCCGATATCGCGCATCGGTCAGCTCCACAGGGATTCGGTCGCAGACGGCGCCCTGAGCACGAAGGTGAAGGAGTTGATGGCTATGGCCATCGCCATAGCCATCCAATGCGATGGCTGCATCTCCCATCATGCGTACGACGCCCTCCGCGCCGGCGCGACCACCCAGGAGATCGCCGAGGCCATCGGGGTGGCAGTTCTCATGGGCGGCGGCCCCGCCGTAGTGTACGGTTCGGAAGCACTGGAAGCCGTGGAGCAATTCCAGGGCGTACTCTAGAGGGTCAGCTTGACGGCTCCGACCAGAAGTGGATGGCCTGGCCCTGAGCGGCCAGGGCGGCCTCCTTGAGCGCCTCCGACAGCGTGGGATGAGCGTGCACCGTCCAGCCTAGCTCGCCGACGCTGCTTCCGATCAGCCGAGCATCTGGCCCTGCTCGGCGTCAATGACCAGCTTGACGAATCCCTCGCCCGCACCGACTGCTGCTGCCTTCCCGTTGGCGCGGAACGGGAAGCGCCCCACCCTAACCTGATGGCCGCGTTCGCCGGCCTGCGCCTCGGTCAGGCCGCAGGAGGCCACCTGGGGCTGGCAGTATGTGCAGCGGGGCATCCTCTCGTAGTCGGGCTCAGGCGGCTTGAGACCGGCGATGTGCTCGGCGGCGATCACCCCCTGGGCAGAAGCGACATGGGCCAGCGGCAGCTTGCCCGTCACGTCGCCGATGGCGTAGATGTTGGGCACGCTGGTGCGCATCGCGCCGTCCACCTTCACGAAGCCTCCATCCAACTCGACGCCCACTTCCTCCAGACCAAGCCCGCTGCTGTTGGCGGCAATGCCGATGGCGATGAGCACCCTCTCCGCCCCCACCTCCTGCTCGCGGCCCTCAACGGTCACGGCCAGGCCTGCCTTGCCTCGAGCGACGCGAACGCCCTTCACCTCCGCCCTGGTCAGGCAGCCTATGCCCTGCTGCTTGAAGGCCCGTTCGAGCTCGCGGCTCACGTCCTCGTCCTCCAGCGGCAGGAGATGGTCCAGCATCTCGATGATCGTCACCTGTGCGCCGTAGGCCCGGTAGAGGTAGGCGAACTCGACGCCAATCGGCCCGCCGCCGACAATGGCGACGCTCGACGGTATCTCCCGTAGCTCCAGCGCCTCCCGGCTGGTGATGACGGTGTGGCCGTCGATCTCAATGCCAGGCAGAGTGCGAGTGACTCCGCCGGTGGCGATGACAATGTACTCAGCCTCAAGCACTCCTCCGCCGGGCTCCACCACCACCTCCCGCCGGCCCTTGAGCCGGCCGGTGCCGGCGATAACCTCCACTTTGTTCTTCCGCAGGAGGAATTCCACCCCTTTCACCACGCGATCCACCACCCGCCGGCTGCGGTCGATCGCCTTCCCCAGGTC
>Ga0111179_1055_pt1 | contig 9789 bp, 6 predicted proteins | sample DeeMarSWOR324_28_FD_80226 | JGI IMG/M metagenome (GOLD analysis project Ga0111179, IMG submission 80226) | Dehalococcoidia bacterium SM23_28_2
CCTGCGCTGGTGAACGAGCCGTTGCCAGATCAGGCGGCGGCAAAACGAAGCTATGAGCGTTCTGACACCACCGGAATGCCTGGAGGGCATGCTGGACGTTCTAGACGTCGCGGTTGTCGCCTTGGACCTCGATGGCCGCGTTCAGTTCTGGAACCGGGCCTCCGAGCAACTGAGCGGATGGAGCAGACAGGAAATGATAGGCGGCACCGTGGACCGAGTGGTTCCTGAAGCTGGGCGAGAAGAGAGAAGGAAAGTAGTTGCTCGCACCCTGGCTGAGGGCCAAGCCACAGGAGTGTACAGCCGCCTCCACAGGGACGGCACGATCTTTCACATCGAGATGCGCATGCACCTGATCCGCGAAAGGCAGGGAAAACCACACTGCATCATCGCCTTGGTCAAGCCGCTCCCGGGACACGGAGTTCTGCTGACGTCCAGGCAAAGGGAGGTCCTAAGACACATTGCCTCCGGCCGAACAAACGAGGACATCGCCAGAACACTTGTCATAAGTCGCCGCACCGTCGAGAGGCATGTAGCGCAGATCCTCGACAAGTTGGGCGTGGACAATAGAGCGGGTGCGGCCGCCGTGGGGGTGGCGGCCGCACTTGTAGAACCGGAGGCTACGCGAATCTAGGATCGCCAGGCTGGCATGTTAGAAGGCCGGCCGGCCAAGGGCTTCGGCAAGCCTATCCATCGCTACAGCCCGCAGCTTGTCTGTTGTGGTCTCCAACTCCCGGAGTTCCTTATCTGTCAGGGCAGAGAAGAGCTCCTCGACCAGACGATCAGCTGCTGGCGCCGCCTCCTGGAGCTTGCGCTCGCCCTTCACAGTCATGCGGACCCAGGTCTTGCGGCGATCGCTCCGGTCAAAGACACGTTCCACCAAGCCGGGCTCTTCCAGCCTGTCCACGAGCCCGGTGATGGTCTGGCTGGCCTTGACCATTGCCCGACCGATCTCGCCGGTGGTCAGCATGTCCCCGTCTTCCTTCAGAACCCGCAACAGGTGTAGCTGAGGAAGCGACAGATTGTGAGGCAATAGGGCCAGCTCGGCCGCCTTGAAGATGGCGTTGTACGTCTGATAGAGCGTAACCCACTCGGCCATGCCCCTCGACTGCTGCTCAACCGGCGACTGCTTCTCAGCCTTACTTGTCATTTCCCTCTCCTTCTCCACACCATCACTGATGCGATTCTTGTCCTTCCATCCCCCATTCTCAGCCGGTACGGAACATACCGTCTACGTCGGAAAGTACCCATCTTTCGCCCAAGTTTGGAACGGGTGCGATTCCGGAAGCCTCGAAGCGGATTTGAACGAACAAAGCTCCCTGGCCAACGTGTACACCCCTGTGCCTGACGCCCGAGGCAGTGGCGGCATCAGCCGGGCAAAGAACCAACTCCTCCTCTTGCTAGCATCCGCCTTCAGTAGTAGCATGTGGCTACCTTCATCCTCCCTTACGTGGGAGGACAGCGAACTGCCGAAAGGAGGCCAAAGCAACCGTGCACAACCTACGCAAAGTCTGGTTGGTATTCCTCGTCCTTGCAACGCTATCGCTCCTACTGCTGGTGGCCTGCGAGGAAGAAGAGGAGGCGACCCCCACTCCTGAGGGCACGCCCACGGCCACAGCGGACGAGACGCCCACGCCGACGGGGGCAGTGGGGCCCGGCATCAGCGATACGGAGATACTCCTGGGAGCCGATGTGCCCCTTGCTGGCGCGTTCGGGGCGGTTTACGCCACGATCCCCCAGGCCACAGAAGCCTACTTCAAGTACATCAACGACACCGAAGGAGGTGTCTGCGGCCGCAAGATCGTCTACAAGGTAGAGGACAACCAGGACGACCCGGCCAGAGCCATCGAAGTGGTGCGGAAGCTTGTGGAGCAGGATGAGGTGTTCGCCATGGTCGGTTCCCTGGGCGATTCTCCCCATCCCGGCACCTGGGAGTACCTGAACGAGAAGGGTGTGCCCGACATCCTGATCTCCGCCGGCTCTCACATGTTCGGCTCCGACCCCGAGGGGCACCCCTGGACCGTCCAGATGATCCCCAGCTACAGGACCGAAGGATTCTTCATGGGCCAGTACATCTCCGAAAACCTACCCGGCGCGAAGGTGGCCATCCTCCGCCCGAACCTCATCATGGGCACTGACCAACTGGAAGGACTCAAGGAAGGCCTGGACCCCGACAAGAACGAGATCGTCTCCGACCAGATCTACGAGATCACGGCGGTCTCCATCGCCTCTCAGGTGTCCAACATGAAGAACGACGGCGCTGAGGTAGTCGTCACCCTTGCCACCCCCGGCTTCACCGCTCAGGGCATTAATAACGCCAACCGCCTCGACTGGCACCCCCAATGGATGTTGGGCTACAACAACTCCGACGACATGATGTTCCAGTTCGTCACGCCCGACCTTATGGAAGGAGCGATTACCTCCCAATCCATGAGGCTGGCGAGCTGGACCGATGACCCAGCGGTGGCCGAGCACTACCGGATCATGGAGGAGTACGGCGGACCCGAGCCCACCAACTTCACCGTCTATGCCCACACGCTGGGAGAAGTGGCGGTGGAGGCGCTCAAGGGGGCCTGTGACAACCTCACCCGCGAAGGCCTAATGGATTCACTGGAGTCCATCCAGGGCTTCAAGAGCGACCTGTTCATCGAGGGAGTGGACATCTCCTTCTCCGATACCGACCACACAGGCTTGCAGGGGGGCAGGTTTCTGCGGGCTGTGGTGGAGGATGGCAAGGGCAAGTGGGAGTACTTCGGACCGCTGAACGTGTACTCACAGGAACAGATCCTAGAAGACTAGCGCGGCCAGCCGACTCTATCGCCTGGTCTTAGGTCGTGACGACCGGCCGCTAGCTCCTTCCCTTGCCAGCCCTCCTGCCTGCGGCCAGCATGAGCGGGCGATGCGGGTCTCGTATGGCCAACCGGAAACAAGGCGGCCTAAGGAGAATAAACGATGAAGCGGCTGGGCATTCTTATGCTGACGCTGATCGGCCTGACCTCTCTGCTCAGCGGCTGCGGCGGCGACGGGGAGGAGGAGGCTGCCGCTCTGGCCGTCGCCTTCCGCCTGGACGAGGGCTCCCCTGCGATGAGCGCCTACATCGGCGACCCCAGCCGGGATCCGTTCGAGCTACCAGCCGGGCTCTACTACATCGAGGCGTTAGACCAAGATGATGTGGTCATCTCCCTGGGGTCGGTGAACATCGAGGATGACGACGTTGTGGACTTCCCTGCAGACTTTGAGGCGGCCAGTGGCGTAGCGAATGGGGAGCGGGCCGAGCCGCTGATCACGCTCACCAGCTTTCTGATCGACGTGGAACTGGCTGAGTACACGTTCCTGGAAATCGTCACCGGCGGGTTCAGCGAGTCCCCCTTCGATCCTGCCCTCGAGCTTCAGACGGCCGACTTCGACGGCCTACTGGAGATGTACGACGAGATTGCGGCGCAAGAGGACGCCGTCATGGCCGCCCTTTCGGAGGTGGAGGGCCGGGCGGAGGTCTCGTTGGGCATCCTGTACGTGCGCTCTCCGTGGGCGCCCGCGCCCCAGCTTTTTGGCGGCTGCTATGAGGCAGTTGAATCGTACTACGACTCCCTCCACGGATGCGAAGCGTTCGGGGATCGCGTTGGCTTCGATGCGGTACATCTCGAGGCCTGTGAGCCTTTGCGCTGGATGACCACTCAGGAAATCGAGTTGAGGGCGCAGGTGTACGAAAGGGAGCACCAGAAGTGGAAACGAGCGGAGGACGCCGGCCGACGACTGCAGGACCTGCAGGGCGAATGGAGAGAATACGCCTCGGGCCTCGCTGGCCCCGGAGGCCGCGCCGCGCTCGAAGAGAGGATCAGGCGCGACCTGGGAGCTCTGCTTGGCGCCGCGGACGATCCTGCCAGGGCTCGTGTGAGGGATCGCCTGACAGAGTCGTTCGTTAACAGAGTGGCCCTGGAGAACCCTCAACTGCGTCGTACAGCGACGCCAGTCGCGACGCCCACGCCTACCCCTATCCCTATCCCTGAAGAGACCTCAACGCCGGAGGAGACGCCCGTCATGACCCCAGAGCCGGCAGAGACGCCCACGCCTACGCTCACACCGGAACCAACGGAGACGGCCACGCCCGAGCCGACTTCAACCCCCACGCCCACGCCGGAGCCAACGCCAACGGAGACGCCCGAGCCGACTCCGGCGGCGGGAGAGGTCACGGCGGTGGGAGCATTCGTTACCGGTGTCGGCGACATGGATGAGGAGTGCACGCTGGAGCAGAACAGCGTAACGCTCAGATTCAATGCTGAGGGCGGGGAGATCACCAGTGGCGAAGGGGACGCGCTGCGATCGTGTATGTCCTTCCCAGAGTGCGGACCTTCGACTTGGACCTTTCATTTCGCCTTCCAGGGCACATACTCGCCCGACTTGCAGGCACTGGAACAGGGAGTCGTGGAAGGCTCGTTCAGTGGCCCCTTCACGCTGGACATGCAGTTCCACGGACCGATCAACCCGAAGGAGGGCGATTGTGACATCCAGACGTTTCCCCTTCCCGATGATGGCACCTGGCAAGCGACGTTGAAAGAGGGACGTGTGACAGGTTCCTTCGTGCTGTGGGAGGGCGAGGAATGGGCGATGCCTGCCGAGTTCGAGCTGACGGTGCAGGGCTAGGGAGGGAGTTCCCCCACGGATCGCCGGCTCCTGCTGGCCCACGCCATCTCCTGGCTTCACAGCGACGCTGGCGCGGGGTAGTCGACCTTGCTATCCTTCGCGCTCGTGGGTAAGATAGGAGCGCTGCGGCGGCGGTCGTACCGCCGCACACCGAGGGGGAAGTGTCGGAATTGGTAGACGAGCATGATTTAGGATCATGTGCCGCGAGGCGTGGGGGTTCGAGTCCCCCCTTCCCCACGGATCCTGAATTCGCGAAGCACTGACGGAGAATACATGCCTCCTCTACTTCAGGTCAAAGACCTTAAGACCTACTTCTTCACCGATGACGGTGTGGTCAAGGCGGTCGACGGCATCAACTACGATGTACAGCCGGGGGAGATCGTCGGTCTGGTGGGAGAGAGCGGCTGCGGCAAGACGGTAAGCGCCCTGTGCATCCTCAGGCTCATCCCCGATCCGCCGGGCAAGATCGTCGGCGGCGAGATCATCTTCGAAGGCGCTGACCTGCTGAAGGCCGATGAGAAGGAGATCCGCCACATCCGCGGCAACCGCATCGCCATGATCTTTCAGGAGCCCATGACCTCCCTCAACCCTGTCCTCACCATCGGCCGCCAGATCACCGAGAGCCTGGAGCTGCACCTGGGGATGGATCATCGCAGCGCCACCAAGAGGGCCATCGAACTCATGGAGATGGTGGGCATCCCCGAAGCCGAGGCCCGCATCTCCGACTACCCCCATCAGTTCTCCGGCGGCATGCGACAGCGAGCGATGATCGCCATGGCCCTCTCCTGCAACCCGAAGCTCCTCCTGGCCGACGAGCCCACCACCGCCCTCGACGTGACCATTCAGGCCCAGATCCTGGAACTGCTGACCCGTCTGACCCGCGAACTGGGCACGGCGGTTGTCATCATCACCCACAACCTGGGTGTGGTAGCCCGCTACGCCGACCGGGTTAACGTAATGTACGCCGGCAAAATCGTGGAGGCGGCAGTGGCCCGCGAACTCTACGGCAATCCCCACCACCCCTACACCCTCGGCCTGCTGAAATCGGTGCCCCGTCTGGACCAGGCGCGCAAGGAGAAACTGGAGCCCATCGAGGGCTCCCCACCCGACCTAATCCACATGCCCCAGGGCTGCGCCTTTCAGCCGCGATGCAGGTTCGCCGTGCAGAAATGCCAGCAGGAAGCGCCTCCCCTTCTGCAAGTAGCCAGCGACCACTATTCCGCCTGCTGGGAGTGGCCCAGGGTAGGCCAGGCCGCAAGGTCGGCCGCTCCTGCTTGAGGAACCAGCCGATGACCAGCGAGGACATCGCCACCAGAAGCGTCGGGAGCCTGGACAACGTCCTGCTCGACGTCCGCGACCTGAAGATGCACTTTCCCATCACCAGCGGCATCCTGTTCCAGCGCAAGATAGCCGACGTGAAGGCCGTGGACGGCATCTCCTTCGCCATCAGGCAGGGGGAGACCCTCGGGCTGGTGGGGGAGAGCGGCTGCGGCAAGACGACGGTGGGTCGCTGCATCCTCATGCTCCACCAGCCTACGGACGGCGAGATCATCTTCGAGGGGCGCGATCTCACCCGGATGAAGGGCGGGGAGATGCGACGCATGCGTCGCCGCATGCAGATGATCTTTCAGGACCCTTACGCCTCTCTCAACCCGCGGATGACCGTGGGCAGCATCATCGGCGAGCCGCTGGTCGTCCACCGCCTGGGCGGCGGGCGCAGGGGGCGGCGGGAGACGGTGCAGGAGCTGATGAGCGTCGTAGGGCTCAACCCCTACTACACCAACCGCTACCCTCACGAGTTCAGCGGCGGCCAGCGCCAGCGCATTGGTATCGCCCGCGCGCTGGCCGTGCAGCCGAGATTCATCGTCTGCGACGAGCCGATCTCCGCCCTGGACGTGTCCATCCAGGCCCAGATCATCAATTTGCTGGAGGAGCTTCAGGCCGAGTTCAACCTGACATATCTGTTCATCGCCCACGACCTGTCGGTGGTGCGCCACATCAGCGACAGGGTGGCGGTGATGTACCTGGGCAAGCTGATGGAGCTGGCCGACCGACTGGAGCTATACGAGAACGCCCTCCACCCCTACACCAAGGCCCTGCTCTCGGCCATCCCTATCCCCGATCCGATACTGGAGGCCGAGCGAGAGCGCATCATCCTGACCGGCGACGTGCCCAGCCCGATGCGGCCGCCGCCGGGCTGCGTGTTCCACACCCGCTGCCCCATCGCCAGCGACGCCCACGGCTGTCGCACCGTCGTCCCCGAGTGGCGCAACGTGGGCAGCGGCGCCAAAGAGCACTGGGTGGCCTGCCACAGGGTGTAGGTAGCGAGCAGCGCACCCCCTACCCGAGCCAGCGCCTCCTGGCGTACCACCCGCCTGCCGTAGCAGCGACTACTCCTGCGGCGATGGCCCCGGCCAACGCGATGTAGTAGGGAAGCGCCGAACTGTCTGACGAACCGGCGGCCGAATCAACCGCCGGAGCGGACCCATCGACTTGCATTTCCACCATGCCGCCGACAACGGGAGTACTAGGGGGTGTGGGCGTAGGCGTAGGCAGCGAAAAAACGTAGGCCAGTCCCTGAGGCCACATGGGTTCGCGCTCCCAACCGAGCGCGCTCGCCGTGAGATCTCCTCTGCCATCGCCATCGACATCGCCCACCGCCACATCCACGCCGAAGTAGAGGTCGGGCTGCGGGTCAGGGCCGTCTAAGACAAGAAGCAGCGAGCCGTCAGCACCAGAAAAGACATAAACCCGGCCCTGGTCAGTGTTGTCGCCCACATCCTCAAGGGGCGCCCCCACGACGATGTCTGCCCTCGCGTCACCGCTCACCTCTCCCACCGCGAGACAATGGCCGAACAGAGCGACTAGCTGCGGGTTGGGGTTGTCCAAGCTGAAGAGCAACGAACCGTCGGCCCCGGAGAAAACGTAGACCGCGCCCACGCCGAGGTCGCCACCGACAATCTCGTAGTCCGCTCCCACAACGATGTCTGCCTTGCCGTCGCCGTTCACGTCCGCCACCGCCAGCGAGTTGCCGAAGCCGCCCATCCGCTCCGGCTCGGGTTTGTCTAAGGTGAAGAGCAGCGAGCCGTCGGCGCCCGAGAAAAGGTGCACTTGGTGCTCGTTGGCGCCCACGTCCTCGCTCGATGCCACGACGATGTCTCCCCTTCCATCGCCATCTACGTCGCCCACCGCCACTTCCGTGCCGAAGTTAGCGTATGGCTGCGGGTTGGGCGAATCGAATGTAAAGAGGAGCGAGCCGTCAGCACCGGAAAAGACATAGACCCGGCCCTGGTGCTCGTTGGCGCCCACGTCCTCGCTCGATGCCACGGCGATGTCCCCTCTTCCGTCGCTATCTACGTCGCCCACCGCCACTTCATGACCGAATTCGGCCCCTACCTGCGGGTTGGGGCTGTCCAGGGCGAAGAGGGGCGTTCCGTAGGGCCCGGCAAAGACATAGACCCGCCCCTGGTCGGCGTTGCCGTCCACATCCTCAAAGCGCGCCCCCACAACGATGTCTGCCTTGCCATCGCCGTTGACATCGCCCACGGCCAAATCCGCGCGGAGCCAAGCGTATGGCTGCGGGTTAGGCGTGCTGCGCAAGAAAAGGAGAGAGCCGTCGGCCCCGGAAAAGACGTAAGCCTGCCCCTGGCTTTCATTGCCGCCCACATGATCGCCGGGCGCCGCCACGGCGATATCTCCCTTGCCGTCGCCGTTGACATCGCCCACGGCCACACTGAACCCAAAGTCGGAATGAGGCTGCGGGCTGGGTCTGTCCAGGGTAAGCAGGACAGTTTGCGCGTTAGCGGAGGCCAGGACGCCAATCGCCAGGGCCGCTATTGTCACAACAATTACGCGCAACGTCTTCATATCGGCGGCCCTCCGTTCATCACAGGTATCGACATAATCGCAAACACTGTAGCCGTAAGCTCCCACCATGTCAACACCTGCGGCGGTTCATCTGGCCGCGTCGTATCGCCCCCTTCGTTGCCGCGCCCGCAGCCGCCGTGCTACCATCAATGCGAGATGGACCAGTCCCGCATCCGCAACTTCTGCATCATCGCCCACATCGACCACGGCAAGTCCACCCTGGCCGACCGCATGCTGGAGCTCACGGATACCATCCCCCTGCGCCAGATGGCCGAGCAGGTGCTCGACCAGATGGACCTAGAGCGCGAGCGGGGCATCACCATCAAGGCCACCGCCGTCCGCATGCGCTATCGCGCCCAGGACGGACAGGAGTACGAGCTCAACCTCATCGACACCCCCGGCCATGTCGACTTCACCTACGAGGTCTCCCGCGCCCTGGCCGCCGCCGAGGGCGCCGTCCTGGTGGTCGACGCCACCCAGGGCATCCAGGCCCAGACGCTGGCCAACATCTACATGGCCATGGAGCACAACCTGACCATCATCCCCGTGATCAACAAGATCGACCTGCCCAACGCCGAGCCCCAGCGAGTGGCCCAGGAGGTGGAGACCGTCATGGGCTACAGCCAGGAGGAGATGATCCTGGCCTCCGCCAAGGAGGGCATCGGCACGCAGGAGGTGCTGGAGGCGGTGGTCCAGCGCATCCCGCCCCCCAGCGGGCGAGTGCAGGCCCGCCTGCGGGCCCTCATCTTCGACTCCAAGTACGACTCCTACAAGGGGGTCATCGCCTACCTGCGGGTCGTGGACGGAGCGCTCTCGCCCCGCCGCCCCCTGCGCCTGATGTCCAACCAGCGCGAGCTCGACCCGCTGGAGGTGGGCGTCTTTCGGCCCGCCTTCTCCCCGACGCCGCAGCTCACCACCGGCGAGGTGGGCTACGTGGCCAGCGGCCTGAAGACGGTGCGCGACTGTCGGGTGGGCGATACGATCACCTACGACGACACGCCCGCCTCCGAGCCCCTGCCCGGCTATCGCCCGGCCAAGCCGATGGTCTTCGCCGGCCTCTATCCCGCCAACGCCGACGAGTTCCCCCTCCTGCGCGACGCCATCGACAAGCTGCACCTCAACGACGCCGCCCTCAGCTACGAGCCGGAGTCCAGCATCGCCCTCGGCCCCGGCTTTCGCTGCGGCTTCCTCGGGCTCCTGCACATGGACATCGTCCAGGAGCGCCTGGAGCGCGAGTACGACCTGGATATCCTGGTGACCGCCCCCAGCGTGGAGTATCAGGTG
>Ga0111179_1057_pt1 | contig 9742 bp, 8 predicted proteins | sample DeeMarSWOR324_28_FD_80226 | JGI IMG/M metagenome (GOLD analysis project Ga0111179, IMG submission 80226) | Dehalococcoidia bacterium SM23_28_2
AAGATGAGCGCCTCCAGGTCCGCGTCACGGACAGGAGGCTCAGGTTCATACGCAAGAGGCGAAGGGCTGGGAGTCGGTACTACGGGTGACCGCTGCTGCGCCTTCTCCGTCACGTGCGGAGTAGGCGCAGCAGTTGGCGTAGCGGTGGCAGACGGGCTCTCGGTGACCTCTGTCGGCGGGGTGGTCATCGAGAGATCGGACACGGTGTCGTCCGCAGCCCCGTTGCAGGCCGCTACAAGAATGACAACCAGCAGGACCAGCAAGGCCCACAGGGCCGGGGTGTGTTCCCTCACAGTCGGCTGCCGATAGAGACTTCTCACCGTGTTCTGTCCCCAAGGAAGGCCATCCCGACGGCAGCCGTTCGGGTGGCCTTCGAATCCGAATCGGGTGGCCTTCGAATCCGAACGGTACCTCTAGTCAGGCCACTCCGCCAGGGTGACCTCCAGCGATAGCTCCTGCCCGCTGCGGAGGACCTGCAGCGCCACCGTGTCCCCCGGTCTCTTCTGTGTATCCAGATAGCCAGCCAGCTCCTCGACGCTAGCCACCGTCTGATCGTCAGCCGCAACGATGATATCGCCGCCGCTGGCCAGAGAAGAGCTGCGGTTTGCCTCGGCCTCCGAGGCGAACGCCCCCTGAAGGCCAGCCCGCTCGGCGGGGCTGTCCGCCGCTACGAGGGTCACATATACCCCAGCATCCACCGGTAGGTCAAGGTCCTCGGCCAGCGCCGGCGTGACCTCCTGTCCCGCGATACCCAGCCAGGGATGGCTCACCGTCTCCCCGGCGAGCATGTCTGGCAGGAACCGTTTGGCCGTATTGATAGGCACGGCAAAGGCGACACCCACATTAACCCTGTCTCCCGTAGGATTCTCCAAGAGGGTGTTGATGCCGATGACTTCTCCCTGACAGTCGAGCAGGGGCCCACCGGAGTTGCCGGGGTTCACCGCCGCATCGGTCTGGATCATGTTGCGAATGGGCCGAGTGCCATCCTCTTGCGCATACGTGCGGCCCAGAGCGCTGACGATCCCCTGGGTGAGCGTTCCCTCTAGATTGAAGGGGCTGCCGATGGCCAGGACAGGATCGCCAACCTGAACCGCGTCCGAATCGCCGAGGGGTGCGACGGTGAGCTCCTGATCGGACACATTGGCCTGGATGACCGCGAGCTCGCTGCCGGGATCGCGGCCCACCACCTGGGCCGAGACCGTGGTTCCATCCGCGAACTTAACCTCCAGATTGTCGGCGTCGGCGATGACGTGGTAATTGGTGAGAATAAGGCCCTGCTCGTCGATGATGATGCCGCTGCCCGACCCTTCCGCCGATGGCTCGAAGGGGCTTCGGGCGCTCACCGTGCTCGTGATCTCGACCACCGCCGGCCGGAGCTGCTCATAGACCTCCGACGCGGGAAGACAACTGGAACTGAGAGACACTTGCTCCGAGGAGTCACTGTCGGAAGAAGGAGCGGACACAGAGTTGGCAGCCACCGGCTGCGGCTCCCCACCATCATCCGACCAGAGCTGAATGACCGCGATAGCGGCTCCGGCGCCAAGCAGGGCACTGATCACTGCCGCCGCAAGTATGCTTCGTAAGTGCATTGTTACCTCCATCATCCGCCACCACTGTTGGAGGGAGCCTGCTCTCCGGGGCAGGCTCCCTCCAACTTCAAGGAGGGCTTCCTCATCTTGCAGCGCTACGTCTAGCTTGACCTCAGTCCCGGTTCAGCTACAGCCCTGTACCAGAGGCTGCGTTGGGAGCGGCGTCCGGCGGAGAGAACTCGCCGAACCCGCCATTGCCGAAGCCCCTGCTGTCGAATCGGCCGGGACCGAAGCCCTCATCGCCGAACCCGCCGTGCCTTCCACCACCACCAACGCCGGGAAGCAAGCCCAGCCCGCTACCCGGGATGACGGCGCGCACATCATCATTCACGGTCATGACCGTGACGTTGTCGCCTTCCTCCAAGTCGGAGAGGTCACCGCCCCGACAGATGAGGTCGTCGTCCTCCACCGTGTAGGTCTTGGTTCCTCCCGCGTTCAGGTCCACCGTCAGCGTGCCAGCATCGGCGTCAACGCTGGCGACGGTCCCTGCCTCCAGGACGACTGTTACGGGGTTACCGTCCTCGTCTGTCAGATCGAACTGGCCACCAAGGATGTGGCCGAACATCTCGTCCGACGGTATGCCTTCCAGCTCCGGCAGTAGGGGAATCGCCCGTGGAAGGGGCTCCGGCCGCGCCTCCAGGGTGACGGCAGCATCCTGAGCCTGGCCGTCGCGAGATATGGTCAGGGTCACAGTGTCGCCGACGCTCTTGTCGCCGAGCTGGTCGAGGAATTCGCTCACGTTGTCGACCTCGGTACCATCGACGGCTTCGACGACGTCGCCCCGCTGCAGACCTGCCGCGTCGGCGGGGCTATCGGCGATAACCTGAGCGATGGTGGCGCCGTCGGGCGTCTGAGTTAACGTAACTCCCAACCAGGGACTCTCCTCCTGCCCCTCCTCATCCTCCTCCTGAGCGGCGCCGGTCGACAAGAGAGATCCTGACTGGCTCTCACTTGCGGGCGCTATCGCAGAGACCGTCGTCGAGCCTGAGCCATCAGCGGCGGCGATGAGGAAGCCAACACCTCCCACAACTGCGAGCAGGGCTACCACTGCCAGCCCCGCCCGCACTAGTCGATTCTCGGCCATCACTTACCTCCTTTCTGGTCACGTTCGACCGAGACTATTCCTTATGGTGGCGAGATTAACGGACCGTGTTGGGCGTACATCCAGCTATCCCTGTCAATCCTTCAACCGTTTCTTCGGGGGCCAAGCAGGCAGCGGATGAAACCCGCGTTTGTGCGCAAGTCCGTCTTCATATCGCCTCAAGACTAAGGTTACGGGCAGCACAGGGAGGAAGTCGTTTCGAAAGTGTGACAGCGGAGAAGTTCTCGACTCGCTTGCCGTGGGGTATCATAGAAGTATCAGCGGGGGAGACACTGTCAGGCTGTCGGGGGGGAGCGGCGATGCCACAGCTGAAGTTTGATACGCGTCTGAGGGTTCACGGGCTCAAGAACATCCTCGTTACCTACTGGAACCTGCCCGCGGCCGCCGTCTATGAGCAGGCGGTGCGCAAAGGGGAAGGCGCTATCGCCGATGTGGGCCCGCTGGTGGTGCGCACGGGGCATTATACCGGCCGATCGCCCAATGATAGGTTCATTGTCCGCGAGCCGTCTAGCGCCAGCCGTGTCTGGTGGGGCAAAGTCAACCAGCCTATGGATGCCGAGCGCTTCGAGGTGCTTCGAGAGCGCTTTCTGGCCCACCTGCAGGGAAGGGAGCTCTTCGTCCAGGACTGCTTTGTCGGTGCTGACCCCAAGTATCGGTTTCCCCTGCGAGTGGTCACAGACTATGCCTGGCACAGCCTCTTCGCGCGCAATATGTTTCTGGAGGCGACGCCGGCCGGGCCTCGGTGGCATGGGCCACGGATTGTGGTAGTGTGTTCGCCGCGTTTTCACGCGAACCCAAGCCTGGATGGAACGAACTCGGAAGCCTTTGTCGTCCTTGACTTCGCTGGAGGCTACGTGTTCATCGGCGGTACCAGCTACGCGGGCGAGATCAAGAAGGCGGTCTTCAGCGTCCTGAACTACGATTTGCCGGCCAGAGGTGTGCTGCCCATGCACTGCTCGGCGAACCAGGGGCCGCAGGGCGACGTGGCGATTTTCTTCGGCCTATCTGGTACCGGCAAGACAACCCTCTCGTCCACTTCTGACCGTGCCCTGATCGGCGACGATGAGCACGGCTGGAGCGACGAGGGCGTGTTCAACTTCGAAGGCGGCTGCTACGCAAAGGTAATCCGTCTGAGCGCGGAGGCGGAACCGGAGATCTATCAGGCCTCTCGTCGGTTCGGGACCATCCTGGAGAACGTCGTTTTCGATATCGAAACACGGCGCCTCGACCTGGACGACGACTCGCTGACCGAGAACACGCGCTCCTCCTATCCGATCTCCTACCTCCCCAACGTTGTCCCCTCGGGTGTGGGCGGCCATCCTCGGAACGTCATCATGCTTACTGCCGATGCCTTTGGCGTGATGCCTCCCATCGCCAAGCTGAGCCTAGCGCAGGCCATGTACTACTTCCTGTCGGGCTATACGGCCAAGCTGGCGGGCACAGAGCGGGAGGTCATCGAACCGGAGGCCACGTTCAGCGCCTGCTTTGGGGCGCCGTTCATGGCCTTGAACCCCGTCGTCTATGCGCACATGCTGGGTCAGAGGATTGAGGAACACGGTGCCCAGGTATGGCTGGTGAACACCGGCTGGAGCGGCGGTCCTTACGGCGTCGGCCGGCGCATTGACATCCGCCACACGCGGGCCATGATTCGGGCGGCTCTGACGGGGGCCCTCGACGGCGTACCGTTTGAGCGGGAGCCCGTCTTCGGCCTCCTCATCCCGACCAAGTGCCCTGATGTGCCAGCGAAGATTCTCAACCCACGCAGCACCTGGAAGGATCGGCGGGCTTACAGCGTCCAGGCGAGGAAGCTGGCGAGGGCATTTGGGAAGAACTTCCGGCAGTACGTCGGCAGCGTGCCCAAGGAGACAGAGGAAGCAGGACCCAGCGCTTGACTCTGTGTGTGGGATTTCCGCCCCTGGGTATGCCGACGAGAGCCCGCTGGGTTTTGCCTCACAGCGCCGCAGAAGCCCTACTCGTGGGAGGCTAGCGACTTTCGCAATCTGCGCAGACAGTCCCTGATAAGCACCAGGGGGCTTGTTCGCCCTTCCCTGAAGAAGGGGGGGAAGCACCAGCGGGTGGGAAGGTGGAGGACATGCCCCTGTTACCGCCTTCCTGGCGTGCTATGCGCTTACGGCGACGCCATCCCTAATGGCCGCCGATCGTGAAGCCGGGAACATTCTTGCGCGCGCTGCCGTCCTAAGAATAGCGGCATGAAAGCGCTCAACAACTTGGGAAGGAGGGTTCCATGTGTGCGCTTCGTAATGCTATGGTGAAGGCTTGGATGGCCTTCCTTTTCACCGCTGTTCTGGCGGTCGCGGGATCTCCTGTCTTCGTTGGGGTGACCCCAGCGGCGGCGCAAGACGACGAGACGGCGACGCCGATTCCACAGTCCGAGGATAGGGAGGGGCAGGAAGTCACGCCCGAGCCGGATGTCATCGTGCCTGAGCCTGCGGATGTTCCTGAGGAAGAGGGCATCGCGCCTGCGCCGACTTCAGAGGCGGCTGACGACGAGACGGTGACGCCGGATGCTGGCTCCGAGGGTTCAGAGAGCTGGGAGGATGCGCCCGAGCCGGATGTCGTGATCGCTCCAGCGCCCGACGGCGGTGAGGAGCCGAGTCTCATCGAGCCTGCGCCTGCTGGTGAGACTGAGGAAGAACTCATCGGGCCAGCGCCCGACCGCGGCGAGGAGCCGAGTCTCATCGCGCCTGCGCCTGCGGGTGCGGCTGAGGAAAAACTGATCGCGCCTCCGGCCGCCGGCATGGGCCAGAGCAGGGACGGTGACGGCTCAGTCGCAGCCTATGGGCTGCTGGCGCTGGGGGGTCTCGCGGGTCTAGCGGGTGTTGCGGTTCTGACCTGGCGCTTTCGGGTGCGCAGGGCTTAGAGTTGCCGACGGTTCTTGCCTGCGGAGCATTATAGGTCGTGGATCGGGGTTCAAATTCCCGCTGAGTCACCGACGACGCGATCTGCTCGGCGACAGAAGGCCGCTCGAAAGCGGTCTTCTGGCTTCTTCTGGGCGTCAGGATCGGAGCGTTGCCTTCAAGTCAAGACCAGCAGGGACGGGCGTAAAGGCCATTCCGTGCCATCCGCGTTTGGCTGTTCGGCGGCCGTAGCGCGGGCCAAGGGATACGAGCCATAGAGTAGCGCTGGCCGTCCAGCCTCCGACGGTAGCTGGACGCCGAGGCACCGCCCACTCACGTCATCGCCCGCAGGATCTGGATCCGCTCCTCGATAGGTGGATGCGTGGAGAACAGATTGTTCAGGAAGCTCCTGTGCTCGCGGAGGGGGTTGTTGATATACAGGTGGGCGGTCGCCTTGTTAGCTACCTCCAGCGGGTCCGGGTCGGCAGATATCTTCTCCAAGGCGCGCGCCAGGCCCTCCGGATAGCGAGTGAGCAGCGCCGCGGAGGAGTCGGCCAGGAACTCGCGCTGGCGGGAGATGGCGAAGCGAATGAGCTGGGCGACGATAGGGGTGACGATGATGGCCAGCAGGGCGACGGCGTAGATGATGGCAACGCCGGCGCCGCCACCGCGCCCCCGATTGCTGGACCGGCGGCCGGCACCGAACAGGGTGAGCCGCAGGGCAAAGTCGGCCATCAGCGCCGCCAGGCCCACCAGGACCACAACGATGGTCATCATCCGGATATCGTAGTTGCCGATGTGGGAGAGCTCATGGGCAATGACCCCCTCCAGTTCCAGTTTGTCAAGCTTCTGGAGGAGCCCGCGGGTGACGGCGATGGCCGCATGGTCGGGGTCACGGCCGGTGGCGAAGGCGTTCGGGGAGCCGTCCTCGATGACGTAGACCTTGGGCATCGGCAGGCCAGCGCCGATGCACAGGTTCTCCACCGTGCGGTACAGCTCCGGCTCCTTGTCCTTGGTCACCTGGCGTGCCTGAGAGATGGCCAGCGCCACCCGCGACGAGCTGTAGTACATCATCGCGGCGATGATCAGGAAGGGGATGATGAGCAAAGGCGCGAGGGGGTACGGCAGCCCTAAGACGATGCCTATGGCGATCGATGCGCCAGCCAGCAGCGCTACGAAGACTAACAGCAGCAGGAATGTGCTCCTGCGGTTGCTGTCGATGCGGTCGTAGATGAGGGTGGGCTGTGTGGTCTCAGCCAACGTAGCAGCTCTCTACGGCTCAGGCGGCGAGTCGGGAGGCTCGGGTGGCGTGGCGGGGCTGGCCGGCGGCGGTGCGGCGGGTGCCGGCGGCGGTGCGAAGCTGACCTCCGGAACCTCTCGTCCTTCCTCCGGCGCCTCGAAGAACTCGAACCGCTTGAATCCGAACATGTTGGCCACCATCACGCTGGGAAACGTCTGGATGCGGGTGTTGAAGTCCGTGACGTTCCGGTTGTAGAACTGGCGGGCGTAGGCGATCTTCTCCTCGATGTCCGAGAGCTCGTTCTGGAGGTCCAGGAAGTTCTGGTTCGCCTTGAGCTCTGGGTAATTCTCCGCCACGGCGAACAGAGAACGCAGCGTCTGGGTAAGGAAGTTGTTGGCCTGCGCCGCCTCCGCTGCCGTTCCCGCCTGCTGTAGCATCGCCCGGGCGCGGGTCACGTTTTCGAAGGTCTGGCGCTCGTGGGCCGCGTAGCCTTTGACCGTCTCGACCAGGTTGGGGATCAGGTCGGCGCGTCGCTTCAACTGCACGTCGATGCCCGACCAGGCCTCGCGTGTCCGAACTCGCGAACGTATGAGGCCGTTGTAGATGCCCACCAGCACGAGCGCGATGAGCACAATGATGGCAACGATGACTACGATAGCGATTACCGCTGTCATATGGTCCTCCCTCGATCGCCTGCCCACAATCGGGCGGTTCCGGGCCCTGTCAGCGCCTCAATTTTAGCACGCGCCACCTCTGGCTGTCTTATCAGCCAGCGGTGTAGGTCTTGATCGCTTGGTCGATGAAATCCGCGAAAGGGGGGCCGATGGTCCGGTTGGCCAGTTCGTTGGGGTGGGCATCGTACTCATCGGTTTGGTAGTCGGTCCGGAGCGTGTTGGTGGATGGGTCCGCCAGCAGATCGAAGAAGTCGAAGGTGAACACGTTCGGGTGGCCGTTCAGGTATTCATCCGAGGTTAGCCAGTTGGCGAAGGCGCGTGCCCTTGCCGCGGCCTCAGGGTCGGTATATGCGGCTACCTGCGGCGGTGGGGTGACGACAATGAAGATCTTGTTGGGATACTGGTCTATCCGGTCGCGGATGGACAGGTAGTAGGACTTGTACTCGGCCAACTGGTCGTCGCTCTGGATATCGCTGACCGGAAAGCAGGACTTGAATGCGATGACGTCGTACTGCATCAGGTGGCTGAAGGTGTTGTCCGGCGGGTCTTGAAGCGGTTGGGCGAAGATATCGGCGAACCCGTCAGGGTCGGTGTTGTCATCGGGGACATCGAAGTTGCGACCGGTCCAGGTGCCGTCGGCCAGAACCAGCCCATCGTCATTGTAGCCGTGATCGTAGAACTCGTAGCCCAGACCGGTGAGGCGCTGGCGTACGTCTCCCTGCTCGATGAGGCTGGCGCCGGTGGAGTGGTGCAGGAAGATGACGCGGCGGAAGTCGGCTCCAGACGTGACCGTCGCCGTGGTCAAAAGCCTCGCTTGAGGGGAGCGTGTCGCTTCCGGCGTGGCTGCGGCGGCAGTTGTTGGTGTCGCGGTGGCTGTCGCTTCCGGCGTGGCTACGGCGGTTGTTGGGGTCGCGGCAGCCGTTGCTCCAGGCATGGCTGCGGTGGTAGCTGTTGGGGTCGCGGCGGCCGTCGCTTCCGGCGTGGCCGCGGTGGTAGCTGTTGGGGTCGCGGTGGCCGTCGCTTCCGGCTCCTGGTCCTCCGAGCATCCCGTGAGCAAGGCCAAGGCCAGCAAGACAACGGCAACGATGCTTATCGCTTTCATCTCACCTACTGCCAGCATCGAATGGTAGAACCGAAGGCGGACGTCTGTGCAGATGTCCAACCGTCATCATCCTAGTCGCAGGCGCAGGGGGTTGGCAAGGAAGGAAGCTGCGCCCAAGCCACCGCCGCCGCGAATCCACGAGATGGCGTGGGCCGGCAGCAGGGCATCGGTCTCGCTCTGCACGTAGCCCTCGATCCAGCTCGTGTCGGCGGCAGGCGTTTCCGTGGCCTGCGGGCTGGGGGTTGGCTCCGGGCTGAGAGCGTGATCCCCGGTGTGGCTTTGGGCGTGGGTGATGGCGTGGCCGCCGCCACCGGCGTCTTCAGGCTGCTCAGCTCAGGTACTGCGTCGGCTGCCTTGTCCATGAAGTACTGTACGAGGTCATCGATGGCCTTGTCGGAGAAGTCGGGGTACTGCTCCTTGAGGTAGCTCTTGATCTGGTCCGCGAGCTGCGTTCGGGCGGGAGCTATGCCCGACCCATCGCCACTACCAGCCACACGATGGAGCTGGTCAGCGGCAGCCAGAAGAGAGAGCGAGCCTAAGGGATGACATTGACCGTCAGCGAGGAGTAAGCCGTGTTGTTAGTGGGGTTGGGGTCAGAGAGGTAGGATGTAGAGATCGTGATGGAGTTGTTGAAGCCGAACTGACTAGCGCTCGGATTGGAGCAGCGGATGGTCCAGACTTCGTCGATGATCACGTCGGTGCTGACGGGGAGGTTGGCGGAGGTGGGGTTGGCCGGGCTGGCAGTGGCTGTGCAGCTGGCCGGAGTGGATGCAGCGGTAGAGATGTCGACGTCCACGGGGCCGGAGGGGCCATTGTTGTGGAGGGTCTTGCGAAGAGTGATGTTGGCATCCTGGGAGACAGGGATCTCGGTGGGTGGGCTGACGAACTGCTGACCGCTGATCTCCACGTCGGCTTCGCCGGGCGTAGGTGTAGGCGTCGGCGTCGGTGTGGGCGTTGGCGTCGGTGTAGGCGTAGGAGTGGGTGTAGGTGTCGGCGTTGGCGTTGGCGTCGGCGTTGGTGTGGGTATCAGCGTGGGTGTCGGTGGAGGCGTAGGCGCGGGCAGAGATGTAGGGCTTGGTGAAGGTGAAGGCCAGAGCGTGGGCGACGGCGCTGGAGGCGGCGTGGGTGTCTGCGGTGTATGACCGGAAGGCGGGATGGGCGTTGGGGTCGGCGTTGG
>Ga0111179_1065_pt1 | contig 9730 bp, 7 predicted proteins | sample DeeMarSWOR324_28_FD_80226 | JGI IMG/M metagenome (GOLD analysis project Ga0111179, IMG submission 80226) | Dehalococcoidia bacterium SM23_28_2
GATGGCGTTGCCCTCGCCCGTGGCCAGCAAGGACGTCTCGGAGTAGTTGATGATAGAGCCGATGCCCTGGCGGGCCAGGTAGTCGCGGTAGTTGAAGTCCTCGAGCTCGGGCGGCGTCTCCAGCTTGCCCTTCACCTCCAGCAGGTCGCCGTAGTCGTAGCGAGGGAAGAGCCCGCCGCGCATCAGCACTCCGCCCGAGATGCTCTGCCAGCGGCCGTCGACCAGCGCCTCGCGGGCGGACAGGCGCAGGCTGAGGTAGGTGCCCCGCTCGTCGGGCTCGTCGGAGACGACGGCGCGGAAGGTGACGGCGGGGCCGTCGTTGTAGCGGGCGATGCCCTGCGGCTCGGCCGGCGGCAGGCTCGACTGGTAGAGCCAGGCGCCACCCACCAGCAGGGCGGGAGCCATGGCGGCCCAGAGGAAGGCGAGCGCCGAGCGTCGGGCAGCCAGGGGCACGATGGCCGCCAGGAGCGCGGCGGCTGCTATAGCCCACGGACTGCCCTGGGCGAAGGCCGCGGCGGCCATACCCAGCAGCCAGCAGAGGGCCAGGTAGCCGAGGATCATGGGCCGACGGTGATCAGCTCGCGGATCTGGTCGAATACCGACTGGGGGATCAGGTTGCGCTCGACCAGCTCTTCGATGCGGGAGAAGGGGCCGTCGCGCTGGCGGGAATCGACGATCCTCTGGGAGCGCACCTCGCCGATGCCGGGGAGCGTGTCCAGGTCGGCGGCGGAGGCGCTGTTGATGTCGATCAGCTCGCTCTGAGGGGCCTGGGCGGAGTCGAGCACCGTCTGCTCACCCAGGCGGGGCACCAGCACCTGGTCCTCGTCTTGCAGGCGGCGGGCAAGGTTGACGGCCTCCAGGTCGGCGTCCTCGGCGGGGCCGCCGGCGGCCTCGACGGCGTCTATCCAGCGGTCGTCATCGCCGAGGTAGTAGACGCCGGGACGATTCACCGCCCCGGCGACGTAGACCTGGATTTCGGAGGCAGAGAGCGTCTCATCCAGGTTGATCTCCAGGGGCTGCGGGCCCTGGAACTGCTTGTCGATGAGTACGCCAATGGTAATAAGCAGAGGCACGGCCATCAGGCCGATGACCAGCCAGCGATAGCGCTCCAGCCAAGCAAGCAAATAATAGCTCCGGCGGGGGAATGCCTATAGCGGTAGCTAGGCCCTGGTTTCGCAATATAGGCGGTTACCAGGTTTTCGTCAAGAGGCGGCTCCTGGCCGACAGGCTCGGCCACAGCGCTGGCTGGCCGCGCAGGGAGGCCAGGCGACGAGTGCCAGCGGAGCCTACGCCAGCCACCGCCTCCTGGCGCACCAGGCGCCTGCGGCGATGGCGACCAGCCCCGCAGCGGTCGGGCCGGCCATGGCGCAAAGCGAGCGCCCTGCGGGCCGCGCCCTACGGGGCACCCTGGCAACTCCAAGCGCTTCGGTAGATGCCCTCCCACCAGTCGGGGTCCCTGTTTCTTCCGGCGAAAGTCAGTTGGGTCTCGTACCCCCACGGTCCCTTCCAGGTGGTGCCGCCGTTGTAGATCCTGTAGATCTGGTCCGTGCCGGTGCGATCGGAGACGAAGGCGATGTAGACCTCGCCTGGGCTCCAGGTCGGCTGGCGGTCGTCCGCCGGGTCATTTGTGATGCGAAGCGTATATTCCTTCCACTCTGTCCCTATCCCAAGTGTCTTGTGAGAAATCGCATAGCTCATCGAAGACATCCAAGACCCCCGATAAAGCCAGATGTCGAGGTTGAAGTCCGCTGGATTATAGTCCAGCACGGACTCTGTCCAGTCCTGCCGCGGATCATTGGAGGCGAGGGCCAATATAAGGCTTCCAGGTGCGAAGGCTGGATCGATACGGGACGGCATGCCCAGCGCATCGCGGTCAAAATGCCACCAATCCTCGTCAAACGCGGATTTGCCCCAGTGCCGTAGCTGAAACCCGCACAGCTGATCGACCTGCCCTCCGTCGGCGTCGCACTCGTAGGTGAATGCGATCCCTGATTTCCCCTGTTTTGGGTAAAAAGGTGCCGCCCAATCGCCATTCCTGGCGTTCGTTCCATGGCATCTGAGATCACCCGACTTCAGGGTGATGTGCCAGTCTGCCTCACAGGCATACGTCTCTCCGGAGTTCCAAGCCCAGCCTTGGGGAGGAGGCCAAGGAACGCAGTCGATTGACCAACAGGGGGAGGAGAGGCCGCACCCCCACAGATCCTCGTAGCAGATCTTATCGCCGTCGGGCCACCAGAAGGGATTGAACTGGTCGCCTCCCATCTTCTGTCCTGTGCCTGGACCGAACAGCGGCTTGACTGTACCGCCTCTGTTGTCCATCACGTAGATGTCGAAATCATCCTCCGGGTCGGTATCGCCGTCGCGGTCTCGATTGGAGGCGAAGGCGATGTAGAGGCCGTCGGGCGACCAGGCGGGCTGGATCTCATCTTCGGCATTGTCGGTAAAGGTCAGCTCCTGCTGTTTGGCCCCGTCGCCGTACATCCTGTAGATGTCCCAGTCGCCGTCGCGGTCGGTGGCGAACACGATGTGTCCGTATTCGCTGTCCTCCAGGGGGTCGGCGCCGAGGAAGTCTTGAGCAGTGTACTTCTTAAGTGCCCCGAGGGCCATGAGCTGTTGCCCCGGCTGCAGCTTGTCAAGGGTGTTGATGTCCGGCGGCTTGATGTCCGCCGCGCTGCTAATTTCGGGCTCCGCTCCCGCCGCGTAGCGGAACCAACGCAGCCAGGTGCCCGTCGCCGGGTCCAGGGCGTAGGCCACGTCCACCGGCCACACGCTGCACGTGTCCAGGGCCGCGGCCGTATCGGTGCCGTTCGAGTCGTCGCCCAGCCAGACCGCTATCGACCATTTTCCCGGCACAGGGCAGCCCACCATTTGGCCCCCCGTCGGCAGCGTTGCCGCCTCGGCGTCCGCCGGGTTGGCCGTGGGAGACCCGAGGAGGAGCAGGTTCTGCATTCCTTCCCGCGCCACCAGGTTGCTGGCCTCCGGGTTGCCGCGGAACCAGCGCGACCACTGCTGCGTCTCCGGGTTGAGGTAGTAGGCGGCGTCCACCGCCCCCTCCCCGCAGGCGGCCAGGGCCTCGCCAACATCGCTGCCGCAGCCGCCCTGCCAGGTCGCCGTCGACCACTTGCCTGCCTCGGGGCAGTTCCATACCTGCTCCGGTCCGGGTTTCAGCTCCAGATCCGATGGAGGCGTGGGCTCGACTATGGGTCCCGTGACCTGGAACCGAGCCACCCCCAAGCTCCAGATCTCGTTGGTGGAGTCCCACTGGCAACGCGTGACCGTGTGCTCACCAGGCGCGGCATCCGGCGGCACGTCGGCCTGTATGCTCACGGAGGTTTCACCCGCGGGCCAGGTGATGCTGGCCATGAGCTGGCCTCCCCCCGGAAAAACCAGGTCCCAGATCACCTCTACCAACTCGCCGGTGATATCCACGTCAGTACTGGTCAGCTCGGCCTCAAAGGACGAGCCTGGGGCCCCCGAATTAGGGTCGAGGTAGAGGTGGGGGTCGAGGAACGGTTCCCAGGCAAAGACTGCGTCTCCGCCATAAGTGCCGCACTGTATGCCGACCGTGGTTGTGGGCGTAGGTGTGGGTGTAGGTGTGGGTGTGGGGGTAGGGGTAGGCGTGAGTGTCGCCGTCGGCGTGGGCTCACAGGCGGGGTCCCCATCGCAATCTGGGTCCTCGCAGTCCACATCGCCGTCCAGGTCGTTGTCGATGGCGTCGTCACAGTCCTCGGCGTGGGGGCAATGCGGGACGCCGACTACCGGCTCTTCCTCATAGTGAAGGAAGGCAAGATCATTGTATAGGAAGAGTGTGCCCTCCGTGTCCACGGTTTCGACCTGGTGGCACTCCTCGTTACCGCCACCTGAGTTAATCACGATCCAGTCATCTACGGCAAAGCAAGTCTCGTCCGCCACGTTGATGTAGTCATCACCGCTCTCCGTGTCCATGACCACGGTGGTACTGCACCCGTTTGTGGCGGTGGTGCTTCCGCTGACCCACAAGGCGAAGCCCAGGCCCACCAAAGCAAGCGCTCCAACGGCGAGGAGCGCCGTCGCCTGAAGAGATACGCGCAGGGTCTTCATATCGGGGCCTCCGGAAGTGTTCTAGAATCTAGGCGTAAGTGGAGCATAGTATACAGGCACGGATTCTGATCGTCAATCCCGACAGCGGCCCCGTCGTACCCGCAGGGGTGAGGGTGGGCAAGGGAGGGACAGCAAGCGTCTCGCCATCGCCACCACAGACGCCACGATGAGCGCGGGCACAAGACATGCCGCACCACGGGTTCTTTAACTATCCGAACGCCAGCGCAAGACGGGAGCTAGTCAGCAATCTGGCCTTCCTTGATGGGCAGAGGGCTTTCGATGATGCTATGATGCTGTAGCTAACGCAACCAGGGAGGTCGAGGCCGATGATAAACAAGATCGTAGGCAGCTTCGATGAGGCCGTAGCTGACATGGTCGATGGGGCCACTGTCATGATCGGCAGCTTCGGCGGGCCGGCGGAGTGCCCCAGCTACCTGATCGCCGCCGTGGCCCGGAAGGGGGTCAAAGACCTGACCATCGTCGGCAATACCGGCGGCTGGGGGCCGGACCTGCTGGCGATCCTGCGCGAGCGCATGGCCGTCATCCTGACGATCCCCGAGGACTGGTACGACCCCGGCCTGCTCGTGGGCAGGGGCCAGGTGAAGAAGGGCGTCTTGTGTTTCCCGGCGGCGCCCGCTCGCGTTCTCACCCCCTTCGAGCAGGGGGTGTTGCAGGGCCAGGTCGAGCTGGAGCTGATGGGCCAGGGGACACTGTGCGAGAGGATGCGAGCGGCCAGGGGGGGCATCGCCGCCTTCTATACGCCCGTCGGCGTGGGCACCGTCGTCGAGGAGGGCAAGGAGGTGCGGGAGTTCAACGGGCGCAAGTACCTTCTGGAGCACGCCCTCAAGGGGGACTACTCCCTCATCCGGGCCCACAAGGCCGACAGGTACGGGAACCTGGTCTATCGGGGGACGGCGCGCACGTTCAACCCCGTGATGGCCGGCGCGTCTACCGTGACGATTGCTGAGGTGGACGAGGTGGTGGAGCTGGGCGAGCTGGACCCGGAGTGCGTCGTGACTCCTGGAGTGTACGTGCAGCGAGTGGTGGTGCGGCCCAAGGAACTCAGGCCCTGGGACGAGGCGATGTAAGGAACAGAGGGAGGCAGAATCATGCCTGGCGAGAGACTAGACGAGCAGGTCATGGCCCTGCGGGCGGCCAAAGAGTTTCAGGACGGGATGATAATCAACCTTGGGGTGGGAATACCTACCTACTGCAGCAACTTCGTGCCGCCGGAGCGGGAGGTGTTGTTCCACTCGGAGAACGGGGTGATCGGCTTCGGGCCGATCATCGACAACCCCGACGATGCCGACGATACCCTGATCAACGCCGGCGCGCAGCCCATATCCAGCAAGCCGGGGATGGCCATCATGGATCACGCCGAGAGCCTGTGCATCATCCGCGGCGGCCACGTGGATATCACCGTCTTGGGGGCGGTGCAGGTGTCGGAGAAGGGGGATCTGGCCAACTACATCATCCCCGGCAAACAGATCGGGAGCCTGGGCGGAGGGCAGGACCTGGCTTTCTGTGCCAAGAAGGTCATCGCCCTGACCACCTTCACTACCAAGGATGGCGATCCCAAGATCGTCAAGGAGTGCACGCAGTCGCTTACCGCGCCGCGGTGCGTGCACCGGATCATCACCGACATCGCCGTTCTGGATGTGACCCCCGAAGGGCTGGTGCTGCGGGAGGTGGCCCCCGGCTGGACGGCGGAGGATGTGCAGGCCCTAACGGACGCCAAGATCATCGTGCCGCCCGATGTTGAGGAGATGACCCTGCTGTAGGGGGCTGGCCTGACTGCTGCCCTTAACTCGATGCCTCGAACTGGCTGGAGGCCCTTATCGGTGGCAGCTATAATCGGGGCGGGAACTCGGTTTCACCCGACGCACGCCTGAAAGGGGAATTGTGATGGAGCGCGAGGTGCCGACTGAGCCGATCTCGGAGGGGACCCTTCTCTGGCAGCCCTCGGAGGAGCAAAAAGCGCAGGCCAATATCAGCCGGTACCTGCGCTGGCTGAAGGAAGAAAAGGGGCTCGCCTTCGGTTCCTACGAGGACCTATGGCAGTGGTCGGTGACCGACCTCGAAGCCTTCTGGGCTTCTATCTGGGATTTCTTTGGGGTGAAGGCTCACCGGCCCTACACGCAGGTCTTGCCCGAGCGCTGTATGCCTGGGACACACTGGTTTGCGGGCGCCGAACTGAACTACGCCGAGCATGCCCTGTGGCGCCGAGACGATCAGCCGGCTGTGGTGTTCAAGTCGGAGGTCAAGTCGCTCAGCTCGCTGACCTATGCCGATCTGTATTCGCAGGTTGCATCGGTGGCGGCGGGACTCAGGCGGCTCGGTATCGGGCGCGGCGATCGGGTGGTGGCCTGCATGCCCAACATCCCCCAGACGCTGGTCGCCTTTCTGGCCACCGCCAGCATCGGCGCGGTGTGGTCCAGTTGCTCGCCTGAGTTCGGCATCCGTAGCGTGGTAGACCGCTTCCAGCAGATCGAGCCCAAGGTGCTGTTCGCGGTGGACGGCTACCACTACAACGGCAAGCCCTACGAAAGGCTGGCCGCCGTCGCCGAGATACAGCATCACCTTCCTACGTTGGAGGCCACCGTCTTGGTCCCCTATCTCGGTGACCATCCAGTGACGGCAGACCTGGGCAACGTAACGCTGTGGGGTGACCTGCTCGGCGAAACGGGGGAGCTGCTCTTCGAGCCGGTGCCCTTCGAGCATCCGCTGTGGGTGCTCTACTCGTCGGGCACCACGGGAGTCCCCAAGGCTATCGTTCAGGGGCACGGCGGGATCCTATTGGAACACCTGAAGGCGCTCTCCCTGCACTTGGACCTGACCGCCGAGGACCGGTTCTTCTGGTTCACCACCACCGGCTGGATGATGTGGAACTTCCTGATAAGCGGGCTGCTGCTGGGCATGACTGTCCTGCTGTACGACGGAAGTCCTGGCCATCCCGACATGGGGGCCCTCTGGCGCTTCGCTGAGGAGACGGGGATGACCTATTTCGGCACCAGCGCTCCTTACATCCTGGCTTGCCAGAAGGAGGGCATCGAGCCTGGCCGCCAGTTCGATCTGAGCAGCCTACGGGGGCTGGGCTCCACAGGTGCGCCGCTTCCGCCAGAGGGTTTCCGCTGGGTCTACGAAAAGGTAAAGAAGGACCTGCTGCTGGGCTCGGTAAGCGGAGGGACGGACGTATGCACGGCATTCGTTCTGTCCTGTCCGACCCTGTCGGTGCATGCCGGAGAGATCCAGTGCCGCGGTCTGGGCGCTCGCGTGGAGGCATATGATGAGGAGGGGCATCCCATGGTAGAGGAGGTGGGGGAGCTGGTGCTCACCGAACCTCTGCCTTCTATGCCCCTCTTTTTCTGGAACGATCCCGATGGCCAGCGCTACCAGGCCAGCTACTTCGATACCTTTCCAGGAGTCTGGCGCCACGGCGACTGGATCAAGATCGGGCGCAAGGGTAGCTGCGTGATCTACGGACGCTCGGACTCCACCCTTAACCGGGCCGGCGTCCGCATGGGCAGCAGCGAGTTCTATCGGGTGGTGGAGGAGCTACCCGAGATCGTGGACAGCCTGGTTGTGGACACAGGCCAACTCGGGAGCGAGGGCCGTCTGCTGCTGTTCGTCGTGCCGAGCAGTGACGTAAGCCTGGACGAGCGGCTTCAAGCGCGAATCAAGGAGAAGCTCCGGCAGGAGATCTCTCCCCGATACGTGCCCGACGCGATCTATGCCGTCTCCGACATTCCCCGCACTCTCAACCAGAAGAAGCTGGAGGTACCGGTTAAGCGGATTCTCGCCGGCACTCCGCCGGAAAAGGCGGTCAGCCCGGACGCGATAAGCAACCCCCGGTCGATCAACTTCTTCATCGACCTGGCTCGGAGCCTAGGGGAGGCAAACAGCTAAAGTACGGTAGTCCCTCGCCGGGCAGGCTGGGCCTTCTTACCCGACCGGTCGGAAATATTCGATGTCGCTGATCTCCCCCTTGCGCTCATCGCGCCAGACGACCTCCACCCGCATGCCGATCTTCACCACGTCCTTGGCCTTGTCTGGGTCGCTGAGGTCAACGCCGCTCAGGATATGACTCAGACAGCCGTCGGCGCCGTCCAGCTTGACCATGACGGTGGCGATAGGCGGCGGCGGCAGGCCCAGGAAGGGCACGTAGCAGATGGTGAAGGCCTCCAAGGTTCCCTGCTGTCCGACCTCCACCCACTCGTCGATGGCGGCGAAGCACCGCTCGCACAATGGGCGAGGCGGCATCAGCACTCGGCGGCACTCAGGGCAGCGCACGCCGAAGATCTTCTTGTTGTCCCTTAATTCTCGGAAGAAGCGGCTGGCAAACCTCCCCGCCGTATGGCGGAAGGGCAGGTTCCAGGCTCCCGGCATTATCAGAATTTCCTCTTCCTGTGTCATCGCCTCGTCCTCCCGTTTTCACAGTGCTTCCTTGTCACCTGCCGCTTATCAGCCTTGCCCATCACCTGTAGAGCGGCCTCGGCTATTCGGAAGAGGCCCGTAGCGCCGATGGGGTTTGTGCAGAGTGTTCCCCCCGAGGGGCAGATAGGCAGCTTGCCGTCCATGCTGGTCACGCCCTTGCGGAGGAGTTCGGTCCCCTTCCCTGGCTCGCAGAAACCCAGGGCCTCGGATTCAATGATCTCCTGAATGGTGAAGGCATTGTATAGCTCGGCCACATCCAGTTCTTCCAGCGGATTGTCGATCTTGGCTTCACTGTACACGCGGTGGGCCAGTATCGATAGAGCCTCCCAGTCTTGAAACCAGGGGCGGTCGCCCACGTAGTAGTTGTCGGTGATCTGGCCTGCCCCCCGTACCCAAGCGGGCGTCTTCGTTATCTTGCGGGCCCGCTTTTCGCAGGCGAGGATGATGGCACAAGCGCCATCGGAACTGGGGCAGCAGTCGCTCAGGCGGAGAGGCCAGGAGATCATGCGCATCTTCAGGCAGTCCTCCATCGTCAGGTGGCGTTGAAGGTGGGCATAAGGGTTGTTGAGGGCGTTGGCGTAGTTCTTGACGGCCACCATCGCCAGGTCTTCCTCGGTGGTGCCGTAGAAGTGGAAGTGACTGGCGGCCTGGTTAGCACCGACCATGATAGCGCCGCCGCCCATCCAGCGCTCGTATATGGGGTCGATGCAGGTGTTGAGAACGAGCTGGGCCTCCAGGGTTTCGCCTACCCGCTGGGAGGCCACTACCAGCACCACATCGAACAGCCCCGAGGTGACGTGGTAGTACCCGCCGAGGGCCACGGAGCCGCCGGTGGTGCCGCCGGTGGTGAGCTTGATGAAGGGCTTATTCAGGGCGCCAGCGCCCACGCAGGCGTCCACGTTCCACCTTTCGGGGGCAAAAACGCCATCGAAGGGGTCCATAGCGCCGTAGACGACGGCGTCGATATCCTTGTGCTTTAGGTTAGCGTCGGTCAGGGCTGCGCTGACCGCCTCGTGGACGAGCTCCGGGTAGGTCACGTCGCGGCGGTGGCTGGAGCACTTGGTCAGGCCGACACCAACGATAGCTACTCTTCTAGCCATGGCTCACCCCCGCTCCAGAATTGCCACACAGTTGGTGGGGGCAGCAGCGCCAGCAGGGGCGCTGAGGCCATGAGCCAGGGCCAGCCCGGCCCCCGCTACCTGCCGACCGTGGGCCT